>ERZ1643249.5549-NODE-5549-length-10062-cov-4.764165_pt1 | contig 10062 bp, 7 predicted proteins | sample MGYA00579263_ERZ1643249 | MGnify/ENA primary metagenome ERZ1643249 (study PRJEB29033, sample SAMEA4952264) | chicken gut metagenome | biome: Broiler Chicken; feature: Gastrointestinal Tract; material: Caecum | place: Ireland | collected 2018 | study: Broiler...
AGATTAAAGGAGGATATCCAGGCCGTCAAAGATCGCGACCCGGCGGCTACCTCCACGTTACAGATTTTGCTTTTATATCCGGGGCTTAAAGCCATTCGGATGCACCGCCGGGCAAACTGGCTTTGGCGGCACAACCATAAATTTTGGGCGCGGTACGTTTCCCAGCGCGCCGTGCGCAAAACCGGCATTGAAATTCACCCCGCCGCAAAAATCGGCCGCCGGTTCTTTATAGACCACGGCACCGGCGTTGTGATCGGCGAAACTGCCGAAATCGGCGACGACGTAACGCTTTATCAAGGCGTTACCTTAGGCGGCACGGGCAAAGACACCGGCAAACGCCACCCGACAATCGGCAACGGCGTTTTAATCGGCGCGGGCGCAAAAGTGCTCGGTCCTTTCAAAGTGGGCGATAACAGCAACATTGCCGCCGGCGCGGTCGTGCTCGAAGAAATCCCGCCGGATTCCACGGCGGTCGGCGTGCCGGCGCGCGTCGTCAAACGCCGCGGCAAGCGCGTGGACCTCGACCAGGTGCACATTCCCGACCCCGTGTCGCAGGAACTTTGCAAAATGTCCGTGCATATCGAACGTCTGGAAAAAGAGCTTGCGAAACTGAAAGCAGAAGAAAAATAACAATCTCGTTGATAAAGGAGAATGTATATGCGAATTTACAACACTTTAACGCGTAAAAAAGAAGAATTGAAAACCATTACGCCGGGCGAAGTGAAAATTTACGCCTGCGGCCCGACGGTTTATAACTATATCCACATCGGAAACGCGCGTCCCCTGTGCGTTTTCGATACCTTACGCCGCTATCTCGAATTCCGCGGCTACAAGGTGAAATTCGTTCAGAATTTCACCGACATCGATGACAAAATCATCAAAAAAGCGATTGAAGAGGGGACGGACTACAAAACCGTTTCCGAAAAATACATTGAAGAATTCTGGAAAGATGCGAAAGGACTCAACTTCCGCGAAGCGACCGTCCACCCCAAGGCGACGGAAAATATCGACGAAATTATTGAGATTATCAAAACTTTGGTCGAGAAAGGCTACGCGTACCCGGTGGAAAACGGCGACGTGTATTTCAGCCCCAAAAATTTCTCGGAATACGGAAAGCTTTCCCACCAGCCCTTAGAGGATTTGGAAGCCGGCGCGCGGATTAACATCGGTGAACTGAAAAAAGACCCGATGGACTTTGCCCTTTGGAAAGGCGCAAAACCCGGCGAGCCTTACTGGCCGTCCCCTTGGGGTAACGGCAGACCCGGCTGGCACATTGAGTGCTCGGCAATGGTGCGCCGCTATCTCGGTGATACGATTGACATTCACTGCGGCGGGCAGGATTTGATTTTCCCGCACCATGAAAACGAAATCGCGCAAAGCGAGTGCTGCAACGGCGTGCCGTTTGCCAATTATTGGATGCACAACGGCTATATCAACGTCGATAACGTCAAAATGTCCAAATCGCTCGGCAATTTCTTCACCGTGCGCGACGTGGCGGAAAAATACGGCTATGAGCCGATTCGCTATTTGATGATTTCTTCCCATTACAGAAGCCCCATCAATTACAGCGTCGATATTATCGACCAGTGCAAAGCGTCGCTGACGCGCCTGCACACCTGCCGCGACAGCCTTGACTTTGCGCTGAAAAATGCGGGGGACGGGGAGCCCGAAAACGCTGCGGAAATCCGTGCGCAAATGGAAGCGCGCAAACAGCAGTTTATTGAAGCGATGGATGACGACCTTAACACCGCCGACGGCCTTGCCGCCGTGTTTGAACTGGTACGCGACATTAACGTCTCTGTTCTGCAGTCCGGCTCCAAAGCGCTGATTTCAGACGCAATTAAACTGTTTGACGAACTTACGGACGTGCTCGGGATTGTGTATCCGCACGAACAGGCGGACGATTTGGACGCCGAAGTGGAAAAAATGATTGAAGCGCGTCAGGCGGCGAGAAAAGCGAAAAACTGGGCGGAAGCGGACCGTATCCGCGACGAACTGAAAGAGAAAGGCATTGTCTTAGAAGACACCCCCCAAGGCGTGAAGTGGCACCGCGCGTAAGCACTGCGCAAACAAGGGAGAGAGGGTAATTTTATGAACGAATTAGACAGAAGCGCGATTAAACGAGATGCCCGTGCCTTTATCGGGCAAGACAACCGCTGGTGGTTCATGTTCGTTGCCTATTTGCCGATTTTGGCAATCGGGATTGTTTCTTCCATTGGTTTGTCTATTTATGAATTTTTTTCTCTGAACTACTTTGCAGCGCAAATCAGCGACGCCGGAAGCACTCTGATTGATTTTATCCTGATTCCGTTTACAGTGGCGTTTTACGGCTTTTTCCTCAACCATCTGCGCGGATTTTCACCCGATTGGAAAAGCGTATACAAAGAAGGTTTTGACCGCTATTGGGATTATCTTTTGGTTGGCTTTGTGACCGGACTTATTATTGGCGTTTGGACTTTGTTGTTTATCATTCCCGGTATTATAGCCGCGCTTTCTTATTCGCAAGTCTATTATGTTTTGCACGACAATCCGCAAGTCAGCTGCAAACGTGCGCGGGAAATCAGTTGTGCACTCACCGACGGCTGCAAGTGGGATTTGTTCGTGCTGGAATTGAGTTTCATCGGCTGGTGGCTGTTGGTTGGTTTAACTGCCGGCATTGCGTTTATCTATGTCTGGCCGTATTATCAGACCACCAAGGCAATGTATTACGAAAACTTAAAACAAATTACGTTAGCGGCCGGCACGATTCAGCCGGAGGACGTCGGGCTTATTCCTCTTGACCCTTACGCCGAGCAGAATCCCTGCGAACAGCAAAATCCTTATGCGCAGCAAAACCCCTATGGACAGCATAATCCTTACGGACAACAATATCCTTACGGGCAGCAAAGCCCTGATACACCGCAATACCCCTATGGGTATGCGACGCAGTCCCCTTACACACAGCCGCCCGCAGACGGGCAGCCGCAGGCCGGGCGAGGGGAGCGAGCCGCAAAATCCCGATAACGATGAAAATACTTTTAACCCGGAGGCATAAATTATGAAATATGTAGTTGTTTTGTGCGACGGTATGGCGGATTATCCCGTGCCGGCGCTCGGCGGCAAAACGCCGATGATGTGCGCGGACAAGCCCCATATAGACGCGCTCGCGAAGAAAGCGGAAGTCGGTCTTGTGCGCACCGTGGCGCCCGGTATGAAGCCCGGCAGCGACGTCGCCAATATGAGCGTTTTGGGCTTTGACCCGACAAAATATTATACCGGCCGTTCGCCGCTCGAAGCGGCGAGCATCGGTGTGGATTTAAAAGACACCGACGTCACCCTGCGCACCAATTTGGTTACGCTTTCCGACGAAGAAAATTACGAAGACAAAACCATGGTCGACTATTGCGCGGGCGACATTTCCACCGAAGAAGCCGCCGAAATCATGCTCGATGTGCAAGCGCATTTCGGCAACAGTGAATTTTCGTTTTATCCCGGCGTGAGCTATCGCCATTGCTTGGTTTGGGCAAACGGCACAACCGACCTCGGCGATATGACCCCGCCGCACGACATTTCCGGCCGCGTTATCGGCGAATATCTGTCAAAATCCGAAAACGCTAAGGAACTCGTGCAAATGATGAAAGACAGTTACGCGTTTTTGAAAGACCACCCGGTCAATAAAAAGCGCGTTTCCGAGGGGAAGCGTCCCGCCAATTCCATTTGGCTTTGGGGCGAGGGTAAAAAGCCGATGCTGCCGTCATTTTACGACACGTTCGGCTTAAAAGGCGCGATTGTTTCCGCGGTCGATTTGTTAAAAGGCATCGGCAAATGCGCCAAAATGGAAACCCCGCAGGTCGAAGGCGCGACCGGCTATATCGACACCAATTTTGAGGGCAAGGCCGAAGCGGCTGTCCATGCGCTTAAAAACGGCTGCGATTTTGCCTATATTCATTTGGAAGCGCCCGACGAATGCGGCCACAGAAACGAGCCGGAAAACAAGGTGAAAGCCATCGAAATGATTGACAGCCGCGTTTTGCCGATTGTTTTGCAGGGTTTAGAGGAAATCAGGGAAGACTATAAGGTCATGATTTTGCCGGACCACCCGACGCCGATTGTGACCCAGACGCACGCGTCCGACCCGGTGCCGTATCTGATTTATCACAAAAACGCCGAACAGCAAGGCGTTGACACGATTAACGAAGAGACGGCAAAGGCGACCGGCGTGTTTATTGACCACGGTCCGGACATTATGAAACATTTTTTGGAGGTTTAACATGAAAGACTACGCAATCGAAACCAAATGCGTGCAGTGCGGTTACAGCCCGAAAAACGGCGAACCGCGTGTGCTGCCGATTTACCAGACCACGACTTACAAATACGACACAAGCGAAGCCATGGCAAAGCTGTTCGACCTCGAACCCGGCTATATGTATACCCGCCTTGCAAACCCCACCAACGATGCGGTTGCGGCGAAAATCACCGCGCTTGAAGGCGGCTTTGCAGGCGTTTTGACTTCTTCGGGTCAGGCGGCGAACTTCTTTTCGCTTATCAACATCCTCGGCGCGGGCGACCACTTCGTAAGCTCCGCGACCATTTACGGCGGCACTTTCAACCTGTTCAACGTCACCATGCGCAAAATCGGCATTGACGTGACCTTCGTCGACCCCAACGCTGACGAAGAGACCATCAGCGCAGCGTTCCGCCCGAACACCAAAGCGGTTTTCGGCGAAACGATTGCCAACCCGTCGCTTGACGTGCTCGATATTGAAAAATTTGCACGCATTGCGCACGCCCACGGCGTTCCGCTGATTATCGACAACACGTTCCCGACGCCGATTAACTGCCGTCCGTTTGAGTTCGGCGCCGATATCGTCACCCACTCCACCACCAAATATATGGAAGGTCACGCCTCCACCATCGGCGGCGCTGTGATTGACAGCGGCAACTTTGACTGGGAACAGAATGACAAATTCCCGGGCCTTACCACGCCGGACGAAAGCTATCACGGCGCGGTGTATACCCGTGATTTCGGAAAAGCGGCTTATATCACCAAGATTGTCGCCCAGCTTCTGCGCGACTACGGCTCCACGCCCTCGCCGCAAAACAGCTTCTATCTGAATCTGGGCCTTGAAACCCTCGCGCTTCGCGTGGAACGCCATTGCAAAAATGCCCAGGCGGTCGCGGAATATCTCGAAAAGAACGACAAAATCTCCTGGGTTAACTATCCGGGACTTCCCGGTAACCGCTATCATGCTTTGGCGCAGAAATATATGCCCAACGGCACCTGCGGCGTCATTTCTTTCGGCGTCAAAGGCGGCAGAGCCGCGGCGGAAAAATTCATGAATTCGTTGAAACTCGCCGCGATTGTCACCCACGTTGCCGACGCGCGCACCTGCGTTCTGCACCCCGCGTCGTCTACCCACCGTCAGTTGAGTGACAAAGAACTTGAGGAATGCGGCGTAACGCCCGACCTTATCCGCTTCTCCGTCGGTATCGAAAATGTCAACGACATCATCGCCGATATTGAGCAGGCGCTCGCAACCCTTTAATTAAACCAGTAAAAGCCCGGCATTTTCGCCGGGCTTTTTGTTTTTCTTTACGTTGACTTTTCTTTTTCGCTCGTGTACTATACGAATTAGAAACACAGAAATCCATCAAGACGGGAGATGGTCGTTTTGGCAGAACCTCTGCGCTTTTTCTTGGTGACCGACACCCATATTTTCGGGCAGGCGCTCGGCACGTCCGGCGCGGCGTTTCAAAAGCTTGACGCCTACGGTAGCACCTGTTATAAAGCCTCCGGCGCGCTGTTTGACGCCGCCGCGAAACGAATGCTTGAAAGCCCTGAAATCGACACCGTTCTTGTGTGCGGCGATATTTCAAGCAACGGCGAATATTTAAGCAACACGGAAGCGGCAAAGCATTTGGAAGCTTTGCAAAACGCAGGCAAACACGTTGTCGCGATTACCGCCACCCACGATTACACAAGCGATGACCGCTTTCCCGACCGCGTGATTTCGTCTTTTTCTTATGACGGTGAAACTGCCGTGCCTGCGCGCGGCACCAAGCGCACCGAGTTAGACGGCTTTTATCAAAAATTCGGCAAACAGCAAGCCCTCAGCGTCCACGAAGCGAGCGGCCCTTACTGCATCCGGCTCAAAGACGGCTACCGGCTTTTGTGCCTCAATGACGACGGCAACGGCGTCAACTGTGGCTATGACGAAACCTGTATGAATTGGATTTTTGAAAATATCGAAGCGGCGCGCGCGGCGGGGGATTTCATTTTCGCGATGACCCACCACCCGGTCGTGCCGCCGTCACCGCTTTACCCCATGGTCAGCAAACGGGATATGCTTCTTGACTACGAAACCGTAGCCGATACGTTTGCCGCGTGGGGCCTTACGCTGATTTTTACAGGTCACTCGCATATTCAGTGCATCAGGAGCGAAAAGACGCCCTCAGGCCGCACATTTTACGATGTGGGCACGGCGGCGCTCGTGAGTTACCCCGTCCCAATTCGAAAAGTTGAAATTCAAAACGGCGAAGTGCATATCGAGACTCTGCACCCCGAAACCTTTACAATAGACGGCGAAACTTATAATACTTTAGAATACACCAAAACGCGGTTTGACTCGATAATTTACGGGGCGATTGACGGCGCGCGGCATGACCTTGACCGCCTTGCCGCGATATTAAACGGTTTGAGCATCGGGCGCGCGGGGATAGACGCGCACAAACGGCTTGTCCGCTTTGCGGGGCTTGTTGCGGATAAAATTACCGTGGGCGCAGTTAACCGCCTGCTTTTTTTACACAGCGGTGTGCGCGACATTCGAAAAACCAAAGTGAAAGATTTGTTTGCCGACTGTTTCCACGGCTTTTACGCCGGGGAACGCTTTGTCCGCGAAAACAGTGCGGAATACCGCTTCCTGCGCGCACTTACATTGCGAGCGTTGGGTCTTGCTAAAATGGCGGGCTTCAAAAAAGCGGGGGACACGGATTTTAAAGAACTTATTTTGCAAATATTAGACAGCGTTTTGCTCCCGCCGCCCCTTGACCCGAACACGGCGACGTTTACTTTAGATAAATAACGTAAATTTTGGGGGCTATTGGATTTTAAAACGCAATCCGCGAAATTTGCAAATTATTTAATGAAATCTAATATAAAGGAGAAATGAAAATGGAAAATGCAACTGGATTAACAAAGGAATTGGTTTTGGAAGACGTAATAGCTACTTCCGTGCAAATTCCGGGGGTAAAAGTAAACCGAAACGGATTCTTAAGTGAACAGTTTGCTTCTTCACAGATTGATATGCAGAAAATTTTGGACTTAGGACCCATTGAGGCGGGAATCAGTCAAGAAGAAATTACAAATGCCGCAAATAAGCTAATTATTAAACGCACCAGTCAGTCCTCTATCACATCCTTTGTTACAGGTATTCCCGGAGGACTTGCGATGGCTGCAACAATTCCGGCAGATGTTATGCAATTTTTCGGAATGGCGCTTCGTCTTGCACAGGAACTTTCCTATCTTTATGGTGGAGAAGACTTGTGGACAGATGGAAAAATAGACGATGAAAAGGTGAAATCTCAACTTATAATGTACTGCGGAGTTATGTTTGGGGTATCCGGAGCGGTGTCTGGCGTAAGAGTTCTGACTACGCAAATTGCCAAAACAACCATCAAAAAGTTGCCCCAAAAGGCTTTGACCAAAACCTTTTGGTATCCGATCCTAAAGCAAATCGGCAAAGCTGTTGGGTTAAAGGTTACAAAATCCGGCTTGGCAAAAGGCTTATCAAAGGCTGTGCCGATTGTCGGTGGAGTAATTTCAGGTGGCTTGAATTTTGCTTCCATGCTGCCTATGGCAAATAGATTGAATGAGGCACTTAATAAAGCGGCTTTCGATTATTCCGAACAAGATTTATTAGCGGATATAGAAACAATTGAAAATATATCCGAAGAAGAGGATGTCGGCACGGACGCTGAAAATACCGTTGTGGATATCAAAGAAAAAATGTCGTCCGAAATTAAAGCGGTAAAGAGCAGTGCGTCTCGATTCGCTTCAAAAATCAGTAAAAAAGTTGCGCCTGCGAAAAAAGAGGATCCGGTGGAAGCAATCAAAAAATACAAAGAATTGCTCGATATGGGAGCAATCACACAGGAAGAGTTTGAGGCCAAGAAACAAGTTTTACTGGATTTATAAAGAAAAAAGCATTGGCGAAAGCCAATGCTTTTTATCTTATTAAAATTATCCCGCGCTTTGTTCGACGTTTTCTGCTCTGCGGGCTTTGATTTCTTCCGAAATGCGGCTGACAAGGTCGGGTTTTAATTTAAACCATTTGAGATATATCAGCAGCGCCGCAATTAAAATTACAGGCGGAAGCACGAACATAATAATTTCAATGCACCGAACCGCCTCTGGCGTTGCAGTCGTGGCGTTTTCACCACCGAAGTGGACAATCGAAAAGCCGACCATCGTCGTCATGGAACTTAATGCCGCCGCAATTTTGCTTAAAAAGGTCAGCGTCGAGAAAATAATGCCCTCGTTGCGCTGTCCGGTTTTCCATTCGCCGTAATCCACCGCGTCCGCGAGCATGACGTTTTGCATAACGCCCATCGAGCCGAACCCGATGCTCATCACGCACGCCGCGGCGGCGAAGAACGGGAAACTGCTGTCTAAAGTCAGGTTGACTAAAATCATCAGCAAATACCCGAAACACGGCAACAGAAACGACCCGATATAAACGCGGTTGCGCCCGAACCACTTGGAAAAGAACGGAAATCCGAACAGCCCGATGGCCTGCGCCGCGCCGAGCAAAATCGTAAACATGCTGTACATGTTTTGATTGCCGACCACAAAATTAAAATAAAAAGGCGAAACGGCATTGGTCAAGTTGTTCGCAAGGTTGAACAAAATCATAATGCCGACAATGACAAGCGTCTGGTCGTTGGAAAATAAAATGCGCGCCGCCGCACCTAACGAAAATTTGTCTTTTCCCTGCGGGGGCATAGAAACATTTTCTTTGGTTGTCATCACGCAGAGGGCGGCAGTCACGATATAAACCGCCGAAGAAATCATCGCGTATTTTAAATAGCCGCCGTTAATCACCGGGCCGCCGAGTTTGTCGACAATCTGCATGGTGAATGCACCGATAATGCCCGCGGCGCCGCCGATGATGCGCGGCAGCATCGACACTTGGTCGCGCTCCTTGCTGTCGAGCGTCAAAGCCGGAATCATCGACCAGTAGCTGACGTCTATCATCGTGTAGGTGGCGTCCCATAAGAGATACATCACTGTTGCGAAAACATAGAGCGCCGCGCCTTTCAATCCCGGCTGCCAAAACAGCCCTACGGTAACAACTGCGTTTAAAAGCGCGCCGGAAAGCACCCACGGGCGAAATTTGCCGAGCCGCGATTTGGTGTTGTCAATAATGGTACCCATCAACAGGTCGTTGACGCCATCCCAAATTCGAGCTAAGAAAAACATGACCGCAAGAAATTCCGTGCTCAACCCTAAAACCGACACGAAATACATCGAAATGAAGCCGTTGGCAAGACCATAGCTCATGCTTTTGCCGAATGTGCCGAAGCCGTACCCGAATTTGGTTCCCCAGGAAAGCTTTTTGCCCATAGTGTGCCTCCTTTGAATATGAAATTGTGCTGATTCGATTGTAGCGTATCGATTTCGGAATGTCAAGAAAAAGCAAAGGGGCGGCGGGCTTCCGCCTCGCGACAAAAACCGCTTGACCGTGGCTTTGAATTCCGCTATCATATAAAAGTATATTGGGGATGCCGTTATATTAGAAAAAGGAGACGCAAAACGCATGAAAACCGCTTTCAACAACTTAAAAAGCAATGTGATTTTTCTGCTGCTTTGCGGCCTTACGATGCTGCTTTTGGCGCGCGGCACGCTGTACGCCTTGCCGGAGGTGCTGTGGGCGCTCCCGGCGCTGTTTCTCTTAATTATAGCGGCAAAATCAGAAAACCTGTTGTCGTTCCGCCATACTGACGGCTATTTTCCGCCGCTTTGTGCCGGAATTTGCGCGGTTCTTTCCGGGGCGGATTTATTTTCGGCGTTGGAATCGAATGAAA
>ERZ1643249.5550-NODE-5550-length-10060-cov-4.900450_pt1 | contig 10060 bp, 9 predicted proteins | sample MGYA00579263_ERZ1643249 | MGnify/ENA primary metagenome ERZ1643249 (study PRJEB29033, sample SAMEA4952264) | chicken gut metagenome | biome: Broiler Chicken; feature: Gastrointestinal Tract; material: Caecum | place: Ireland | collected 2018 | study: Broiler...
ATAAGGCACAAGATAAGGCACAAGATAAGGCACAAGATAAAATAAGGATGCGTATAATTGAATTTTGTAAAGAAGAAAAAATATATTAAAAATGACAATTCCAGATAAACCAACAAGTAAAAACCAGAAATATATTTCAAAAATTTAATGTATAATACTATATAAATTTAAAAATAAAAAATTAAGAGAAAGAACATAAAAAGCAATAATGAAGGAGTGGATTATGAGAATAATATTTGCTTGTGCTGGAACAGGAGGACATGTAAATCCAGCAATAGCTATGGCTAAAATTGTATTAAAAAATGAGCCAAATTCCAAATTTTTATTTATAGGAACAGAAAATGGAATAGAAAATAATTTAGTTAATAATGCAGGTTTTGATATAAGGCATATTAGTACTGGGAAAATAATACGTTCATTTACATTTAAAAATTTAAAGGCAGTAGTAGATACATATAGAGGAATTGGTCAGGCAAGAAAAATAATAATGGAATTTAAACCAGATTTAGTTATAGGGACAGGAGGATATATTTGCGGCCCTGTGATGCTTGCTGCCAAAAAATTAAATATACCGTATATACTTCATGAAAGTAATGCATTTCCTGGAGTTTCAGTAAAACTTTTAGCAAAAAATGCAAAGTGTGTAATGATAGGTTTTAAAGAAGCAAAGGAAAGGTTAAAAAGAAAAGATAATGTTTTGTATACTGGAACTCCTGCAAAATTTGATGTACAAAGTTTTGATAGCTTGGATAAAGAAGCATGTAAAAGGAAACTTGGTCTTAATAGTATAAATAAAAAAATTGTTTTGGTAACATGCGGTAGTCAAGGTGCAAAAAGTATAAATGAAACAGTGTTAAAAATGGTAGATGAAAATCCAAGTGAAAAATATTTTGTAGTTTTAGTTACTGGTAAAAATAGTTATGATGAAATGCTAACAAATCTTAAAAATATTGAAAAAAAACATGGCATAAGCTTAAATAAATATATAAGAATAGAAAAGTTTATTTTTAATATGGATGAAATGTATAAAGCATCTGATATGTGTGTTACAAGGGCTGGAGCTATGACTGTTACAGAACTTGCTATAACTGCTAAACCTGCTATATTAATTCCACTTCCTAGCGCTGCTGAAAATCATCAGTTATATAATGCAAAAGTACTAGAAAATGCAGGAGCAGGGAAAATAATAGAGCAGAAAAATTTAAATGAGAATATTTTAAATAGTACTATACTTGAGATGATATCAAATGATAGTATTGCACAAATGTCAACTAATGCTAGAAAGCTAGTTATAAATGGAGTAGATGAAAAAATATATAAATGTATTAAAGAAAGCATTAAAAAGTAGGTGATAAATGTGGAAAAAAGAAATAAGACAAGCAGTAAAAACGTAGAAAAAAATGTGAAAAGTAAAAATTACCAAAATTTAAAGCATAAAGGAAAAACTAGAAAAAAAAGAAAAACTATTACATTTATATTGGTATTTTTGTTAATTGGGATTTTAATATCAGGAGGAATTTTGTTATTAAAGCATCCTGTTTTTAATATAAAAGAAATAATGATAGAAGGCCCCAATAAATATACTAATGAAGATATAATAAAAAAATTTGGAATTGAACTTAATAAAAACATTTTTATGCAAGTATATAAAGCTAAAAAAGTTGATTATTCTGATTTTTCGTATTTAGATAATGTAAAATTTGAATATAATTTACCAGATAAAGTTGTTTTAAAACTAACTGAAAGAAAAAGTTCATATTTTGCATTTGACAAAGAAAAAAATACTTTTTTTAGAATAAATGAAGATGGATATATTTTAGAGGAAGCAAAAATTGAACAAAAAACAGAAGATGAGTTATTAATGTATGGAGTCACTTTTAATGATAAGGTAGTTTTAGGTGAAAAAATTAACGAAATAGACATGTCAAAAATTGCTGTATTTTTAAATATAAAACAGGCATTAGAAAATAGCAAAATAAATAAGAAGATAACAAAGGTAAATTTCGAAAATTCCTTGACAACACTAACCTTAAATGATAAACTTAATGTGATATTTCCAAATAATGACGACTTAAATTATAAAATAGCATTACTTACGGAAATTATAAACAATATTGGAGAGGATGCTGTAGGAGTGGTAGATTTATCGAAAAGTACGCCTACTTATTCTTCATTTTAAAGGGGTGTGAAATCTTGTCAGAATTAAATGAAAGAAAAAATAATAAAAAAATAAATAATGAAAATACAAATAATGAAAAAATAGAGAAAAACAAAGAAAAAGTAGAAAAAAATAAAGAAAAAAATATTAAAATAAAACTAGAAAAAATAAGGTGTAAATTTTTAGAATACTATAAGAAAAATTCTTTAATAACTTATATAATAATAGGTATAGCGTTATTTTTCTTAAGTGTTTTACTTGTAGCACAAATGAAAACAGTTAGTGATTCTGAAGCTGTGTTACAAGGTAAAAGGGAATCTGAGCTTGCAGATGAACTTGTTACTTTGCAAAGAAATTATGATAATTTAAAAGCAGAATATGAACAGAGTCAAAAAGTAGTAGAAGAATATAAAAGTAGTTCATCTACAAATAATACTTTGATAAATTCAATGAAAGATGAAATTGAAAATTTATCAACAGTAGCAGGAACTACTGATTTAAAGGGACAAGGTATTGTTATAACACTTACTGATGCAGCTCAAAATCCAAATACAGTAGATACAGATTCATTAGTACATGATAGTGATGTCCTAACTGTAGTAAATGAACTTAAAGCTGCTGGTGCTGAGGCAATAAGTGTAAATGGGCAAAGAATTATATCTACTTCTGCAATAAGATGTGTAGGTCCTGTAATACAAGTGAATTATCAAAAAGTATCAACACCTATTGTTATTAATGCCATAGGTAATGCCCAGTGGTTAGAGAGTGCTATGAATATTAAAAATGGTGTTGTCGATACTTTAAGACAAACAACAGGAATTGGAGTTACAGTTGAAAGAAAAGATGAAGTTAAAATTCCTAAATATGATGGAACTTTAACGTTTCAAAATGCTGTAGAAGACAATTAGGAGGTAAGTCATGGTAGGAATTTTAATATTAATATTATTTGTAATTGCAGGTGTACTTACTGGCCTTAATATTGAGATACCATATTCATATTCACAATATATAGCTGTTGCAATACTTGCGTTTTTAGATTCTGTATTTGGAGCTTTTTCTGCAAATATAGAAAAAAAGTTTAGAATGAATATATTTTTATCAGGCTTTTTTGGAAATGCAATAATAGCAATGCTTTTAGTGTATATAGGTAGTAAACTAGATGTAGATATATATTTGGCTGCGATAATTGTATTTAGTACAAGATTATTAAATAATTTTACTGCAATTAGAAGAGAATTTATTTTAAAATTTGATAAAAGGAAAAAAAATAAAACAAACGATGAAAGTAAAAACAAAGTAGATGAAACGAAAGAAATAAACAACGAAGAAAAAAGTACTAATGATGAGGTGAAAGAAAATGATTGATTACGATAATAAAAAAGAAATAATTTTAAGAAATATTTTAAGCTCATTAGGTGGTTTAATAGTAATGTATGCAGTAATACTTTTAGCACCATTATATAATATTTTTGAAGAACTTAGAGTAACTTACATATCTAATACTTTATCACAAATTAATACTATTTACTTATGTATTATTGCTGCTATATTAGTAGTAGCTTTTGCAGCAGGTTTTTATATTGTAAAGGGAATATTTACAATAATAGTAAATAGAAGAAAAGCAGAATAAATAATATGTAAACAAGGAGATTAAAAGATATGAAAAAACTGCACACACACACACACAGGGGCTTATGAGCAAAAATTAAATAGAAAAGTAAAAAATTGTAAAATATGGAAATAGAAAAAAGCTAGGTTAAACAGTAAAACTGTTTAGTCTAGCTTAGTTTGTGTGTTTGAAAAAATATAATAAAAATGTAAGAAATGGAAATAATAAAATTAGGAAAAATTTTACATTTTAAAAGAAAAGAATATAGAATAAAATATTATACTAGGAGGTGCGCTAGTTCGGTGTATAATGTCTAGTTTTGGGAAAGTCCAAACCTAGTAAGACCTAGCAAGTCGCTAGTATTTAGTCTTGGAGCCGAAGTCGTGAGATTAGGTTTAAGCGTAGACAAAAGAAAGTTGGAACCGTAATGCAAAAGCGTGAAGCTGTATAGCTCCGTCAGATATATATAAATAGGTGTCGATGTATTCTCCATTACAGCAGACAAAACTGGCAATACCGTAAATAGCGAGGTATTGTGAAAGACCTATCGGAGCTCTAAGGCATGGTGAGTTCTTAAAGGTATTATGCATACCTGGGAGGTCTCATATATTCTAACACCAATATTTATCAATGATGAGTTTATTAGAAGAATAGAAAGCTTCCCAATGATCTTCGAAAATTTGAGCAATAGTGCCCGTAACTTTTTTAGAGTTATAATTTTTATTTAAAGAGCCATTAGGGTTAAAACAATTGGCATTAACATCTCCTCATATTATTCTTTATTATGGCAGAAAAGTGTTCCAAAAGGAACCCTTTATTAGAGAAAAAATGTTAATTTTTTCTTATTTCTTGTATGAAAGAAAATGATTATCATGAAATAATGTTTGTGTATATATGTGAATTTAAAAACATTTAGGACAGAAATATAATCCATGATTTAGAATCAGTTGAACTAAATAGTAAATTAAAATATTATTGGCTAGATATAGATAAATTAGAAAATTATGATATTAGACCACATTTGATAATTAATGCTATTAAAGAAAAATGTCTACCAGTACATATTATAAATAAAAATTAAATAAAAACTTACAGATGATTATTTTTTCACATCTGTAAGTTTTATGTTATTTATTTAATAATTATATGTTCAAATTCATAATTATTATTTATAAGTTTTTCTTTAATAAATGTAGGTCTAAAATCAAATTCACGTAAAGTGTTAATAGGCAACCATACAAAATTATGCTGCTTAATTTCTCCTTTATCATTTTCATATTTTGAATAATCTTCTAGAGAAATATTAGAGAAGTTATCTGGATTAACAATGTAGTAGAAACTAATTTCATGAGTTAATAAACTATTTTTATCAGTATAAAAATTTTCAACAACTGCCAATTCTTTTTGTATAGTAACGTTAGTATCAAGTTCCTCTAGCATTTCTCTAATAATTGCAGTTTTACTATCTTCTCCTAGTTCTACATGACCACCAGGTAAGCAATATGAAACGTTATTTTTCATCTTTATTGTCAATATTTTATTATCTTTAATTACAATACCATTAACCCTATATTTGAACTTCTTTTTATCTGTTTTTATTTCTATATCTTCCATAACAAAATCCTTTCTATTTTACGAATTTATTTTATCAAAAAGGTTTTATAAAGTCAATATAAATGTTAATATTTGATAATAACATACGAAAAATCATGAATAATATACGTAATAATCAAAAATAATTGACAAAATATGTAAAAAATGGTAGAATGCTTATGTAAAATATTGTTTGAGAAAATTTGATTAAATTGACTAGTACAGAGAATGAGAGGAGAATAGATATGGAAAAGTATTTTATTGTATTAGATTTAGATGAAACATTGTTACATTCTGATAAAACTATTTCAGAATATTCCAAGGCAATATTAAAAAAGTGTCAAGATTTAGGATGTAAAATAATAGTTAGTACTGCTAGAAGTTATATAAGAACAGTAGAATTTGCCAAACAAATTAATGCTGATTTTATATGTGCTTTTAATGGGAACTTTGTTTGTGATAAGGAGGATAATGTATTATATTATAACTCTATTGAAAAAGAGATTACAAAATCAATTATTCAAGAGTTAAGCAAATGTACAGATAGGATAGTAAATGAGGGGGTATATGGCTCATTTTGTACTAATAAAGAAGATGTTAATTTTGTTGACTCAAAATTTGCATCAATAAAGTTTGTTGAAAACTTACAAAGCAGTAAATTGATATTACGATGTGAAGAAGATAGGTATCCATCGATAAAAAGCATTGCTGAAAAATATGATTTGTCAATAACTTTTTCAAGAGAAAAAAACACAGCAAGGGTGTTACCAAAAGGAAGTGATAAATGGGTAGGAATTCAGAAAATAAAAGAATTTCTAAACGACAATTATAAAGTTATTGCTTTTGGAGATGATATAACAGATTTAGAAACTTTGTTAAATGCAAATATTGGAGTAAGAATGGAAAATTCAGTTGAAGAAATAATAGAAAACATTAATTTTTCTACTTCTTCAAATGATGATGATGGAGTTGCTAAGTTTTTATGTCATTATTTCAATTTGGAACAAGATAAGATTAATTATGATAACGTTAAAATTTTGGATTGTTCTTTAAGAGATGGTGGACATTTAAATAAATCTAATTTTGGCTATGATATTATAAAAGGAATCATTGAAAAATTAGCTTTAGCAAATACTGATATCATTGAAATAGGATTTTTGCAAAATTGTGAATTTAATCGTGACAATGCGATTTATCCAACCGTAAGAGCAGCAGAGGAGGTACTAAAAGATATTGATTGCAAACAGTCTACAATTTCTTTATTAACTCAAGTAGATAAATTTGATATTTCTACACTTGAGCAATGTTCAGGTAAGGTTAAAATGATAAGAGTTTCTTTTCATAGTAATTATATTGATTTAGGAATGCAATTTTGCGAAGAGGTTAAGAAAAAAGGATATATATGTTCAGTAAATCCGATTAATTTTTCACATTACAGTAAAGAAGAAGTTGTAGAATTAATTTCAAAAGTCAATAAGCTATGCCCTGATATTTTTTCAATAGTGGATACATTTGGAGTGTTGTTAAATAATGATTTTAGAAATAAATTAAATTTAATCAATCACCTTTTAAACAAAAATATCCAAAGAGGAATACACTTACATGAAAATTTAAATTTGGCTTTTGCTTCAGCACAAACTTTAATAGAAACTAACAGCGTGGATGGAAGAATAGTTATTGATACTTCAATATCAGGCATGGGAAGAGCACCAGGAAACCTAAAGACAGAAATAATGGAATACTACATTAATCAAGCAACAGATGGTAATAGATATTCGATGGAATACATCTATTCAATAATGGAAAATGAAGTATTTCATTTAAAAGAACGATTGAATTGGAAAAATAATTTTGCTTATGGAATAAGTGCTTTTGAAAAGACACATAGAACTTATGCAGAATATTTATTAAATAAGGGGCTGTCTTTAAAAGAAATCCAAAAATTAATTAAGTTAATTCCGTACGAGAATAGAGGCCGTTTCAATGAAGATGTGATTGCCAAAATTTATCAAGATAATTTGCAGTAAAGGAGGATTATTATGTGGTTAGATAAGTATGTAAAGGAAGTAGGAGTTGCTACAGATTACACAGTATTCAATGGAAAAGAATGTATCTATACTACATTAAAAGCAACAGATTTGTTTTTGGCACAATATGTTGAAAATGAATTTAATGCTGTTGATATTGTTGTAAAATACTTGGCGATAGAAAATTTTTATGGAAAGAATGATTTTGGATTAGAACTATATCGGAAATTACAATTAAAACGTGTTAATGAAGATTGGAATGAACGGTATATAAAATTAATGAAATCATTCGAAACAGGTATAGATATGGAATCGTGGTTTCAACTTGATTTGAATTATTCAATCCATGATGGAGCACATCGATTAGCACTTGCATTATATCATGGTTATGAGTATGTTCCAGTTAATATTTTTAATGTTGATATTCACAGAAGATATTATGGATGGAAATGGTTTGAAGAAAATGATTTTACAAAATCTGAAATAACTTTGATTTACCAAAAATTAAATGAAATACTTGAGATATGTAGAAAACCATATTTTTGCATTTTATGGCCACCGGCAAGATTTGAGTTCACTAATATTGCAAATGGTCTTGAATACGCTGAAAAAGGAATTCGAATTTTAAAACGGTATAAACTTCAGTTCAATAGAGAAGAACTAAAGAAGTTTATATATAATGTATATGAAACAGATGACATCATGAAATATAAACTCGACTTAAAGTATGAACATATAATGCAATCAATGGATATGGATGGTTATCAAGATGAAAAGTATACTGTTTTTGTAATGGAACTAAAAATTGATAATCCTGATTTTAGATTAAAACCTTTAAGTGGGTTACCTCAATCAAGAAGTACAATGAGGCTTAAGAAAAAAATCAGAGATTCATTCAAAGAAAAAATAACTGATTATTACTATGATATTATAATGCATCTTACAGACAATCAGTTACAAAATGATGCTGTTAAAAAAATAATAAATGATGTAAAATCAAATTCAGCGTGACAATTTAAGGAGGACAATAAAATGAAGAAAAGAATTATTGGATTAATTCCAGCAAGAATGGGAAGTTCAAGATTCCCTGGAAAACCGATTGTAAATATTTGTGGAAAGCCTATGATATATTGGGTTTATAATCAAGCAAGGCAAGTAGAAGAATTAGATGAAATTTATGTTGTTACAGAAGATGAGGTTATTGCTGAAAAATGTAAGCAATTTAATATTCCTTATTGGATCGAAAAGCAAAAATGTGCAGTAGCTGCTGAAAGACTTTCGTACGCATCGAGAAAAATTGAAGGAGATTTATATTTAAATATTCAAGGCGATGAGCCTTTAATTGATCCAAGAGCTATTAAACAGATTATTGATGCAATGCTAGCTGATGATAACATTTATTATTTAGGGCTTCGTTCTCAAATTAAAACAAGAGATGAGTTTATGGATAGAAATGTAGTAAAGGCAGTTATTGATAAAAATGAGTATGCAATGTATTTTTCTCGTAGTCCTATCCCATGTACATATGATTCAAAAAATGCTTTTAGAGTTTTGGGATTATATGGATATAAAGCAGATTTTTTAAGAAAGTTTGCAGATTTTTCTAAAGATAGCAATTTGGAAAAATTGGAGTGTGGCGTTGAAATGTTAAGGGCAATGGAACAGGGATATAAAATAAAATTAATTGAAACTGAATACAGTACAATTGGTGTAGATTTACCTGAACATATTCCAATGATAGAAATAGAACTAAAGAAAAGGGACATTGTATAAAATGAACATAGTTTATAAAAACTAATTATTTATATTTAAAAAATCACTTCAAAATTACATTTGTAATATGAAGTGATTTTTTCCTTTAAATTTAATAAATACTTATTATTTTAAATTCCTAGCTTTTTAAAGTAAAAATAAGCATCAGCCCCACCCTTAAAACACATTTCTTTTTCAAATATATATTGCATATCAATGTATAAAATAACAATTTGAGCAAGTAACTTGCTTTCTTTAATAGAAAGTACATTTTTAATTTCATCATTATAAACAATTCGTTGAATGTTTTCACTAGCGTTTAGTATTTTATCAATTTCTTTTTGTATTTGTTTAAAGATTATATGAAGAGCCGTATGCAGGAAAACTGCACGTACGGTTCTGTGAGGGGCAATAAAACTAAGCCTTTCACTAATTTATATAGAAATATATAGACGAGATGAGGAAAGTTGAGCTTGTCTACTCGAAAGATTATGGAAATAAAAAGTAAAGATAAAAGAAATAAAAATAGTAAAAAAGAAAGAAAAGTAATAAGCTTAATAACGTTAGTGGTAACAATAGTAGTGATAATAATCTTAGCTGCAGCAGTAATATTAAGTTTAAATAATAATAACCCAGTAGGAAGTGCATCAGATGCAGTAAGGCAGCAAGATAAAGCAAATGTACAAGATAAAGTAACAATGGTACTAGCAAGTATACAAACTAAGTATCTATGTAGCGTAGAAGTAACACCGGGGAATATAAACGAAGGAATAGAGTATAAATTAATAAATCCACAAAATGCAAATGGAGTAACAGGTGGAATAATAGGATGGAATGAAACTAAAGCAGAGGAAACAGGAAAAGACAACAGTTTTACATTAGAAATAGAAAGACCAACATACAAACAGGAAAGTACAACAT
>ERZ1643249.5552-NODE-5552-length-10059-cov-6.159436_pt1 | contig 10059 bp, 10 predicted proteins | sample MGYA00579263_ERZ1643249 | MGnify/ENA primary metagenome ERZ1643249 (study PRJEB29033, sample SAMEA4952264) | chicken gut metagenome | biome: Broiler Chicken; feature: Gastrointestinal Tract; material: Caecum | place: Ireland | collected 2018 | study: Broiler...
ATAACTATCGCAAACGAGAAAACGATTTGTGTAAAGGAGAAAAATTATGAAAAAGAAATTCGTAGCAATTGCAGCGGCAGCTACTCTTGTTATGGCAGCATTAGCAGGATGTGGTTCTGCAAGCACGACAACGGAAAGTTCTGCACCTGCAGAGAGCACCGCTTCTGAAGCGGTAAGCAGCGAGGCGGCTTCTACGGAAGCAGCAAGCACTGAGGCAGCGTCCACGGAAGCAGCAAGCACTGAGGCAGCTTCTACCGAAGCGACCACCGAAGAAGCATCTACTGAGGCAGCGGCTGCTGAGATCCCCGCTGATCTGAGCGGCACCGTTTCCATGGCTGGTTCCACTTCTATGGAGAAACTTGCAAACGCTCTTGCAGAGTCCTTTATGGCAGCTTATCCCGGCGTTACCGTAACGGCTGAGTTCACCGGATCCGGCGCTGGTATTGAAGCTGTAACCGCTGGCAGCGTTGATATCGGAAATGCTTCCAGAAATCTGACCGAGGATGAAAAGGCAGCAGGCATTGCTGAGAACATTGTTGCAATCGACGGAATCGCGGTTGTAGTTGATACCGCAAACGAGGTTGCAGGTCTGACCTCTGACCAGCTTGCTTCTATCTATAAGGGTGAAGTTACCAACTGGAGCGAAGTCGGCGGCGCTGATCAGCCCATCGTAGTAGTGGGAAGAGAAGCAGGATCCGGCACCAGAAGCGCTTTTGAAGAGCTGCTTGCGATCGAGGATCAGTGTGCATACGCAAACGAGCTGGACAGCACCGGTGCGGTTATGGCAAAGGTAGCTTCCACTCCCGGAGCAATCGGATATGTATCTCTGGATGTTCTGGATGACACCGTTAAGACGGTTGCTGTAGATGATGTTGAACCCACTGTTGAAAATATCAAGGGCGGCACCTATGCGCTGCGCAGCCCTTTCGCAATGGCTACCAACGGCGAGATTTCCGAGCAGAGCGAAGCAGTACAGGCGATCTTCACCTACCTTGCTTCTGATGAAGGAAAGGCTCTGGTTGAGAGCGTAGGACTCATCACGGTTGACTGATTCTGAAAAGGAACATTTGATACGGACTACTTTTGAGGCTCTGTGAAAACAGGGCCTCAAAGCGGGTAAGTCTTTATAGAAGTAAAGGTTGGGTAATAGAATGAACGAACCTCTTTCCATCATACATGGCAGACATGCTAAAAGCGCGGTTGAAAAAACTGCAAAAATCATTTTTACTGTCTGTGCTTTTTTTGCCATTCTGGCAGTTTTCTCCATCACATTATATATGATCATCAATGGAACTCCGGCTCTGTTCCAGGTAGGACTGGGAGAGATCCTTTTCGGAACGGTGTGGGAACCGACAGCTGAGGATCCGGCTTTTGGTATTCTTTTCATTATTCTTACAAGTATTATCGGAACTGCTCTTGCTATTCTGATTGGCGTACCCATCGGCGTTCTTACAGCGGTGTTCCTTGCGGAGGTGGCACCGAAGAGGCTGGCTTCCATTGTGAAGCCTGCGGTTGAACTCCTGGCGGGAATTCCTTCTGTTATTTATGGACTGCTTGGTATCATGATTCTGAACCCGCTGATGTATAAGCTTGAGCTTGCAATATTCAGAGATTCTGAAACCCATCAGTTTACAGGAGGCGCAAACTTGATCTCAGCCGTGATTGTACTGGCAATCATGATTCTGCCTACTGTTATAAACATCAGTGAGTCCGCGTTGAAAGCAGTTCCCGCTCAGTATAAATCTGCTTCTCTTGCTCTGGGGGCTTCCCATATTCAGACCATTTTCAAGGTCATGCTCCCTGCGGCAAAGTCCGGTATCATTACTGCGATTGTGCTCGGTGTGGGAAGAGCCATCGGAGAAGCCATGGCCATCACTCTGGTGTCCGGAAGCTCTGTGAACTTCCCGCTTCCGTTCAACTCCGTCCGTTTCCTCACCACGGCAATTGTCAGCGAGATGGGATATGCGTCCGGCCTGCACAGACAGGTGCTGTTCACCATCGGGCTGGTGCTGTTCGTCTTCATCATGATTATTAACGTGGGGCTGACCAGCATTCTGAAGGCAGGGGATCCTGAGGCAAAAGAGAAGAAAAAAGCTGCGAAGCTGGCTAAAGAAGCGGAGCAGAATGAACCTGACAGAAAGGAAGCGGTGACCTTATGAACCAGAGTGTATTAGTAAAAAGAGTGCGAGTTTCCGATCTGGTTTTGAAAGTGCTGATTTATTTTGCAGCAGCCATTTCCATCCTGCTTCTGGTCGGAATCATGTGCTATACCTTTTACAGAGGATTTTCCAGTATCAGTCTTGAATTCCTTACAACAGTTCCCAGCACACTGAATGGAACCTTTGGTATCGCAGGAAATCTGCTGAATACCCTTTATATCGTTTTGATCACGCTGCTGATCGCAACGCCCATCGGCGTTGGCTCTGCCATTTATCTGAATGAATATGCGAAGCCGGGAAAAATTGTCCGTGCCATCGAATTTACCACAGAAATCCTTTCCGGCATCCCTTCCATTATTTTCGGTCTGTTCGGAATGGTATTCTTTGGAACCACTCTTGGACTGGGATATTCCATCCTGACCGGTGCGCTGACCCTGACCCTGATGGTGCTTCCACTGATCACAAGAAATACCCAGGAGGCCCTGAAGACCGTTCCTGAGAGCTACAGAAGCGGTGCGCTTGGAATGGGGGCTACGAAGTGGTATATGATCCGCACCATTCTGCTTCCTTCCGCCATGCCTGGCATCATTACCGGAATCATTCTGGCAGTGGGAAGGATTGTGGGTGAATCGGCAGCCCTTCTGTTCACTGCGGGAAGCGGCTATCTGCTTCCTAAAACCATCGGAGGATTCCTGGATAAAGTTTTCCAGTCCGGCGGAACGCTGACCATCCAGCTCTATCTGTGCATGCAGAAGGCGCAGTATGATGAAGCGTTCGGTATCGCCCTTGTCCTCCTCGTGTTTGTGCTGATCATCAACATGCTGACGAAATATCTGTCCAAAAAATTTAACGTGGAAACAAGAGACTAAAGAACCAGAAAGGGAAAGCAATGGAAAACGTAAAAATCAGTACCAGAAAACTGAATTTATATTATGGAACCAACCATGCGCTGAAGGATATTGATATGGATATCAGGCCCAATGCGATCACCGCCTTTATCGGTCCCTCTGGATGTGGAAAGTCCACATTTTTAAAGACGCTCAACCGCATGAACGATCTGGTTGACGGTGTGAAGATCGAGGGTGAAGTTACCATCGACGGAGAGAACATTTATGATGAGAGAGTGGATACCACCCTTCTGAGAAAAAAAGTGGGCATGGTATTCCAGCAGCCCAATCCCTTCCCCATGAGTATTTACGACAATATCGCCTATGGCCCCAGAATCCATGGCATTAAGAATAAATCCCAGCTGGATCAGATTGTGGAAGAGAGCCTGAAGGGGGCCGCTATTTTTGACGAGGTCAAGGACCGTCTCAGAAAATCCGCGCTCGGCCTTTCCGGCGGACAGCAGCAGAGGCTCTGTATCGCCAGAGCGCTGGCGGTTCAGCCGGAGGTGCTTCTCATGGATGAGCCCACTTCCGCTCTGGATCCCATTTCCACTCTGAAGATTGAAGATCTGATGGAAGAACTGAAGAAAAAATACACAGTGGTTGTGGTTACCCATAACATGCAGCAGGCTGCCCGTGTATCGGATGATACCGCGTTCTTCCTCGTGGGAGAAGTGGTTGAGAAGGATTCCACCAGCAACATTTTCTCAAGGCCGAAGGATAAGAGAACCGAAGATTATATCACCGGCCGGTTTGGCTGATCAGACACAGCAAAGGTAAAGAGAGGAATAAAGGATATGGCAATGAGATCAATCTACATGGAGGAGCTGGACAGCCTGCGCAAAAGCGTGAAGGAAATGGGAGAGGCCGTTGAGGCATCCTTTGACCAGCTTTTAACTGCCGTTGACAGCAAGGATGAAGATCTGGAAATGAAAATCATCAGCGGAGACCGGGTAATCAATGATATGGAGAGAAATATCGAATCCAGATGCCTGTCTCTGATCACCAGACAGCAGCCGATTGCAGGGGATCTGCGGATGATTTCTGCAGCGTTGAAGGTGGTCACGGATATCGAGCGAATCGGAGACCAGACCGCTGATATTGCGGAGCTGATGCTGCGCATGAAGGGAACCGAGCTGGATACCTATTCCAGACATATCACGGGAATGCTGGGGGTTGCCAAGGAGATCGTGCACGACGCAGTAGACGCTTTTGTAAACAGGGACAGTAAGGCTGCAGACGAAGTAATCCGCCACGACGATGTAGTGGATGAGCTTTTCTCGAAGGTGAAAGATGATCTTGTGAGAAGGCTTCAGGAGGGTGTTTCTGATGTGGACGCCTGCGTGGATGTATTGATGATCGCCAAATATCTGGAAAGAATCGGCGACCATGCGGTGAACATTGCAGAATGGGAGCTTTTCCAGGAGAGCGGCTCCATCAAGGATATCAGGCTGATGTAGAAGCCCCTGTGCGCTCTGCCCGTGCGGAGCGCTCCCTCTTCTGGACGCAGAATTTCAGATACAGAATCAGTATCGTAAGAAAGCAGACTCCGAGCGTATTGGTGATCTGCTGGGCATACAGCCTGACACCGAAGAGGGACGGCTGCACCTGCTGCAGGAAGGTAAGGAGCTTTCCTGCCAGGAAGGAGATCAGAAAGCCGTACACCCCGCCCAGCGCGGAAAGGATGGAAAGCTGAATGGTTCGCTTTTCCTCCCGGATCAGCTCAAGCTGGATGCCGAACAGGCCGATTCCCGCAAAACTCCACCCAAGCGCGGAAAAGAGGGTTCCCAAAACCGTCATGACCAGAGCGTTGGAGGGAACGGCCAGGGCAAAGGAGGCGAAATTCAGCAGGATACCGATCAGGGAATATTTATAGATACAGGCCATCCCATACCGGTCTCCCAGCCGCCCCACTGCGGGCGTAACCGCAATTCTTGCCAGATTACCCAGAAAACCCACCACCATGAGGAAGGTGAAGGAGAGGGACAGCTCGCCGAGCTGATAGCTGGTGTTAAAAGGGGCGGCAGTATAATAAGCTGTCAGCCAGAGCATATTGGTAAAAAAAGCCATCCGGAAATCCCCGTCACAGAAGGCAGCGCTTATCTCGGCCTTCAATGAATTGTGGATATTCCGGTTTTTCTTTTTGGCTTTTGCGGCGGACTGTTCTTTATCAGACCCCTTTCTGGAAGGCCGGCAATGGATTTCTCTTCCTTCGGGGGTGGTTTCACCCATGCGGGGCTCCTTCATACAGCTGAACGCTCCAAAATTCAGAAGGACGAGAAACAGGATCAGACTGCCGTTGATGAAAAAGCCCAGAAGCTGCTTCGGCCCGGAACAGACATCCATCACGACGCCCATGCCCAGCATCAGCGTAACCGTGACGAAGACGGCCACAGCGTCCTTTCTGGAAAAATAGCTTCCCCGCTCTTTCATGGGAACCAGGGAGGCGATCCAGTCCTGAGTGGCAGGTGTTGCGATTTGTGACCAGACCTGCGCCAGAAAATAGCCTCCAAGAAGCAGACCCTGTTCCAGCCTTCCCGATGCCCGGGTGAGAGGGAGGAAAAACAGAAAGGCGAGCAGCAGCTTCTGCAGCACACAGAAACAGACGAACAGCTTTCTCTTTTTCAGACGGTTGATCCGCTGCATGGTGAAAAGCTGAAAAACGGCGGCCAGACTCGCAGTGGAGGTGACAACTCCCGTTTCCGCATCGGAAAAACCGGCTGACAGCAGCAGGGAAACCAGGAAGGTTCCGCCCGCAAGCTGAGCGATGGTCTGCGCGGCGCTGTCCCCTGAAATGTAGAACCGCCGGCTTTTTTCATAATCCTCCTCCGTTTCCGGAAGCGCCATGAAATAGATCCGATAAAGGGAACCGGCGATCCGGCCCGCTCTCCAATACAGCACATCTCCCAAAGATTCTTTGCGACGCTTTACCCTGAAGCCTGCCATACCCTGTAACCCCGCGCATGCCTCTGCATACATTGACAGACCGTTCCGCTTCCGGAACAAAAAGGATAATCCATATGAGGAAGATCCCTGTTTTCAGCCTCATACTACCCCAGGTCTTCCGAATAAAAAATGGATTATCCTTTCCTTTCTTCCCTATTATATTGTCCTGTCCATGACCTGCCCTGTCAGGGTGTCAAAAGAGATCAGCCCAGGTAAGCCTTCAGCAGCTCAAAGGTATTCTTTACCCCGTCCCTGTGGGATCGCTCATAGCCGCGGGAGGCGTAGACGCCGGGGCCGATCAGTCCGTGCCTGGCATCGATTCCCGCATCCAGCGCCGCGTCCGCATCGGAGCCGTAATGGGGATAGACATCAACCGCGTAGTCCGCGCCCGCTCTTTCGGCGGCGTCGATCAGGCCGCTCACCACGTCATAATGATACGGTCCGTGACTGTCCTTGGAGCAGATGGAAACCTGACGCTCCGTGCAGGAAAGCCCTTCTCCCACGCAGCCCATATCCACGGAAAGCAGTTCTGTTACGCCTTCAGGAATGGAAGCGCAGGCTCCGTGTCCCACCTCTTCAAATACGGTGATGTGCTGATAAATGGTGCGTGCAGGGGTGATGTTTTCGTCCTTCAGGTATCTGGCATAGCCGAGAAGAATGGCCGTGCTCAGCTTGTCATCCAGAAAACGGCTCTTGATGTAGCCGGAAGGCGTGACCACGGTTCTCGGGTCGAAGCAGACGATATCCCCCGTCATGATTCCCAGTTTCTTCACATCATCCGCATTTTCAACCAGCTCGTCCAGCAGAACCTCCATGCTGTCGTAGCTTCTCTTTTTCTCATTATATTCTCCGTTCACATGAATGGAGGCGTTGATGAGCTGGAAGGTTCCGGTATAGATTTTCCCCTTTCTGGTGATGATCCGGCAGTTTTCCGCTTCCGTATTATTCGGGTTCAGCCCGCCCAGGGGAGTGAGCTTCAGCTTTCCTTCCGGCGTGATTCCGGAAACCATGGCTCCCAGCGTGTCCGTGTGCGCCATCAGCAGAATGGGGCCGCAGGAGGGATCCGAGGCATGCTTCCCGGTTTCAGCGCTTCCCTCGCACAGCTTTACCAGCACGCCGCCCTTTACGGTTACCTGAGGCTCATAGCCCATTTCCCGGTAAACGCTGCAGAGATATTCCGCCGCTTTTTTCGTATAGCCCGAAGGGCTGTCGGTGGCAAGAAGCTTCTGCGCCTGTTCCACCATATATTCGGTATAATCTTTCATATTCCGTATTCTCCTTTACCGTTGGATTTACACATACAAGAGTATCATGTCCGGATGGGAAAATCCAGATTAATCGTGACAGAAACCTCATCCTGCCTTATAATAAAACAGAAAGTTTACAGATAACAGTTAAAACCTTTGGAAAGGCAGGAAAGCGGATGAGGACAATACCGGTTTCACAGATTACGGATGCAGTGAAGGAGATGTGCATAGAAGCCAATCTTTTTCTCACAAAGGATATGGAAGCTGCGCTGAAGCAGGCGCAGAAAAGCGAGGAAGCGCCGCTCGGGCACAGCGTGCTGAATCAGCTGTGCCAGAATCTTCAGATCGCCGGAGAGGATTCCATTCCGATCTGTCAGGATACGGGAATGGCGGTGGTTTTTCTGGAAGTGGGACAGGAGGTTCATTTTGAGGGCGGCATTCTTGAAGATGCGGTCAACGAAGGCATACGCAGGGGATATACCGAGGGCTGTCTGCGTAAATCGGTGGTTTCCGATCCCCTTATCCGTGAAAACACGAAGGACAACACGCCGGGCGTCATTCATTATTCCATCGTTCCCGGAGACCGGGTAAAAATAACGGTGGCGCCCAAGGGGTTCGGCAGTGAGAACATGAGCCGGATTTTTATGCTGAAGCCGGCAGATGGAGAAGAAGGTGTGAAGAACGCCGTGCTCACCGCTGTGAAAGAGGCTGGCCCGAACGCCTGCCCGCCCATGGTGGTCGGCGTTGGCATCGGGGGAACCTTTGAAAAATGCGCGCTCCTGGCAAAACAGGCTCTGACCCGTCCGCTGGATCAGCGTTCGGAAATCCCCTGGGTTCGTGCGATGGAAGAGGAACTGCTGGAAAGAATCAACCGTTCCGGAATCGGTCCGGGCGGTCTGGGAGGTACCACGACCGCGCTTGGCGTCAACATCAACACCTATCCGACCCATATTGCGGGACTTCCTGTGGCGGTGAATATCTGCTGCCATGTGAACCGCCACGCGGTACGGACCATCTGATATACAGAACAAGGGATTCGAAAAAGAGGTAAGTATGGAGAAAAAATATACGGTACCATTTGATCGGGAAACGGCTGCCCAATTGAAAGCCGGAGACTGCGTTTATCTCACCGGAACCATTTACACGGCGAGAGACGCTGCTCATAAAAGAATGCAGGAAGCGCTGGACAGAGGAGAGGAGCTTCCCTTTGACATCAGCGAAAATATCATATATTATATGGGGCCTTCCCCTGCGAGAGAGGGACAGGTCATCGGCTCTGCCGGGCCAACGACGGCAAGCCGTATGGATAAATATACCCCCGCTCTTCTGGATCTGGGCCTTCGCGGTATGATCGGAAAGGGCAAAAGAAGCGATGCCGTCAGGGATGCGGTCATCAGAAATGGAGCGGTCTATTTCGCCGCCGTGGGCGGAGCGGGCGCCCTGCTGTCAAAGTCGATTATTCATTCAGAGATCATCGCCTATGAAGATCTCGGGACGGAAGCGATTCGAAAGCTTACGGTCCAAGACTTTCCTGTGATTGTCGTAATGGACAGCCAGGGAAATGACCTGTATAAAACGGCGCTGGAACAGTACCGCCGGGAATAGAGAGGAAAGAGATGCGAAGAATCGCGTTAATGGTATTCAGGCTCCTTTACAAGGCCTTTTACTACTTTTACCATATTTGTAAATGCGCCTCCCGGGAAGATATCAGCTATGAGGAAGGCTTCCGCTGGATCAAAAGGACGACGATTCTGGCGAACCGTGCCGGAAGAGTGAAAATAGAAGCCCATGGCCTGGAAAATCTGCCCGAGAAGGACGGATTCATCATGTTCCCCAATCATCAGGGGCTGTTTGATGTTCTGGTTTTCTTTGAATCCTGCCCGCGCCCCTTTGCCTTCGTTATTAAAAAGGAAGCGGCCAACATCATCCTGCTCAAGCAGGTCCGCGAGGCTCTGGGTTCCCTTGTCATGGACAGAGAGGACATCCGACAGTCGATGAAGGTCATTCAGACAATGGCGGAGGAAGTGAAAAAGGGAAGAAACTTCCTCATCTTTCCCGAAGGAACCAGAAGCAGACAGGGAAATCATACGCTGGAGTTCAAAGGCGGAACCTTTAAAAGTGCAGTCAAGGCCAAATGTCCCATCGTCCCCTGTGCCCTCATTGATTCCTTTATCCCCTTCGATGAGAAAAGCATCCGCCCCGTTACCGTTCATCTGTATTATCTGAAGCCTTTATATTATGAAGAGTATCAGAATATGAAGACGACAGAGATCGCAGAAGAGGTGAAAAGACGGATCGATGAGCAAATAGAGGCACACTTGCAAAGCCGTCAGAAATAAAGAACAGAAGCCGTTCGGACATTGCAAAAAAATGATTGACAAACGGTTTCCTCTTATGTATAATAACTCATGCGTCACAGATAAGCGGCGCATCCGTATTCATATTGGTAAAGGGCAGTTCGGTTTGTGGAGAAATACTCAAGAGGCCGAAGAGGCGCCCCTGCTAAGGGTGTAGGTCGCGCAAGCGGCGCGAGGGTTCAAATCCCTCTTTCTCCGTTTCCTTTACCAAAAGGATGCGGGAAGCTTTATTATAGCTTCGAAAGGAAAGAATCTTAAGCGATTGAGATTTCTTTTTTTTCGCCCTTTCGATGGATGTTAACAGCTGGCAAATTTCTTGTAAAAAAGATTTAAAAAAGTTGTTGACAGAAAAAGGAAGAAGGTGCTATAATAAAACTCCACTGCGAGAGCGGTGGAAAACAAAATCAACTGAATTAAAAAAGTTGAAAAAAGTGCTTGACTTGAGAAACAACATGTGATAAGA
>ERZ1643249.5557-NODE-5557-length-10052-cov-11.792538_pt1 | contig 10052 bp, 8 predicted proteins | sample MGYA00579263_ERZ1643249 | MGnify/ENA primary metagenome ERZ1643249 (study PRJEB29033, sample SAMEA4952264) | chicken gut metagenome | biome: Broiler Chicken; feature: Gastrointestinal Tract; material: Caecum | place: Ireland | collected 2018 | study: Broiler...
CCAGGTAACGAGGACCTTTCTTTAATGTTCCGTACATTGTACCAACCTGAGATCTGAGGCCTTTTCCTAAGTCTTCCAGACCGGCACCGATGGGCAGTCCGTCTTCGGAGAATGCACTCTGTGTACGTCCGTAAACGATCTGCAGGAATAATTCTCTCATAGCTGTATTAATAGCATCGCAAACAAGGTCTGTATTTAAAGCTTCCAGAATAGTTCTGCCCGGCAGGATTTCTGCTGCCATAGCTGCTGAATGGGTCATACCTGAACATCCCAGTGTTTCCACTAATGCTTCCTGAATAACTCCGTCCTTTACATTCAGAGTCAGCTTACATGCACCCTGCTGAGGAGCACACCAGCCTACACCGTGTGTTAAACCGGAAATATCTTTGATTTCTTTTGCTTTTACCCATTTTGCTTCTTCTGGGATTGGAGCTGCTCCATGGTTTACACCCTGAGCTACTGGACACATTTTTTCTACTTCATGTGAATAAATCATTTTAAAACTCCTTTCAAGTATAAATTACTTAAAGTGCGCCGCATACGACACCTTATTCAAAGACATTTTCTCACAAAGTGACAAAAAAATCCAGACCTATTTTTGTATTTCCATATTTTTTACAGCCCCCTGGCAATTTCTTTGAAATAATGGTAAAATAAATACAACAAAAATATTTCTGTGCCAAATCATTATCAAACGGAAAAGGAGGTCCTTCTATATGAAAACTTATGAAATGATCCATGAAATCAGCGATATGTGCCGGGGAAAAATGGATTCTGATATCTCAGAGATCCAGACAGATAATCTGGATGAATACATGAAATCCCACATCAGCAGAGCTGCTACCTGCGAAAAGACCGAATTAGAAAGCGGTGCCATTGTCTACGATGTTGTAACCAATGGTCTGAAAGAAAGATTCTCTTTCACAGAAATCTAATCATTTTTTGAAAACATAAAAGAGGCGGCTGGGAGCTGTTGCATTAAACATATGTGAGGAATATTTATACGTTTTATGCGAGTTTGTCGAGCATAGCTTTGAAACCTGAGGCTCAAAACGACGCAGACTGAGCAATAAAATGTATCAATATTTTCAACTTTGATTAATGCGACAGATCCAGCCGCCTCTTCGTATTTTAAAAGAGATATTGTAAAAGTTGAGTTATGCTGGTAAGTCCCAGGCTGTATAGGAAGATAGATCCCGGTTTGCCCAAAATGATGATAAGCGCAAACTTCTTCAGGCTCATTTTCGTCAGCCCTGCAATATAGCACAGGAGATCATCCGGGGCTACCGGAAAGAAAATCGCTGCGGCAAACGCTTTGTCAAAAGCGTTTCCCTTATCCAGCCATCCGATATACTTTTTATAATTTTTCTCTCCTATCATATTCTGGACAAAGGACTTTCCGTATCTTTTAGAAAGAAGAAAAGCCAGTATAGAGCCCATGGAGATACCCACGTAATTATATACAAATCCCCATACAGGACCAAAGATCAGGACACCACCCAGACAGCCGATAGCCCCCGGAAGGATAGGGATCACTACCTGGATACATTGGATCAGAACGAAAAATACCGGCGCCCACAGGCCGAATCTTCCCAGAAATTTTTCCAAAGCTTCCGCCGAAACAAAGATCCCTGTACGGATCCCATACCAGATAAACAGAGCCATTGCAATCAGCCCCACTACGGTACATAAATTTAAATATACTGCTGTTTTTTGCTTTTCCATAAAACCATACTCCTGTCTGCAGCCGTCTCTGTTTTTTCCGTTCTCTTTCTTTCCTGTTCTTCCTGAAAAACTCTTTCATAAAAACTTTTCCACATGTCTCCCACATGCTTCCGGCTGTAGAATTCATGTCCTGTAAATGCCAGTCCTGCACTCTTCTGATAGAACACAGGATCTTCTTTCAGGTTTTCCAGGATTTTTGCAAATTCCTTCTGGTCTTTTCCTTTAAGAACATAATCGAACAAAATCGGCTGATAAATATCCAGATTTCTTACCAGAATGGGAAGACTGCAGTTCATAGCCTCCAGAATCGTCATGGGGAACAGTTCTTCATAAGAAGGAAGGAACATCACATCTGCCATATTATAGATCTGATTCATCTCTTTCCTGTCTACCAGTCCCAGAAACCTGACATTTGAGGGAAGGTGTCCCATTCGTGCTTTGATTTCTTCATATCCTTCAGAGATCTTTCCAAACGAAAATCCCCCTGCCCATACAAATTCACATTGGGGCATTTTCTCTGCCACATCCAGGAAGTCGAAGACCCCTTTTCTTTTCTGAAGCTGTCCTGCGCAGAGCACAATAAAGGCCTCTGGCCGGATCCCGTATCTTTCCCTTGTTTTTCTCTTTTCTTCCTTTCCCAGAGGATAAAAGTTTTTCTCTGATACTACATTGGGAATATAAGTAATCTTTTCTCTTGGAATTCCATAGGCTTCCAGTTTGTCAATAAATACAGGATTTACTGTTACCAGATAATCCATTCTCTTATAAAAGGAAATCATATACTTATAAAAAATATTCTTGGCAAATCTTGGAAGGGAAATACTGTTTTCCACTGTTTCCGGCAAAAAATGTACATATCCTACTAATGCCCCCTGTTTTCTTCGCCTGAAGGTTGAAAGATAGTATTCCGGATTTATAGAATGATAATGGGTAATGTCGCTGGATCCTTTGGCATTTTCCAGTATCTCTGCCCTGTTCTCCATCACCTCTCTGGCCAGTTCCACCTGCTCATCATGGGCAGAAAGGACTCCCTGGCCTTTGACCATATCTGCTTTTGACAACATATTGATCCGCTTCATCTTATCAGGCTCCTCTCTTCATGATCCCTTTGGCCCAGGCATGTGCAAAAACTCTCCATCTGCCTCTGACGCCTTCTGTTCTTTTCTCTCCGTCTATCTCCGGATACCGTTCCTGACGCTCTATAGTCTCTCTATAGATTCTTTCTGCGGCGGTACAGAAATTCCATGTGGAATACAGCTGAGAGATTTCCTGTCCTCTGCGTCCCATTTCCTGTCTCCGCTCTTCATCCTCCAGGATATAGTTTAAATGCATTTTAAAATACTCGTAATTTTCATATTGAAAGCCGTTGTAGCCGTCTGTGACAACCTGGTCCAGACACTCGTCTTTTCTGCACAGGGCAGGAAGTCCGCAGGCCAAAGCTTCAATATAAGTGATCCCCTGGGTCTCGCTGCTGGAGGCACATACAAAAACATCCCCCAGTTTATAATATCTGCCAACCTCCTCAGGAGCAATCATCCCGGTAAATATCACCTGATCGGTGATCTGCAGCTTCTTTGCCAGTGTTCCCAGATTTTCTCTGTCGGGTCCGTCGCCTGCAATAAGAAAAGTAAGATTTTTCCCTGCTCCTTCTTTAATAAGTTTTGAAAAATATTCCAGCAGTTCTTCCAGATTCTTCTCTTTTGCCAGTCTTCCCACGCTGACCAGGACCTTGTTTTCCAGAGGGATCCCCAGTTCTTTCTTCTTTCTGTCTATTTCCTCCCTGGAAATCCTCTCCTTAAATCTTCCAAGTTCGATTCCTGTAGGCATTACGGCAACCGGCTCCTCTACCCCGTATTTTTTCAGTATATTCTCCACCTTTTGGGTTGGAACGATAACCTGACTGGTCTTTCCCAGCACCATCCTGGAAAAGCATGCTACCGCTTTCTTCTCTAATTTTGCTCCGGTCTTATACTGGGAAAATCTTCCGGGAAGATAATGGATATAATCTTCATACACCGTATGATAAGTATGTATCAGCGGACAATTACATTTTCTTGCAATTTTCGCCGCATAGGAAAATGTCATAAATTCGCACTGAGAATGAACTACTTCTGGTCTCCACCATATCAGTTCCTGAATCAGAGGTTCCGCATGAGGAAGGACAGCCCTTGCATTAGGATAGATTTTCTCCAAGTTCAGCGATTTGATATAATAAACTCCCTCCTCCTCGTAAGACGCAAAGGTTCTTGACAGGGTCAGAACCCTTACTTCATGTCCTCTCCTCTCTAATTCATTTTTCAGATTTATCACAGAAGTCACAACGCCGTTTACTACAGGCTTGTACCAATCGGTTGTCAATAATATCTTCATAAAGGTTCCCCCTTTTCTTTTCCTTAATCTGATATTTATGATAATGCACAGACTTAAAGAAAACAGGTTCCTAAACTTAAAGAATTTCTAAAGTTTTTAAAAGAAAGAGCCGGGATAATGTAAGAAATCTGTTAAGAATTTCTTACACTATCCCGGCTCCTGTTTTTTTCGGTAATTATCAATCTAATTCAATTTCTGCCAGTTCTGCCGGCGGAAGCTGTCTGGAAGAATTGGCCTTATATTTTTTCAGCTCTGCTGCTGCTTTATTCAATGGCGCTATGGTTCCTGCGCCGGCCATACAGCCGCCGGGGCAGCCCATACCTTCGATCATACAACCTTTCAGCTTTCCGGCCTTGGCCTGCATAAGGATCTTCTTACACTCATCCAGACCTTCCGCATGTTCAATATGGACTTCCACCTCAGGATAATACTCATGGAGGCAGGCTTCTATAGCACTGGAAACACCTCCTGCCACAGCATATCCCCGTCCTGCTGCTGTTGCATTATGGAAAGATGATTTCCCTTCGCATTGGACAGGATCGATTCCTTTTGCCTCAAACATACCTGCCAGTTCCTCAAAGGTGATCACAAAGTCCACATCGCTTCGCACATCTGTCCTGGATGCTTCCAGCTTTTTAGATGCGCAGGGGCCAATGAATACGACCTTTGCATCCGGATACTGCTTTTTAATGGTTCTTGCAGTAGCCACCATAGGAGTCAGTTCCTGGGAAATATTTCCTGCCATATCCGGGAAGAAATGTTTTGCCATCATGATCCAGGAAGGACAGCAGGAGGTAAGAAGGAAAGGAAGTTCTCCTGTGCTGACCTTTTCCGCATAATGATGAGCTTCGGAAGCTGCGCCGATATCTGCTCCCAAAGCCACTTCATACACTTCTGCAAATCCCATTTCCTGAAGGGCAGCTTTCAGCTTTCTGGGAGTCACATCAGCTCCGAACTGCCCCACAAAGGCAGGGGCTACCTCCGCTATGATCTGTTTTCCCTCTTTCAGGGCATGGGCCAGCTGGAAGATCTGAGACTTGTCGGAAATTGCGCCAAAAGGACAGTTTACCATGCACATGCCGCAGGAAACACATTTTTCATTGTTGATCTTTGCTCTTCCAAGCTCATCGCTTTCAATGGCATTGACACCACAGGCTCTGGCACAGGGCCTTTCTTTCTTGGCAATAGCGTCATAGGGACATACGGATTTACACTTTCCACATTTAATACATTTTTCCTGGTCAATAATAGACTTTCCCTTAACAATACTGATGGCTCCTTTTGGACATACCTCTTTGCATGGGTGTGCCACACAGCCGCGACACATATTGGATACTTCGTACATCTTAGGCTCACAGGCATCACAGGCTGAAGGAATTACCTGCATAAGGGGCGGTTCATAGTATTTCTCATCAATATTGCTGGCTTCCAGACCTGCAGTAATATGCACCGCAGTATTCTCAGGACGCAGCGACATACCCATAGCCAGACGTACACGTTCACTGGCAACTGCCCTTTCCCTGTAGATACTCTCTCTGTAAGTAGCTCGTTCCTGAACAATATGATAAGGAATAGCCTCTATATCTGCTACCAGGGTTTCCGGTTCTGATTCAAAGCCCACTCTGGCGATTTCCTTAAACACCTTTCTGCGGATCCTTTTTACATTTGTATCTAGACCTCTCATATGCTTAACTCTCCCTTTTTTCTATACTTGTCAATAGCTTCATGTCTGATATGATACCCAGATTTCCTGGGATTTGCAAGAAATTGATGGTATTTTATTTCATACAAAAGCCGCCTGTGCTATAATTCTCTATAATTCTATAAAAATATTACAGGACTTTCCAAAAATTTTACGGAAAGCTCCGGAAAGGATTTCTATGTTTTCTTATAAATCTGTTTACCGGGAAAAAAACCTTCTTCCCCCTGTATTTACCGGCAGTACTCTGAAATTATTTGCTCTTGTCTTTATGCTCATTGATCATATCGGAGCTGTAATCCTGGAGCACGGGGTGATCTATTCCTATAACCGGCAGCTTCCCACCGCCCTTTCTTATCCTGTCAGTCTGTTCTGTTCTCAGATCGATCAGGTACTCAGAGGAATCGGGCGGCTGGCCTTTCCGATTTTCTGTTTTCTGCTGGTAGAAGGCTTTTTTCACACCTCCAACAGAAAAAAATATGCCTTTCGCCTTTTTCTCTTTGCCCTGATCTCGGAAATTCCCTTCGATCTTGCCTTTAACAGCAGTATCCTGGAATTTTCCTATCAGAATGTCATGTTCACCCTGCTTTTCGGCCTGCTCACCATATGGGGAATGGAAAGATCCCGTCTGATCCATCCTCTGCTTCCCATCCTTCCTGCGGCCGCAGGAATCCTTGTGGGATGGCTTTTTCAGGCAGACTATGACTGGAGAGGCATTCTATTAATTATCGTCCTTTATGTTTTCTACCAGTATCCTCTGGAAAAAACCATCCTGGGCTGTCTTTGTCTCCTGTGGGAGCCGCTGGCCTGCCTGGCTTTTATCCCCCTGAACATGTATAACCATCAAAAAGGACAGGGTATAAAATATCTTTTCTATCTCTTTTACCCTGTCCATCTGCTGATACTGTTTTGTATCCGGTATGCAATTTTTCAGATTTAGATCTTATCTACCACTTCATTCTGGTTTTTATAAATACTGTGGGAGGGAACTACCCCTCTCACAGAAGAAAGAGGATAGATATTGGTATGGCTTCCCACCACAGTTCCCGGGTTCAGCACAGAACCGCATCCTACCTCTACTTCGTCTCCCAGCATAGCCCCGAATTTCTTCAGCCCCGTTTCAATACGGGCTTCTTTTCCTTTGACAACTACCAGCTTTTTGTCGGATTTTACATTGGAGGTAATGGAGCCTGCCCCCATGTGAGACTTATAACCCAAAATGGAATCACCTACATAATTATAGTGAGGCACCTGCACCTTATCAAAAAGGATCACATTTTTCAGTTCTGTGGAATTTCCCACAACAGCCCCTTCTCCCACCAGGGCATTGCCCCGGATAAAAGCGCAGTGGCGGACTTCCGCATCTTTTCCGATAATGGCCGGACCGTTAATATAGGCTGTGGGAGCTACTTTCGCAGACTTTGCGATCCACACATTTTCTCCCATTTTTTCATATTCTTCTTCGCTTAAAGTATTACCCAGCTTTACAATAAACTCGCTGATACAAGGAAGCACTTCCCAGGGATAGGTTTTGCTCTCTAAAAGCTCCTTGGCCAGAGTCTTGCTTAAATCACTGTAAAGCTCGCTGATCTTTAACTGTTCCATCTTTCTACCTGCTTTCTTCCTTAACTTTTCTCTACTATTCTACTATGGAGAAAGGATTTTTCCAACCGTTTTTTCCGTTTTTCCTTCCGGATACCAACATAAGCGTTCTTTTAGCTACCAGGATTGCTTCATTTTCATTTCTTTGACGAAGCTTTTCCTTTCCCTGTACCGGCAGATCTGGTATTGGATTTCTTATAGTATGAGGCCGCTTTGTCAAAATACTGGCGCAGGACAAACTGGTTCCTCAGTCCCATAACTCCCTGGGTCCGCTTCCGGATGAAATCTTCCAGTTTCACCATATATTCATCGGAAGTAATACTCCCTTCTGCCACATAAGTCAGTCCTTTTTCCCAGCTGGCTGTAAGCTCCGGGTTTAAAAGAGAACGGATAGAGGCATTCACCACATCAAAGATCATTTCTCCAAGAAGGGTAGGAGTGATTACCTGGGTCTTCTTATTCAGCGCCAGATATTTGATGGTGATCAGCTTTTTCAGAATTTCGGCTCTGGTGGCGCTGGTTCCGATACCGCTTCCCTTGATCTGGGCTCTCAGTTCCTCATCCTCGATAAGCTGACCGGCATTTTCCATAGCCAGGATCATAGATCCTGAAGTATATCTTTTTGGAGGAGAAGTCTCCCCTTCTTTTATGTAAAATTCCTTGATAGGAAGAGTACTGCCTTTTTTCACTCCCTGGATCATCTCCAGAAAAGCTCCATCTTCTACCTGTTCTTCCTCCTGTCCTTTTCCCCCGCTCTCTTCCTTCCTATTCTTTCCAAAGGAATATCCTGTAACTTTCAGATATCCCTCAGAAACCAGGATCTTAAAAGAAGAAAACAGCCGTTCTTTTTCAATAGAGGATACCAGGCTGATCTTCTGATAAACCGCAGGAGGATAAAAAATACTTAAAAACCGTCTTACGATCACTTCATAGACTTTCTGGGACTGAAGGCTCAGTCCTTTCAGTGCCCCTAAGCCCTGACCGGTAGGAATAATGGCATAGTGGTCTGTAATCTGTTTATCATTGGTATATCGTGTCTTCCCGATGTTTTTATAACTGCCCTGTTCCAGGATCTCCCCGGCAAATCCACCGGCATGTTCATAGTTTCTCAGGCCTCTGATATTCTTGGATATCTCCTTGGCTACGGCGGTAGACAGGACTCTGGCATCCGTTCTGGGATAAGTAACCAGCTTCTTCTCATACAGTTCCTGAACGATCCTGAGGGTTTCATCAGGGCTCAGCTTAAAAAGCCGGGAGCATTCATTCTGCAGTTCTGCCAGGTTAAACAGAAGAGGAGGATTCTTATTTTCTTTCTTCTTCTCAATTTTTTCCGCCACAGCGGTGAGAGGAGGATTTGCACTCAGGATATCCAGAAGCTGCCGGGCATCCTTTTCTTCCTTGAAGCCGTTTTCTTTATACAGCAGAGGAGACTGGAAATACCGGCTGCCTTCCACTCCTCTCCACTCGCCCTCAAAGCTGCGGCCTGCCAGTTCGAATTTCCCCAGTACACGGTAAAAAGGCGTTTTTACAAATTCCCGGATTTCCCGTTCCCGGCGTACCACCATGCCCAGAACGCAGGTCATCACACGGCCCACAGATATGGCCTGATATTTTGTTCCCAGATAGGAAGATACTGCATTCCCGTATTTCAGAGAAAGAAGCCTGGAAAAATTAATTCCCATAAGATAATCTTCTTTGGCCCGGAGATAAGCAGAGGCAGAAAGGTTATCATATTCATGGATATTCTTTGCCTCCCGGATACCTCTCAAAATCTCTTCTTCTGTCTGAGAATCGATCCATACCCGTCTCTGGTCTTTCTCCTCTACATGGGCCATCATAGCCACCAAGCGATAGATATATTCTCCCTCTCTTCCGGAGTCCGTACACACATATATGGTCTCCACATCTTTCCGGTTCAGAAGGCTGCTGACTATATCGTACTGTTTTTTTACGGAAGGGATCACCTCGTACTTAAATTCCCCGGGCAAAAAAGGCAGAGTCTCCAGGCTCCACCTTTTCAGCTTCTCATCATATTTTTCCGGATAGCTCATGGTAATGAGATGGCCCACACACCAGGTGATCACCGTATTCTCCGATTCCAGATAACCATCATGTCTCTGGGTATTGACCTTGAGAGCCTTGGCAAACTCCTGGGCCACACTGGGCTTCTCTGCAATAAATAATGATTTTCCCATATAAGCTCCTTTTCTTTTATGTCTGCCGGCAGCCGGTTCAAGTCTGCACTTTCCCTGACTGCCGGTATTTCATCTGTTCCCTACTCGTTCATATTGGCCAGTTTCGCTGTCTGGTCTGCCGCAATGAGATTATCGATGATCTCCTGAAGATCGCCGTTTAAAACAGAATCCAGTTTATGAAGAGTCAGCTTGATCCTGTGGTCTGTCACACGTCCCTGGGGGAAATTATAAGTCCGGATCTTTTCAGACCGGTCTCCGGTTCCTACCTGGCTTCTTCTGGCCTCTGCTTCTTCATCATGGCGCTTCTGCAGCTCCATGTCATACAGACGGGAACGAAGGATCTTCAACGCTTTATCCTTATTTTTAAGCTGAGATTTTTCGTCCTGACAGGAAATTACAATTCCTGTAGGGATATGGGTAAGACGTACCGCAGAGTCGGTGGTATTTACACACTGTCCTCC
>ERZ1643249.5558-NODE-5558-length-10052-cov-9.388216_pt1 | contig 10052 bp, 7 predicted proteins | sample MGYA00579263_ERZ1643249 | MGnify/ENA primary metagenome ERZ1643249 (study PRJEB29033, sample SAMEA4952264) | chicken gut metagenome | biome: Broiler Chicken; feature: Gastrointestinal Tract; material: Caecum | place: Ireland | collected 2018 | study: Broiler...
CATTACTTACAGGAAGATATATTGAAATAAAAATGTTACCATTATCATTTAAAGAATATGTATCAGCTTTTGAAGATAAAACAGATATATCAAGAAAGTTTAGAGATTATCTAAGATATAGTTCTTTTCCACAGGCAGTAGAATTATATAAAATCAATCCAGAAAATATCAATTTGTTTTTAGATGGTATATATAATACAATTTTACTTAAAGATGTAATGCAGAGAAAAGGAATAACAGACAAAAACGTATTAGAAAGAGTTACAAAATATTTATATGACAATATAGGAAATAGAACTAGCATGAAAAGCATAAGTGATAATATTGAAGGAGTAGAAAAGAATTCATCATACAATACAATTTCAAATTATGTAGATGCACTTATAGATAGCTATTTAATATTTAAAGCTAATAGGTATGACATAAAAGGAAAAGAATATTTAAAAACCCAAGAAAAATATTATGCAGTAGATATAGGATTAAGATATTATATGTTAGGTCAAGGCTCTGGTAGAGATATGGGACATATATTGGAAAATGTTGTATATCTTGAATTGTTAAGACGAGGATATGAAGTATATATAGGAAAATATGACGAATTAGAAGTTGACTTCGTTGCCAAAAAACCTGAAAATACAGTTTATTATCAAGTAGCATTAACCACAAGGGCAGAAGGCGAAGAAGTAAATAAAATTTTAGATAGAGAACTGACACCTTTAAAGAAAATAAATGATAACTATCCTAAATATATTTTGACATTGGATGATGATTTGGATGCTGATTTCGATGGAATAAAAAAGATAAATGTATTAGATTGGTTACTTGAGAAGAAAGATTAATTTAAATTAACGAAAGAAAAGCAAAATAATAGTGATTATATATTACAAAATTATTTTGCTTTTTTGATAAAAAATGTAAGAAATTGGAGGATATATAATGAATGAAAGATTAGGAATTGATTTAAAAGTACAAAGAATACTAAAGGGAGTATCGCAAGAAAAGATGGCTGACGACTTAAATATAAGTCGTTCAAAGGTATCAAGTTGGGAAACAGGTAGAAGAGAGATGAGTTTATATGATGCTGTAATTATAAGTGATTATTTTGATGTGAGTATGGACAATTTATTTAATAAAAAAGCATTAAATTCTGAACAAATTTTACAGATAGCACGAAGATATTTTGAAAATGATAAAATATCACTAGAAGAGAAGAAAGAGACATTAAAAAAGATACTTTATATAAAAAGTGAAAGAGAAGCAAAAGAAATTATATAATGGTACTTTATGACTCAAATGTTTCAAAAAAATATAATTTTTAAGTCAAATATTGTATAGAATAATCAGCAAAAAAATTTTATAATAATTATACCAAGTACTTGAGAACAGAAATAAATAATATATAGGATAAATAGGAGGAAAATATTATGGCGAAAAGTTTTAATATGTCTCAATTTAGAAACCAAATGAATAAAATACAAAGAGAAGCAAAAAAAGCAGAAATGCAATTCAAACAAGAAATTAATAATTATAATAAAGCAGTAAGACAATATAATTCTAATGTAAGAAATAATAAAAATAAGATTTTGAGAGAACTTAATAGAATGAAATCTACATACACTATCAATACTAATTATTATGTTACAACAAAATTAGTTCATAATTTTTATATAAAAGTAAGCAATTCGTATGATAATGGATTGGTCGAAGAAGATATATTTAATGCAATTGAAAATGAAGATGCTAATAATCTTGAGCTAAGTAATGTTGTATTAAATAATGATGAAGTGGAAAATTCAGATGTTGATCTTGATGAGTCAAATATTTCGGCAAAATTAATTAAAATTTCTACTGATTTAAATGACAGATGGAAAGGGGCACTATTTTCTTTAAATCCCAATAATCCTGAGGCTGCTAGACATTTTTGTACAAGCACAAGGGAAATATTGAAGGTTTTAATTGATGATAGAATTAAAGATAAAGACGTTATTGATAGTAATCCACAATGCGATAAAACAAATTATGGATCGCCTACTAGAAAAGAAAAAATTAAATATGCAATGAATAAAAAAGGTATTAGTGATGAATTGATTATAGAGTTTACTGACAGTAATATTGAAAATACTATTAGTTTAATAAATGAGTTAAGTAATGGTACACATGGACACTCAAATAAATATTCTTTAAATCAGTTAAAATCATTTAAGAAGAGATTTGAAGACAGTATAAATTTTGTGTGTGAGTATGTAATTTAAAAATATGTTACGAAGGAGAAGGTCGAGAACCTTCTCCATAATATTTTACTTTTCATCATATCCAGTTAGTAGTTGTACTCCATCACAAAATCCATTCTTATAATAATTCTCATTCAAATATCATAAATGATTTATAAAATTTTAATCAAATCTATCAAATTGTTTTATAGAAACGTTTTGATTTTTGTTTATGAATATTCTTCAAAATACTTTTACGAATATTCTCAAAAATCACAATAAGTAATATAAAAATGCTACTAGTATATTAAATAAATATATGTTATAATGTGGTAAAATCAGTAACGGAAAAATTATCACTTTAATAAAAACAAAAGCTAAAATACCAAAAATGAAAAAAATTTATAAAAAGAGAGTTGAAAATTAAATGTATAATAAAAAAGAATTAATAGAAGCATGTAATACAGCCATAAATAATATTATTAAAGAAGGGACAACAGATGTAGAGTTATTTAAAAGGCCATTTGAATTAAAACTTCTTGAAAACAATGAAACAAGGCAAGAAATAATTGATGATGTAGTAAGTTCAATACAAACATGTAAGTTTGAAAATTTAAAAATAAGTAAAATTGGACATGTATTGGTTCCCAAAAAAAATTTATGTGATTACAGAAAATGTGCATGGATTGATATAATTGATGAAATAAAATATTTGACACTTGTTTTAGTGATGGCAAAAGATATTGAAATTGCAAGGGACAATAAATCTAATAAAAAAATTTTTTCATACAGATTAAAAGCAAAAGGAAATAACGGATATATTTTTGATACTGAATATAATTATACATCTTTTAAAAATAGAATTATAGAGAAAAGCAATATGAAAAATAAAAAAATAATTGTTGAATGTGATATAGCCAATTTTTATGATCGATTAAATTTACATAGATTAGAATCGGTTTTATTATCTATAGAAAAAATAGAAAAAGATGCTATAAAATTACTAAATGAACTTTTGTTTTTTTGGTCTAATAGGGATTCATATGGTTTGCCAGTTGGATCTAATGCATCAAGAATATTGGCAGAAGCAGCTTTAATAGAAGTAGATAATTATTTGATATCAAAAAATATAGATTTTTGTAGATTTGTAGATGATTATAGAATATTTGCTAAAAATTCTTCTGAAGCTCATAAAGCTTTAGCAATGTTAGTTGAAAGATTAAATAAAGAGGGATTATTTTTAAATTCTTCAAAGACTAACATAAAAGAATTGACAAAAAATAAAGATGATTCAAAAATAGATAAAAAAGTAGAAAAAGAAGTTAATATAGAAGTATTTAATAAAATAATAAGAGGATATTCTGGTTTAATTCCACTAAAATTTAGAGAGTTAAGAGATTCAGAAAAAAATAAATTTATAGATGAAGATGAAGATGAAAAAATTCAAAAATTGAAAAAAACAATTTTAATTTCTCCAAATGAGTTTGTTAATACTGCAAAATTAATAATAGCTAAAGAAAAATATAATAAGTTAAGTGAAATATCAGAAATAATTGAAAGATTTCCTCAATTTATCCCATATTTTGTTGATATTTTATCAAAATATGCAAACAAAATACCAAAAGAGACTATAGAGATTATAAAAAATAACATGAGCAAGTGGATTATAGATAATGAAATACCAGAGTACATAAAAGTATATGTTATAAGACTATTTTCAATAAAAGAATTTAAAAATAAAGAAATAGTTTTAAATTCTTTTACAAATTTAAGAAGAAATGCAGGAGATTATATTGGAAGAGCAATATTAGAATGTTTAGAAGATGATTTGACAAGAGGAGAAGTAATAGAAATAAGAGATTATTATAAAAGAGCAGATATTTGGGAAAAAAGGGAAATATTAAAAATAATGCAAAAAAAATTAAGTGAGGATGAAAATAGACCTTTTTTAAAAGATGTTAGACTACATACAAATGATTTGTTTGAAAAATGTTTAGCATGTACAAAAAAAGATAAGAATGATTTTAGAAAAATTTCTAATGTTATAAAAAATAGGTAAATTAAATTGATTAGAATAAAAATAAACAAAAATTTAATGAATCTTTTGATGTAATTTAATATGACATACAATAAATTAATCTTAATTATTAGACCAATACAAGTTTAATAATTAAGGTTAATTTTTTTTAAACAATTATATACAAATTTTTTCAACAAAAATATCATTTTAATAGCAATATTTTATAAAATAATGGATAATTTGACAAGAAATTACAAAAAAATATGGAAAAATTTACATTAATATGATATAGTAGATAAAAAGTCATGTGGAGGTGAAAAAATGAACTGTTATAATTTAAAAATAATAACATTATTAAAACAAAACTTAAAAAATGAAGAAACTTATGAAAAAATTAGCAATTTAATATCATATGCGATGCTAAAAGATAAAAACTTAAAAGAAATACATGAAAAAAACACATTCAAAAACTATGTATTTTGTAGCTTATATCCTGTACAAAAAGACGGAATATATAAGCAAAACAATATTTATTCATTTGACTTAAGAGGTCTTGAATTCTCAAAAATTATGAAATTAAAACAAGTTTTAACAGGCCTAGAAAACGACTATTTTAAAATAATTCAAATCAATTTACAAAATCATGAACAAATAAAAATCAATAAATTAATTACATTAACTCCAACAATAATAACAACTCCAAAAGGCGATTATGATATACAAGATAATATGGAATTAGTAAAAGACAGAATTTTAGCAAATATTCAGAAAAAATATAAAAACATTTATAATACAGAAGTAAATGTTGATTTTATAAAAGAAATAAAAAAGACAAATCGACAACCAATAAAAATACCATATAAAAATATAAATATGCTTGGAAATAAATTTGAAATAGAAGTAAAAGAAGATCCAATGTCACAAAATTTAGCATATTTAGCTTTATCTATAGGAATTTTAGAAAAAAATTCACTTGGATTAGGATTTTGCATGGCAAGATAGGAGGTGAAAAGATGACATATGATTTATTAAAGATCTTTGGAAAATACTTTCAAGATGAAAAAGTTGTATTAGATTCATATGAACTTACTGATGGATATTACTATGTTGTAGACGAAGATAACAATTTTGAAAAATTACAAGTTCTAAATAATGAATCAGATAATTATGAATTAGAAAAATATGTAAAAGTCAGAGACTTTTACAGTAAATATATTAATTCAAATAAAGCAATAGATACGTCATATAAGGAAAAAATAGATGGTAAAGAATATTCTATGCAAAAGAAAATATGTAGTAATAATATATATACACTATTTTTCAAAAACAAATGTGTAGAAGGACTTTTAAAAAAAGATGATAATAAAGATGCAGTGCCATTAGATGTTTTTAAAAATGGTATAAATAAATATTATGATTCTCTTTTAAAATTAGGAAATAATTCCAAAGAAGAAATTTTATTAAATGAAAAATATACTGAAAATGAGATAAAAATGTACAAAGAAAAAATGATAAAAGTATTTGATTTGATATATGATGATTTAAAACAACAAGAAATGCAAAAAGAATATTGGATAAAAATATTTTTTAAAAAAGATATTGAAGAATATAAAAGGGTGTCTGAAATATATATAAAAACAAAATTATTTAATACAAATGATAATAATATAGAAATAAATGGAAAAATATATGGTTCTAATAATTATAATTATGGGTTAAATAGCAAGAAACCATATTTAGAATTAAAATCTACCAATTATAAAGTAGGCTCATATGTTAATGATGAAGATATTCAAATATTAAACAATTTATATATCTGGTTATATAATAATGCATCGGGAAAAAATATTTTAAAATTACCAGAAGATTGGAAATTTAACGGAATACCTAAAGATGAAGAAGAAATAAATGATAAAAATACATATATAATAAAAGTTGTAGGGAATAATGGAACTGCAAGAATAGATGATTATAGATATACAAGTAATTATAATACCCAAATAAGAAAATTCACTTGTAAAGATTATTTGGCACAAGAACCTAAAATTACATTTGAAACTGAAAACATATATGGCTTAAATTGGTATACAAATAATATATGGTTTGCGGAAAACGAAAATAGTTCAAGAAATTATATAAAAGATGCATATTATGACTATGACTTAAAAATTGCAAAATCAATGTTATCAAATTGGAAAAAAGAAATGTTAAAACAATATAATAATTTATTTTTGGAATTATTTGAACAAGAACAAGAAAGCAATTTTATAAGTAGATTGGATAAAATTGCAATAAAAATTATAGAAAATATGTATATAGATAACTTAAAGCAAAACAAAAAATATCGCCACAATTCAAGACAAGCTTTTAACTTGTGGATTGCATATAAACAATATTTTAATAAAAAAGGAGAAGATGAAGAAATGAAAATAAATAATCTTCAAGAACAATGTGAAAAAATAGTTAATGAAGGTAGAAAAATTGAGACTGATGAACAATATTATTATTTAGCAGGACAAGTTGCATATTATTTATTAAGTAGAAGTAAAGCAGATAAATTAACTCAAGACGTTACAGAACCATTTATAAAAGCAAATACAACAAAAAAATTAAAAAATGAAATAGAATTTTTATATGAAAAATATAAATATGATATTTATTTAAACTATCCTAAATTTAATAATGTAATGTCACAAATATTACTACAAGAACCAGAAGATAAAATAAAAAATAATAAAGAATTAATATTAGCAGGATTATTAGCAGATAATTTGTTTTATAGTAAGCAAGAAAATTTAAATAATGGAGGTAATGAAAATGAATAGAATATATGGTGTAGTTGGAATAAAAAGTGTAATGGCGAATTGGAATGCAGATTTTACAGGGAGACCAAAAACAACTTCAAATGGAGACATATTTGGTAGTGATAAAGCATTTAAATATCCAATAAAAAAAATGTGGGAAAGTGAAGATAAAAATGCAAAGGTTTTATATGTAAAATCATATAAAACAGATAATAAAGGAAATTTACAAGCAAGAACATTAGCAGAAAGGTTTGAACAATTATTTGGTAAAAATGTCAAAGATATAAAAGACAAAAAAGAAATATTAAAAGATTTATTTTCTGCAATAGATGTAAAAAATTTTGGAGCTACATTTGCAGAAGGGTCAAATAATATTAGTATAACAGGAGCAGTGCAAATAGGACAAGGTTTAAATAAATATGAGGACTCAAATATAGAAATTCAGGATATATTATCACCATTTGTGGATGCTACCAAAAAAGACACTGCTCAAAATACATCAATTGGAAAGAAAATTGTATCAGATGAAGCACATTATTTTTATCCATTTTCAATAAATCCAGAAAATTATGATATATATACAAATGAAATAGAAGGTTTAGATGGATATACAAGAGATGATTATGAAAAATTTAAAAGAGGATGTTTATATGCAGCAACAGCATATAATACAAATAGCAAAATGGGCTGTGAAAATGAATTTGCACTTTTTGTAGAATGTAAAGAAAATAGCAAATTATATTTAGCTAATCTAGATCAATATATAAAATTTGAAAAACAAGAAGAAGGTAAAAACATAATAAATTTAAGTGAGTTAGAGGAAATATTAGAACAAGAAAATGTAAGGACTCAAATAGAAAAAGTAGAAATTTATTATAATTCTTATACAACAGATTTAGTAGGAGTTAAAGAAGGAGATATAGTTAAAGAGTTATTTTAATGATTCTTTTATAATCAGATTTTAGCATTGGGAAAGGAATGAGAATAAATGGAAACAATTAAATTTGATTTAACAGCTAATATGGCTATTATAAGAAAACCAGATAGTAATGAAACATATTATACATATAATTTTCCACACAAAATCATGATTTTAGGGTTATTAGGTGCAATAATAGGACTAAATGGGTATAATTATAATTTATTTCAAAAAAGTCTAGGGAAAAAGATAAGTGGTAATCCAGAATTTTATGAAAAATTAAAAAATCTAAAAATTGCAATAGTACCCAATTTAGGCAAGGAAAATTTTTCAAGAAAAATTCAAGTGTTCAATAATTCAGTAGGATATGCATCAAATGAAAATGGAAACAATCTAATAGTCAAAGAACAATGGCTAGAAAAACCAAGTTGGACAATCTATGTATTAAAAGATGGCAGTGAAGAGTATAACAAAATAAAGGATTATCTTTTAAATAAAAAATGTGAGTATATTCCATATATAGGAAAAAATGACCATTTTGCTGACATAAAAAATGTTGCAATAGAAGAAACAGAAAAAGTAAATGAAAAAATAGATAAAATAGATAGTCTATATAACCAAGAAATTGCTAATTTAAAAGATAATTTGTTTGAAGAAATATTAGGTTTTGAAATTATTGAAAATAAAAAATACTTCTTATACAAAGAATTATTGCCAGTAAGCTTAAATGAAAAAATTGGATATGATGAATATAAAGAATTTGTTTATACAAATCAAGAATTGAATATATTAGATTATTCGAACATTAATAAAGTAAAAGATAAAAATATATTTTATTTTTAATATAGGTAGGTCAAAATGAAAAATAGTTTTATAGAAAATATTATAAAAAGCTTGAATCATACATATTATGCACATACAAAAGCCAGTAGTCAAAAGGAACTACTGGCTTCACACCTAGAATTAACATATAAATATTATGAAAGAATGGAAAAAGATAAGAATTTAGATAAAATAGTCAAAAATATTATAGAAAAAACGTTTCCGACAATAAATAATCAAATAATAAATAAAATTTATGATTTATTCAAACAAGCAATATATTATCATGATATAGGAAAAATAAATCCTTTATTTCAAAAAAACAAGATGGATAATGATTTAAATATAAAACCAAATAATGTAGATTATACTCATTCTGCATTGTCAGCCAGAATATATATTGATTCTATAATACAAGAAATTAAAGAAAATACTGAATATGAGCAATCAGAAAAAATCATTATTTTATATGTTGGATATTATTTTGGTTATATAATATCAAGACATCATTCTAAATTACAGAGTATTGGAGAACTATTAGATAGTATAAAAGATAAAAAAATTCCAGAAATTCCTGAGCCACAAAATGAAATTTATGAAAATAATCTAAATTATGAAAAAATTCAAAAAGTATTTGAAAAAATGCAAGTTGAAGAAATAGATTTATATATTTTGTGTAAACTGTTATATTCATGTATTATAACTGCTGATTTTTATGCAACATATGACTTTATGTCAGGAAAACAAGTAGAATTTGAGATAGAAAAAAATAAAGATTTATTTTTAAAGTATGAAAAATCAGATTTAATTAACAGTATAAGAAAATATGAAAATAAGCAGATTGAACTAGAGAAAATCAATATGTTAAGAAGTGATATATTTTTAGAAGCGGAAAAAACATTGAAACAAAACTTAACTAAAAATATATTTTATTTAGAAGCACCAACAGGTTCTGGAAAAACAAATATGGCAATAAACTTAGCGAAAATATTATATGAAAATGACAAAAACATTAGGAATATACATTATATTTTTCCATTTAATAATATTATAGAACAAACAGATAATACATTTAAAAAATATTTTGATAAATATAAAGATTATATTGTAGTAAACTCAATTTCATCTATTGATGGAGATAATAATGAGATACCTGATTATGACGAGTTATATATGAAATATGTATTTAACCAATATCCAATAGTAATAACATCACACATAAATTTATTTAGTACACTTTTTGGAATAGGAAAAGAAAATAATTATAATTTATATAA
>ERZ1643249.5559-NODE-5559-length-10051-cov-5.861845_pt1 | contig 10051 bp, 12 predicted proteins | sample MGYA00579263_ERZ1643249 | MGnify/ENA primary metagenome ERZ1643249 (study PRJEB29033, sample SAMEA4952264) | chicken gut metagenome | biome: Broiler Chicken; feature: Gastrointestinal Tract; material: Caecum | place: Ireland | collected 2018 | study: Broiler...
TCAAAGGATTTTTGGAGTATTTCTTCTTTTGATATTTTAGATAATACATTTAGAACTAGTATTCTACTAGGAATTATAAGACTAGCACTATCACTAGATTCAATAACTATTTGTCTTCCTGTAATAAAATCAATATATAAGAATCCAGATTCATAAGGATAAAGACGCTCTAAAAGTAGTGTTACATTACTAATCTTTTCCTTAGTAAAATAAATATTATCTTCATCACTATGTCTTACCCATACATCTGCATCACTAATTTTTAATTCATAAAATTCATTCATTTCAATCACCCAACTAATTGTACTCTTATTTACTTAATAAGTAAAGACTAAAAAATTAATTTAAAAAATAATTGACAAGTGTAAAAAATACGCATATAATTATAGTAGGAAGGAGAATGATAATGGAAGTTAATAATCCACTATATAAAAGGCAAGGCCTACATGTAATTACTGCCATTTTTACAGTGGATAAGGGAGTGGTAAAAGTACTTCTCATTAGAAGAAAAAATGAACCATACAAAAATATGTGGGCTTTAGTTGGGGGAGCACTTTATAACAATGAAACATTACTTGTAGGTGCTAAAAGAGAAATTAAAGAAAAAGTTGGCATAGAAAATATTGATTTATATACTGCTGGTATTTTTGATAAGATTGATAGATCTCCAGTAATGCGTATGATAGCTATTGCTTATATTGGAGTAATTGATCGCTATAGAGTTAAAATCTTAACAAAAACCCTAAAGACTGATGATGCCAAATGGTTTGATATATCGGATATTCCAAAACTTGCATATGATCATAATGATATTTTAAACTCTTGTCTTGAAGAACTTAAAAAGAAAATATTAGATACAGATGTCTTAAAATCATTATTTGTTAAAGGATTTACTATTCCTGAGTTGCAAAAAGTATATGAAACAATATTGGAAACCAAATTTGATCGTCGAAATTTTCGCAAAAAGATTCTTAGTTTAGATTTAATCACAGAAACGGATTTGACGGAAAATTTTGAAGGAAATAAACCCGCTAAAGTATATAAGTTTAAAAATAATAAAAAAGGTAAAAATGTATTTTAAAAATATACATTTTTAAAAAATAAATTTAATGCGTAAATAACACGCAAATATAAGGAGGATAAATGAAAGTAATAAATGATATATGGGGAAAAATTACCATTGATGATAAATATGAAAAAATTATTAATACTAAAGAATTTAATGATATGAAACAAAAAAGCCAACTTGGTTTAAATACAAATCCTAATGCAATACACACAAGATATCAACATAGTTTAGGAGTTTATCACTTAGCTTGTAAATTAATTGAAATATGTAAGAAAAAATTTAATAGTACCTTATCAATTACCAAAGAAGATGAAGAAGCAATTAAATGTATGGCTCTAGTACATGATATTGGACATGGTTGCTTCTCACATGTATCCGAGCAATTTTTACTGGGGACTCATGAAAATAGAACAATTGAAATATTACTTGATGAAAATAGTGAAATCCATCAAGTTGTTGTTGAAAACTTTGGGGAAGTTGTTTTACAAAAAATAATAGATTTAATTAAAATGAAAGAAGACATTAAGGGTAATAATTATGATAGTAATGATAATAACCTGAGCATGATTTTAGCCAAATTACTCTCCGGAGGAATTGATATTGATAGAATAGATTATATATTTAGAGATTCCTTTTATGTTACTGGTGAAAGAAATGACTTTTCAGCTATTTTAGACAATATAGATTTAGAATATATTGATGATTCTTTAGAAATAGTTTATGATGCCAAAGCGGAATATTTAATTGCTAATTTCTTTAATAAAAGATTTGAATTATATGATACTATTTATTTTGAAAAACCTACTAGAGTGTTAGAAGCGATTTTTGGCAATTTCATAAAAGAATTAGGTTTTCAATTTACTTGGAATACAACGGAGGTAGAAATTCAAAACTTATTTAGAGAAAATCTAAATAATCCAGATCCTATAATAAGTCGTTATGCTAAACTTTTATATAATAGACAAATTGATGAACATTTTATTATTGTAGAAATAAATAATCAAGAAAAATATGAGTATTATCAGGTTGAATTATTTTCAAAAGTACCAATTTTAGCTAATTATCCGGAATGCTTTTTAGAATCAAATTGTAAATCAAGTATATATAGCGGCAATAAAATATTTATTAGAAAGGATGGCTTGATTAAAGATATTTCCGAATGTTCTAAAATTCTTAATTCTGAATTAAAAAAAGAAAAATATATTTTAGGAATTGATTTAGATTTATTAAGAACTTTATTAAAAAAAGATGGTAGAAGTCCTGAAGAAATAAAAGATATAATCAAAGAAATTAAAAAAGCTACTGCAAATGAAATTGAACAAGAAAAAAAATATGTTTTTACAGATGAAGCAAATATTAATCCTATAAAAGGCTTTAAAATAGTTAGAGATGAACTTGGTTTAGGAGAAGCACAATATATCGAAAATGTTGATACTTATTATGATTGTGAAAGTATATTAGAAAAATATCGAATTAATGTAAGAAGGAGAGTTAGTAATGGGGATGAAGAATGGACGGTAAAAAGGCCATTAAATGACAAAACATCTATTTCTAAGAGAATTGAAAAAAATTTTAAATCTTTAGAAGATGTGTTAGCATTTTTGCAAAAAGAATGGAATATTCCAATAAATCATTTAGAAGAAACATTAACATTAAAAACTCTGAGAGCTAAATATAATTTAGATTATAATAATGGTTTATTTGAAATAGTGTTTGATAAAACAACTCCTTTTGTAAATGGAGAAGTATTAAAGCCTAATTATATGATCGAATGTGAACTAAAAAAAGGTAATTCTAGTGGTTTATTTCTAATTAATAGAGTTATTAGCAAATTAAATTTTATTCAAGAATGTAAGTTTTCTAAAAAGGAAATTGCTATGATGCAAAGTAAACATGAAATGCCTTTGCAAGATGTTCAAGAATATCGGAGACAAACTGTGCCTAATTATAGTTATGATTCAGACAGTGATATTAAATTGCAAAAAGACTATTTTGAACAAATGACGAAAATATCGATAGATATTCCGATACCTGAAGATAATCCATTTTTTACTGAGCATAAAGACCTAACTAGAAATAGAAGGAAGAAAAAAGAGTAAACTCTTTATATTTAACCATTTTTTTGATATAATCTTTATGAGTGGTAATATGAATTCAGAAAAAATAGGTAAATTTATTTATGATTTAAGAAAGAAATATAATTTAACTCAAAAAGAGTTAGCAGATAAACTTAATGTAACTGCCCAAGCTGTTTCTAAATGGGAAAATGGGCGAGGTGTACCAGATATTGAACTTTTGAAAAAATTAAAAAGTGTAAGTAGATAAAATAAAACTTATTTACTTTTAATTTGGTATTTATTTTTGTATGCTGTTTAGAAAGTGAGTGATGCTATGTCATATAATAAATTAGTTCGGGATAAAATACCTGAAATTATCAAAAATAATAATGAAACACCTATAACGCGAATTTTAAATGATGAAGAATATAAAGTGGAACTTGAAAAGAAACTGTTAGAAGAATATCATGAGGCAATTGCATCAAGTAGTAAGGATCGCCTAGAAGAACTTGCTGATATGCTTGAGGTAATGATTTCTTTAGCTAGTCTTGAGAATGCTACGCTAGAAGATATAATTAAAATAGCAGATAAAAAACGTAATAAACGCGGAGGTTTTAAAGAAAAAATATTCTTAGAAAGTGTTAAGTAACTAAGAATTTTCTTTTATCAATAATTAATTTATTAGGAACAAATATTCTACTAGGAATTATAAGGCTAGCACTATCACTAGATGCAATAACTACTTGTTTGCCTGTAATAAAATCAATATATAAGAATCCGGATACATACTTAATAAGTAAACAAAAAACTTTATATTTAATCATTTTTTTGATATAATCTTTATGAGTGGTAATATGAATTCAGAAAAAATAGGTAAATTTATTTATGATTTAAGAAAGAAATATAATTTAACTCAAAAAGAGTTAGCAGATAAACTTAATGTAACTGCCCAAGCTGTTTCTAAATGGGAAAATGGGCGAGGTGTACCAGATATTGAACTTTTGAAAAAATTAAGTGAAGAATTTGATGTAAGTATTACAGAATTAATCGAAGGTGAAGAAAAAAATAATGGTAAAAAAATAGCCATTTTTGTAGCTATAGGGTTAGTTGTTCTATCAATTTGTACAACTATCTTTGGTCTTTATGTATCACAAGATCAAGATTCATTCAATTTTTCATCACTTACATGTAGCAATGATTCTTTTGATATTGAAGGGGTTATTGCTTATAACAATAGTAAAAAATCTATTTATATTTCGGATATAAATTATTGTGGAGAAGCTGAAGAACCAAAATTTGTAGCTGTAGAATGCATTTTATATGAAAAACATGAAAATGCTGAATCGAGAATTGCTAAATATGGTAGTTTGAATAAGAAAAATGAAGAGAGTTATAATTTATCTTATTATCTAAATGATATAAGATTTAATATAAATAATTTTAGTTTTAATGATTATCCTTGTACTTGTGATAGTGTTTGTGAAAATATTTATATAAGAATTAACGGATTAACTGCCGATGATACCGTTATAACTTATGATATTCCTCTAGAAGTTTTACCGGATTGTGAGTAGGTAAACGGAAAGTTTAGTGAAATAAACTTAAGGTTTATTGACAATATTACTAATTTAATGATACTCTTTGTATATGGAGGAAAAGTATATGAAAAATAAAGGATTAATTATTGGCCTTGTAGCAATAATTGTAATTTTAATCGGAGTAGTAGTTTTCTTACTTGTTCGTGATAATAACGAAGAAAATGTTGAAACAACACCAACTGATGCTGAAAAGTTTGCTGAAGAATATCCAAGCATGCCTGATGATAATGTCTTTACTTATGCTACCGTTGATGAAATCATTGATGTTTTAGATGGTGGTAGTGGTATTGTTTATTTAGGTTTTCCAGAATGTCAGTGGTGTGAAGCTTATGTTCCATATTTAAATGAAGTAGCTAAAGATGTGGGTATAAGTGAAATACTTTATTATAATATTAGAGAAGACCGAAGCAACAACTCCGAAAATTATCGAAAAATAGTAGAATTACTTGATGGCTATTTAACAGATGATGAAGAAGGTAACCCAAGAATTTATGTTCCGGCGGTAATATTTGTTAATAATGGTACTATTGTAGGTTTTGATGATGAAACTTCACTTGATACCGGAGGATTTAGTGATCCTGCTGATTACTGGACTGAAGAAGAAGTCAATGATTTAAAATCTCGTTTAACAAGTTACATGCAAAGTTGCACAATATGCATAGATTGTAATAGTTAGTACTTGAAATTTAACTTAAGCATATGATATAATACTAGAAATCAGTGATGAATGGAATTTACGACTCCAGAGCTGATGCGTTTAATCCGCGTTAAGGAAAATCAAGTTAAAAAAAGGATGGTACCGTGCTAATGCACTCCTTTGTGGTACCATCCTTTTTTAAATTTAGAAAGAAGGAATTTTATGACAGTATTTGAAGATTTAAAATGGCGAGGACTTATTAATGATGTTACAAGTCCTGATGTTGAAGAAGCAATTAACAAAGGAGGTCTTAAGTTTTATATTGGGGTAGATCCAACTGGTGATAGTCTTCATATTGGACACTATTGTACCGTAATTGCCACATCTAAAAGATTACTTGAAGCTGGGCACACTCCAATAATTATTGCTGGTGGTGGTACAGGTTTAATCGGCGACCCTAAACCTAATGTTGAGCGTCCAATGATTAGCAAAGAAGCAGTTGCTCATAATATTGAATGTATTAAAAATCAAGTTAGTACTATCTTAGGAAGCAATGTAGAAATTGTTAATAATGCTGATTGGCTTTGTAATATGCAAGCTATCGATTACTTAAGAGATTATGGTAAATACTTTAACATTAATTACATGCTTGCTAAAGATACCGTAAAAAGAAGATTAGATATTGGTATTACTTATACAGAATTTTCTTATATGATACTGCAATCAATAGACTTTTTAAAGCTTTATGAAGAACATGGTGTAACAATGCAAGTCGGAGGTCAAGACCAATGGGGTAATATCACTTCAGGCTTAGAATTAATTCGTAAAATCCATGGAGCTGATGTTAAATGTTATGGCTTTACAGTACCTCTAATTACTCGGGCTGATGGCACTAAATTTGGTAAAAGTGAATCTGGTGAAGCATTATGGCTAGATATAAATAAAACATCAAGTTATGAATTATATCAATACTTTATTAACACCGAAGATGAAAAAGTAATTGAATACTTAAAAAAATTAACATTCTTAAGTAAAGAAGAAATAGAAGCTCTAGAAAAAGAAGTTAAAGAACATCCCGAAGAAAGAAAAGCTCAAAAAGCTTTAGCAAAAGAGATGATTACTTTCTTACATGGTAAAGAAGAATATGAAAAAGCTCTAAATATTAGTGAATCTTTATTCTCTGATAAAATATGGAACTTATCAAGTGATGAAATAATTTCTTCAATTAAAGATGTTCCAACATTTGAAGTAGAAGATAACACAAGTTTAATAGATATGGTTGTAAATAACAAAATTGTAAGCAGTAAAAGAGAAGCTCGCGAAATGATTAGTGGTAATGCTATAAGTATTAATAACAAAAAAGAAACTGATTTAGAAAAAGTAATAACTAAAAGCGATGCTATTGATGAAAAAGTATTGCTAATAAAGAAGGGTAAGAAAAATTACTTTTTAGGACTTATGAAATAATAAGTCTTTTTTCTTGCAATTTAATAAATTTATTGATATATTAACATTGTAGATGGAGGAATAATGATTGGAATAAGATTTGAATTAAATGTAACATGGGATAATGTTTTAAAAGATTTGCTTAACAATATAAATTATAAAGAATACAATTGGTATTTTAAAGAACAAGATATTTATTTTAATATTAAAGATAAATCTAAATTTTTAAAGAAATCTTCGGGAGAATTATTAGAAAATATTATTAATAGCAATGAAAAGTACTTAATATTAATGGCTAATATCTTGGTATTTAATAAAGATGATAAAATAATTAATATTAAAAATCAATATGAACTTTCGAAAAGTAATTGTAATTTAGTTATTTTAATTGAAGAAACTACTAAATTTGAAATATATTTTAATAATACCGAATTACAAGACATTATTATTAAAAATTTAAATAAATTAAATATAAAATATGATAAAATAACTTTATATAATGATTTAAGAAAAGAATTTATTCTAGGCGATTAAACTAAACAAAGTAGTCTTCTTTCATACAATATTATGAAAGGAGTTTTCTTATGAATCCAAAATATAATACAATGTATCATCCTGTAAATAATAATGATCGTTTTGTATTTCCATTTTTAACTGGTGCCTTAGTTGGTGGAGCAGCAGTAGGACTAACTCGTCCAAGACCAATATATAATGTTGCCCCATATCCCCCATATCCGCCATATGGACCATACCCACCAAGACCATATCCTATGCCATATTATAGTACATCCTACAATTATAATACTTTTGGACCATATTAATAGACGGATTTATTTAATATATTTAGAATAATACCTAAAAACATAAAATAAATTATAATTGTTGAACCACCATAAGACAAAAATGGTAGAGGTATACCAATAATAGGGAGTAATCCTAAATTCATTCCAATATTAATAAATTGTTGGAAGAAAAAAATACTAATAAAACTAATTAAAACTAGTTTTATTTGTTTTTGTTTTACAGTTAAATATTTATTAATTAAAAATATATCAATAAGTAAGTAACATAAAATTACTATAATTCCCGAAATTATTCCAAAATTACTAATATTAAAAGCAAATATAAAATCAGTTGGTGCCTCAGGTATATATAAACTTACCTTATTTAAACCACTACCAAAAATAGTTGCAGATCCCATAGCAATAATAGCATTTTCTAACTGATAACTAGATTCCGTACTAAAAGTAATAAGTCTCTCAACTCTATAAAAGAAACTTGTGCCAATTAGATTTATGAGTATTTCTTGATTATAAATATAAAGTAATATAAAAGTTCCTAATAAAAGAATAATAATTATTCCAAAAATTACAAACCAATATTTTTTAACTCCCGCAACAAGTAATACAGTTATAGCAATTAAAAAATAAAAGATAATTGCTCCAGTATCAGGTTCTAAAAATACCAGTATTGAAGGAATTAAAGTAATAATTACTACTTTTAATATTAGTTTAAAATCTGGTTTATTAACGAGTACAATATTGCTTAAATATAAAGTAAGGGTAAGTTTAACAAGTTCGCTAGGTTGAAAAGAAAATAATTTAAAATCAAACCAAGCAGTTGATCCATTAATATTTTTGCCAAAAAATAATACTAAAACAAGTAATAGAACCGAAATATAGTAATAATATTTAGAATATTTTAAGATAGTATTAATATTTATTTTATTTATTATAATAACTAAAATAATACCTATACCAAAAAATATTATTTGTTTAATTAAATTATGTTCATATAAAGTACTTAAAGCCTTAGCATTTTGCATATTAAGTAAACTAATAATCATTATAACAAATAAGGGAAAAATTAACATATATTTACTATTAATAATTTTATTCATGTTATTATTATGTGTTTTTTTTCTAAATTTATCATAAAATATAGTGAGGTGAGGCTGTGGAAAAACCTAGAGTATTTGCTAATCCTATCAATAAAAAACTTGATAACAATGAAGATTTATTTCGAAGTAGTAAGAGTGTAGTAAGAAATAATCCCAAAGATATTAACAAAAAAATTAATGAAATATTTGCATCAAGTAATCATGTTTATAAAAGTAGGGTAATAATAACTTTAAAAGATAAGACATTAGAAACGGATTTAATAGGTAAAACTAATTTAAATCTTTTAACATTAGATGGCGGACTTATTAGAATAACTGATATATTAGATATTGAAAAGTTATAAAAAAAGTATATCTAAAGAATTTCTTCGATATACTTTTTTAATTGTTTAGCATTTTTGCCAAATATTATTTTTAATTGATTATCAATTTCTACTATACCTTTAGCACCAAGTTTTTGAATACCTTCTTTGTTAGCTTTAGATACATCTTTAAGTATTACTTTAAATCTTGACATATTACATTCAGCATTAACAATATTATCTTTACCACCAAGATAAGTTATTAATTTATTAGCTTCAATATTGAAGTTTTTCTTTGATAACTTAACTATAACTAAAGATATAATAATAAGTACTATGGCAATAATACCATATTGGATAAATGTTTGCATAGCTTCACCTCTTTAATTATACTACAAATTTTAAAATTTTAATAGTCTTAATTATTTGCTTGATTTACTTCCATTATAACTGGCAGAATTATTGGCTTTCTACCTGTTAAATTATTGATAAATGGTAATAACTCTAAAATAATTTGATTTTTTAAATCTGTATAGGTATAAGGCCCTTTAGCTAAGAAATTATTAACAACTTCCGCAATTTTCTTTTCTATTTGGTGCATTAATTCTTGATTTTCATTGACTAAAACAAATCCTCTTGCTGTAACATTTGGCTTAAGTAGTAACTTACGAGTTAATGTATTTATATTAAGTATTGTAATAAGAATACCATCCCCACTCATTAACTTACGATCTTTTATAACAACACTACCAATATCTCCAACACGAGAACCATCAACATAAACATCTCCTGCTTGGACAGTACCGTTTTTCTTAACAGTACCATTAAGTAATTCTAAAACATCCCCATTAGAACATATAAAGGTGTTTTCTTGCTTTACACCACAATCTATTCCAATTTCCGCATGTCTTTTAAGCATTCTGTATTCCCCATGCATTGGCATAAAATATTTAGGTTTAATAATTCTTAACATCCATTTTAATTCTTCTTCTTTAGCATGTCCTGATGTATGAACATCACTAAATTCAGAATTAGTAAAGAC
>ERZ1643249.5563-NODE-5563-length-10046-cov-13.022420_pt1 | contig 10046 bp, 9 predicted proteins | sample MGYA00579263_ERZ1643249 | MGnify/ENA primary metagenome ERZ1643249 (study PRJEB29033, sample SAMEA4952264) | chicken gut metagenome | biome: Broiler Chicken; feature: Gastrointestinal Tract; material: Caecum | place: Ireland | collected 2018 | study: Broiler...
AATGCAATCTGCCACAGCTCAAACGGAAACGAGATTTTCATCAGCCTTAAAAAGGAGAAAAAGCACGTCCGCCTTTGCGTTGTAAACAGCGGGGAAGAGATACCCGCAGAACAAAGAAAGTATTTGTTTGAGCGGTTTTACCGCCTTGACGCCGCAAGACCGGACGATAAAAATAACTACGGCCTGGGGCTTGCAATAGCAAAAGCCATAGTAACCGTTCACAAGGGAACAATCCAGTTAAGATGCGAGTCCGGAAAAGTTGAGCTTATAGTAAAGCTGCCGGTTGCAAAGCAAAAGCACAAAAATTAAATTTTTTCAATCTAATTTCAATCTACCTCCTGTACACTGATATCATCAGAAGTGCAGGAGGTATTTTTATGGCGTTTCAAACCGTGTTTAAAAGATACGAGATAAAATATTTGCTGACGGCGGAGCAAAAGCAAAAGATTTTGCGCGCCATGGCGCCTTACATGGTTGCGGATCAATACGGAAAAACAACCGTGCGAAACATATATTTTGATACAGATAATTTTCAGCTCGTCCGCCATTCAATAGACGATCCGGTGTACAAAGAAAAGCTCAGGGTCAGAAGCTACGGCGCGGCAGACCCGCAAGGCACCGTGTTTGTGGAGCTTAAAAAGAAATATCAAAAGGTTGTCTATAAAAGAAGAATTGCCATGCCGCAAAAGGAAGCTGCGGAGTGGATGGCGGGCATCAGGCACTGCCGTTCGGACAGCCAGATATCAAGGGAGATAGATTATTTTCTTGAGTACTATAAAACCCTGAAGCCGGCGGTCTTTTTGTCCTACGACAGGCAGGCGTACTACTTGAAAGATTGCTCCGAGTTTCGCATGACCTTCGATGAAAATATACTTTGCCGGCGCTATGACATAAACCTCGAGTCGGGAGTGTACGGCGATCACGTGTTGGCCGAAGGACTCACCCTCATGGAGGTAAAATGCGCCGCAGGCATGCCGCTTTGGCTGACAAGCGTGCTCTCTGAAGAGCATATTTATAAAACCTCTTTTTCAAAGTACGGCATGGCGTATAAAAAATTTATCTATCCCGCCCTTAAAAGCGGTGCAGGCACTTCAAATAACGCAGACGAGCCAAAGGAGGCAAAAAAGTATGCTTGACAACATTTTTAAAGGGCTGTTTGATTCGGATCTGGTGTCCGTAATAAGCGTCACGGACTTTTTGCTCTGCTTGGGATGCGCGCTTGTCCTTGGACTTGTGATGGCGTTTGTCTACATGTACCGCACCAGATACACAAAAAGCTTTGTCGTCACCCTGGCTTTGCTCCCCGCGGTGGTTTGCGTTGTAATTATGCTTGTGAACGGCAACGTCGGAACGGGCGTGGCGGTCGCGGGAGCCTTCAGCCTTGTGCGCTTTCGCTCCGTTCCCGGAACGGCAAAGGAAATATGCACGCTCTTTCTCGCCATGGGAGCGGGACTGATAGCGGGAATGGGCTACTTAGGATACGCCGTGCTTTTCACCGTCGTGCTGTGCGCTGTGTTTTTGCTATACAACAGCATCGACCTGGGTTCAAAGAGAAACGCCGCATCCTATAAGATTATCACCGTCACCATTCCGGAGGATTTGGACTATACAGGCGTGTTTGACGATATTTTTGAGACGTATACTGTTTCACATGAGCTGTCTCATGTCAAGACTACAAATATGGGAAGCATGTTTCGCCTGACATATCGCGTGACACTTCGCGACCCCAAAAAAGAAAAGGAAATGATAGATATGCTCAGGTGTCGAAACGGCAACCTTGAAATCTCCGTTTCATCGCAGGAAAGTACTGCCACTGAGCTGTGAGGAGGCGTTTTCATATGAAAAGAATACTTTCGGGAGCCTTGAGCGCACTTGTTTTTCTTGCGGCTCTATCGGGATGCGCCGACAGCGGGCTGAACACCGCCGCAGATGCGACCCGTGCGGAACAGGATTCGTCATCGGAACAGGAAACGGCGCAGGAAACGGAAGAAAATGAAGCGTACGTCGTTCAAACGGATGCCGACATGTTTACCGACAGGGACAGCTCGGACAGCTATGACGAAAGCGACAGCGTGCTGATTGCGCTTGACGGCGACAGCGTCACATCAAGCTCGGACAGCGTTGTAATATCCGGTTCTACCGTGAAGATTTCAGAGGAAGCGACATATATTTTGTCCGGCGAACTCGACGACGGCATGATAATTGTTGACGCTCAGGACACCGCAAAGATACAGCTTGTTTTAAACGGTGTCAGCATCAACAGCGAGACATCCGCGCCGCTTTATATCCTCGAAGCGGACAAGGTGTTTGTCACCTTGGCCGACGGAACGGATAACTGCCTTTCAAACGGCGGAACGTTCACCGCAATAGATGAAAACAACATAGACGGCGCGGTGTTCTCAAAGCAGGATCTGACCTTTAACGGCTCCGGAACGCTCACGGTCACATCTGAAGCGGGGCACGGAATAGTGTGCAAGGACGACCTTGTAATAACGGGCGGAACCTACATCATAAACTCCGCATCTCACGGAATAGACGCAAATGACAGCGTCCGCATCACAGGCGACACATCGCTCTCGATTTATTCCGGAAAGGATGGAATACACGCCGAAAACAGCGACGACGAGAGCCTGGGGTTTGTGTACATCTCAAGCGGAACCTTTGAAATAGATGCACAGGGAGACGGCATAAGCGCCGGCTCATACATGCAGATTGCGTCCGGCAGCTTTGACATACTTGCCGGCGGCGGAAGCGTAAACGCATCCCGCGAGTCCTCCGAGTCGTGGGGCATGATGGGCGGCGGCAGGTTCGGCGGCAGGGGAGACTTTGGCGGCGGCGGACCCGGAGAAGGAATGCAGCCGGTCAGCAACGTAAGCAGCAGCTCCGCTTCGGACAGCACAAGCATGAAAGGCATAAAGGCGGGCGGCGAGCTCAGCATATATGGCGGAAGTTTTGTAATAGATTCCGCCGACGACGCCGTTCATTCAAATTCATCCGTTACGGTGACGGGAGGAGAATTTGAAATCGCCAGCGGCGATGACGCTTTCCATGCGGATGACACTCTGTCTATCTCGTCAGGCACCATAAACATCACCGAAAGCTATGAAGGACTCGAGGCTCTGCACCTTGAAATCAGCGGCGGAGATATATCGCTTGTTGCGTCGGACGACGGCCTAAACGCTGCGGGCGGCGTCGATTCAAGCGGTATGACCGGCGGCAGAGACGGCATGTTCGGCGGCAGCGGATTCGGCGGCAGAGGAAACATGGGAGGCGGCATGTCATCTTCCGGCGGAACAATAGTCATATCCGGCGGAACACTGTATGTCAACGCATCCGGCGACGGCTTGGATGCAAACGGCACAATTGAAATTTCGGGAGGATATACTACCGTTGTCGGACCCACTCAGGGCGACACCGCAACGTTGGATTACGACACTACCGCAACCATAACAGGCGGCACATTTGTCGGAACGGGCGCATCGAGCGGAATGGTTCAAACGTTCAGTGGCGGCGATCAGGGAGTCATCACGGCAAGCGTCGGAAATCAAAGCGCCGCAACGCCTGTTGTAATCTCCGATTCGGACGCAAACGTACTTTTGAGCTTTGAGCCGCAGATGTCATACGGTTTGGTAATATACAGCAGTCCGGAGGTTGTTTCGGGTGAAACATATACCGTGTCTGCCGGAACGGCAAACGGGCAGGTAACCGCTAAGTGACGGGCAGCATAAAGCCGGAGCGGGATGCCGCGTGTGTGGCATCCCGCTCCTTTGCTGCTTTATATTCTTTTGTGACGATTGCTTTTTCGGGTGCCCCTGAAACTTAGTTATTTCACTCAGGGCTTTTTGTATCCGCACTTGGGGCATACGCCGTTTTCATTCAGCGCAATGCCGCACAGGGGGCAGCGGTCGATTTTGTTCTTCGTTTCAAACTCCGCCGATGCAGCGTTTACGCCGCTTGTGAAGGTGAGCTTGGCGATGTTGAGCTTGTCCTTGAGCAGGTCGTAAACAATCTTTATCATGCCTTCAACAGTCATGGTTTCCTTTGTAACTACAAGTCTGCAATCGGGATACGCCGTCGCAAGCTCCGTCTTAAACGCCTCGCCCTTCATCTTGTTGCTCGGGTGACCGTTTTTGATTCCCTGCTTCTCATATACATCGAGTATTGCGGGGAGCAGCGGGTCATCCTCACGCAAAACGAGCGCGTGGTCAAAGTTTTTAAGTACGTTCCATGCTGTCTTTTGTATTTCGTTGCAGGGGAACACCATGTTCACGCCTTCGTTTATCGTGTCCTCCACTTCGATTGTCAAAACGCCGGTGTGGCCGTGCAGGTATTGTGCCTCTCCTTTAAATCCGTAAAATCTGTGCGCATACTGTAGTTCGAGTTTTGCAATGCTTCTCATAAAATCGTCCTCCTTGAGTGATATATTCAGCCGCCGCGGACGCACTTACATGCCCGACAGCCGTGCTGTCATGTTTAATTGCCGCTCTTTTTGCCCTGCGTTTCCGACAGCTTTTTTGCCTTCTCGCGGCAGGAGGGGCAAATATAGCTGACCTTTAAGTCGTAGGATAATATCGGCTCGCCAAGCTGGTTTGACAGGCTTGCCGTGAGGTCGGAAAATGTGATGTCGGACAGCGCACCGCACTTCTTGCAAACAAGGTGGTCGTGCTTCACTATCTTGTCGTACCTGTCCGGACTTCCTTCTATCGAAACCTTTCTGATGAGGTCGTCCTCGCACAAGGCGTTTAAATTGTTATAAACCGTGGCAAGTGCAACTCTTGGCGCAGTTTTCTTCAAAATAAGAAATATCTGCTCCGCCGTGAGGTGGTCGTTTGAATGATTGATTATGTCGAGTATGAGCTTGCCGTTTCTTGTCATGATCTTCCTGCCTGCTTTCTAAAATTAGAATTATTCTTGTTCTAAAAATAAAATACCACGCCGCCTCCTGCTTGTCAAGATATTTTTTAAGAATAATTCTTAATTTTTTATATAGGCAAAAAGAAAACGCCTGACCGATAAAACTCTTCGGTCAGGCGGCAAGCTTCGGTTTTACGAAATAACCTTTGCAGATATGTTCATTACGATCTGGGCAAAATCATGTGTGCTCATGGGGAAGTTGCCGTTTACCCATTCTTTTAGTATGCCTATCGCGCCCGAGACGCAGTATACGTATGCATACCTGTCCGCGGTTTTATCCGCTGACGCCGTTGGCTTTCGGTATCGCTCCATAACGTAGTTTACAAGCCTGTGGTTAAATTCACTGCTGTTTCTTTGAACGATCAGCACCCTGAACAGTCTGTCGTTTCCCTTCACATAGTCAAAGAACTTGACAAGCGTCGCAAGAAAGATTTCATCGGAATCCGCAAGCGACGAATCGGGAAACGCCGGAAGGTTGTTTAAAACATCGTTTTCAATCTCAAGCAGCAGCTGGCTTATGTCCTCATAGTAAGAATAGAAAGTTGAACGGTTTACGTCCGCCTTTTCGCATATGTCAGTAACCGTTATCTTCTCAAGAGCTTTTGTTTCAAGCAGCTCAAGGAGCGCATCCTTCATCATCTTCTTTGTCATTTTTACTCGCCTGTTTTCCGACATTCCTATCGATCCCCCTATACTTGTTTTCTTTTTCTTTCCCCATTGATACCGGCCCGCGGTGAGTGTCGAAACCGCGGGAAAGATTTTTTATTTTTTCTTGATGTAAAACCGACAAAACATATTGTATTGTCGGATTCAAAACGCTTTATTAAAAACTGTTTGTTGAAAAGACAACACAATGTTGCTATAATAATATCACAGGCGGCGCATGAAGTCAAGGCAAGCGGTTTTAGCCGGCAAAGGGCGCTGCTTTTCAGAAAGAACAGCACAGATACTTAACGATAAAAAGCTATAAGCAAAATACATGAAAGGAATGATTGAAGTGAAGAAATGGAAGATAGTTTTGATTGTAGCGGGAGCCGCGGCGTTTGCAGGAATGGTTGTGGGTGCAGCGATAGCGATTGCAAGCTTTTCAAAGCGCAAGCGTCTTAGCGCCGAATACACAGAGGATGAAGATTACGAGCCGATACCCGATATGTACGACGAGGACGGCGAGAGCGATAAACAAAGTGAGCAAAATGAGCAAAATGAGCAAAGCGCGCAGAGCGCGTCCGACATCTAAACGCGCTTGAATGTATTTAAAAAGAGTAGTTATTATGAGAAACTGATTTTTGCCGCCGCGCTTCGCCTGGGATCAGGCGGGCACAATTTATCTTAGCGGCGGGTGTATATGGCACGGAGGAAATAAATGAACGAAAATTTTATCTGCTTTGAGCAGGTAACAAAGACATACGGCAGCGGCGATGTAGCGGTGACCGCATTAAAGGACGCAAGCTTTTCGATAGCAAAAGGCGAGATATGCATAATTGTCGGAGAATCCGGAGCAGGAAAGACCACCCTTTTAAATATCCTCGGAGGCATGGATAACCTGACGAGCGGAAAGGTCATAGTGGACAACGACGAGATATCCGCATATAACAAGCAGCAGCTCACCGAGTACAGAAGAAAAGACGTGGGCTTTGTGTTTCAGTTTTATAACCTGATACCGAATCTCACCGCACTTGAGAACGTGGAGATTGCGGCGCAGCTTTGCAAGGACTCCATAGATCCGGCAAAGGTTTTGGAGAGCGTGGGACTTAAGGACAGGTGCTCAAACTTTCCCGCGCAGCTCTCGGGCGGAGAGCAGCAAAGGGTTGCAATCGCCAGAGCGCTTGCAAAGAACCCGAAGCTTTTGTTGTGCGACGAACCTACAGGCGCTCTTGACTATGCCACCGGAAAGACCATTTTAAAGCTTTTGCAGGACACTTGCCGCAATACCGGAATGACCGTGGTGATTATAACTCACAACAAGGCGCTTTGCGGCATGGCTGACCATGTCATAAGAGTAAAGAGCGGAAAGATAATTTCGTCTGAGCTAAACAGCAATGTTACTCCGGTTGAGAATATCGAATGGTGATAGGGTGAGCGTATGAAGATGACACTGAAAACCCTGATGCGAACCATTCGCGCCACTTTCGGAAGATATGTTGCGATTTTTGCGATAGTGGCGCTGGGAATAGGCTTTTTCACCGGTTTGAAAAGCGCTAAGCCGTCCATGCAGAAAACGGCGGACGAGTATCTTAACGAGCTGAATATGTACGATTTTCAGCTCATGTCCACCCTCGGATTCACTCAGGAGGATATAGATGCGTTTGCCGATACGCAGGGGATATCCGCAGCGGAGGGAAGTGTGTATGCAGACGTTTTGGCTGACTTTGACGGGGCAGGCGACTTGGCATACAGAATCTATTCACTTCCCGAAAAGGTGGCGCTCCCCAAGCTTATGAGCGGACGACTGCCCCTGGCAGCAAACGAGTGCATAGTTGACGCAGAAATTTTTACCGAGGACGACATAGGAAAAACGCTTGTTTTGTCCGGCAATAACGAGTCGGATACGCTTGAGCAGTTCAATCAGACCGAGTTTACAATAGTCGGAACGGCGCAGTCGCCGAGATATATAAGCATAGACCGAGACAGCACGTCTTTGGGAAGCGGAAAGGTCGAGGGCTTTGTGTACATCCTGCCAGATGCGTTTGAAACGGATGTGTACATGGAAGCGCTTTTGTCCTGCGAGAGCGACGAGCTTTTGTTTTCCGACGAGTACTATGAGATGATAGATTCCGTCGAGCCTTCTGTGAAGAGCGTTTTGCAGGAGCGGGCGGATATGAGGTATGACGAAATAATATCGGATGCAAATGCCGAGCTGTCCGACGCAAGGGCGGAGCTTGACAGCGGATGGGAGCAGTATAATACCGCTTTGGAATCCGGCATTCCGGAGCAGATGCTTGCGGATGCGCTTTCGCAGCTTGAGAGCGGGGAAGAGGATTACAGCGCGGCTCAGGCGGAGGTTGACGCCATAAAGCCGCCGACAACCTATCTTTTAGACCTCGACAGCAACTCCGGATGCTCAACCTTTAAAAACGACATAGTCGTCGTGGACGGAATAGCATACGTGTTTCCGGCGTTCTTTGTAATAATCGCCGCGCTGGTGTGCATCACAACCATGACGAGAATGGTAAACGATGAGCGAACTCAAATAGGAACTCTGAAAGCTCTCGGCTACTCGTATATTACAATATCGCTTAAATATATCCTCTACGCTTCAAGCGCGGCGCTGCTCGGATGCGTGGCGGGATTCTTCCTCGGAACCGGCGTTCTGCCGCAGATAATCTGGTCGGTTTACGACATTTCATACGGCTTTTCGGATCTTGTGTACCACTTCAGCTTTGTTATGTATGCATGCTGCCTTGCGATTTCGCTTGCCGGCTCTGTTGCCGTGACGCTTTACGCATGCCGCAGAGAACTGAGCGAAAATCCGGCAGAGCTTGTACGTCCCAAGTCGCCCCCGAACGGCAAGAGAATACTCTTAGAGTACATCAAGCCGATATGGAGCAGGATGTCGTTTTTGAGCAAGGTCACTATCAGAAATGCGTTCAGATATAAAAAGCGCATGGTCATGATGCTTTTGGGAATAGGCGGATGTACCGCACTTATGGTGACAGGCCTCGGAATACGAGACTCGGTGGCTCACATACTCGATTATCAGTACGATGAGATAATGCTCTACGATGCAAGCGCAACCTATGACTCTGATTCGGCTGACAGCGTTGAAGAGTTTCTCGACGACAGGTCCGGCGGATACATCACCGGATATCAGGATACAATGACTGTCAGCTCGGGAAGCGGCGAGAAGGATGCAAATGTAATCGCACTTAACGCACAGGAATCAGAAGGATACTTCGACCTGCACGACTCTAAGGAGGAAATACCGTATCCCACCGGCTATGAGGCTGTGGTTTCGTCAAAGCTTGCAAGCCAGCTCGGAGTTTCCGCCGGCGACAGAATATTCTTAAACTTTGACGGCGATTCCGTGGGATATACGGTCACGGGCGTGTGCGATAACTTTGTAAACCACTATGTTTATATCAGCGAAGAATCCGTTTCGGATTACGCTCCTAACGCAGCGTATATCATGCAGGGCGAGCAGGAGGACATACAGGCAACCGCAGCGGGACTGCGTGCAATAGACGGTGTGAGCTATGTGTCTGTTATCGAGCAGGAAAGAGCATTGATGGAAAACTCAATGTCGTCCATGGATTATATCGTGGTTGTAGTGGTGCTGTTTGCCGGCGCACTTGCCTTTGTAGTGCTTTATAACCTTACAAATATCAACATCATCGAAAGAATGAGAGAGGTTGCAACCGTAAAGGTTCTGGGCTTCCGCCCGGGCGAGACGGCGTCCTATGTTTTGAGGGAGAATATAATCTTCTCAGTCATAGGCGGATTGATAGGTCTCGGCGTCGGATGGCTTTTGCACGGCTATGTAATGGCTCAGGTGCATGTTGACGCAATGACGTTTGACGTGAGAATATCCGCACTCAGCTATGTAATAGCGTTTGCATGCACGATAGGATTCACTGTCATAGCAAATATCATAATGCGGTTCAAGCTCGACAAGGTGAACATGGCGGAGTCGCTGAAGTCGGTCGAGTGACGCCCGCTTTTGAGAAAGAATAAAGCCAAAGCAATCTGATTAAGATTGCCTTGGCTTTTATTTTGCTATTCATTCAACCAAATATCCACCTGCCGCTGGTACTCCGCAACCGCCTCCTCAAGCGTCAGCTTCCCCGCCTGGTAGTCGTCGATGTCTAAACGCTGCACAGAGAATGTATAGTATGCCATCGTGGTGTTATCGTCTATTATGTTTAGAAAATCATTGAATATCTCTGAATCGGGATGGTAGCTTTCAGGATACATTGACTTGTCTTCATACATAAATCCCGATAAAGTGTTTCCCGTATATTTAAAATAATCTGACGCCAAAAGCTCAAGAACCTTAAGAGCGGCCTCCTTGTTCTCTGAGTACGGATTTATCAAAGCATAAGTTCCTCCGCCGATTCCGCTAATTACATCTTCCGATATCTTGGGAATCGGAAACGCTCGCCACTTTTCAAAGAAATCCGTAGACCCGCTTGTCA
>ERZ1643249.5564-NODE-5564-length-10045-cov-201.743043_pt1 | contig 10045 bp, 9 predicted proteins | sample MGYA00579263_ERZ1643249 | MGnify/ENA primary metagenome ERZ1643249 (study PRJEB29033, sample SAMEA4952264) | chicken gut metagenome | biome: Broiler Chicken; feature: Gastrointestinal Tract; material: Caecum | place: Ireland | collected 2018 | study: Broiler...
TATGTCTATCAAGTATCTCTGCAGCCCGTTCAATCCGAAGCCTACGCCAAAGCCGGCCATCTGCCCGACTGGTTCTACGAGCAGGTCTGCAGCTACGCCGAGAATGCCGACCCGGCCTGGCGGGAACAGGCCATCCAGGAACTGGCCCAGTTCCTGGGTCCACTCTGCACCCGCACCGGCAGCCGCCTGACCTTCAACCCCAGCCTTCGGGACGGATTTTTCCGCCGCGGGTATGTCTGCTTCAAGGCAGCGGCCGAGGTGTTGGCCCAGACGGCATTTTCGGTGTTCAGCGGCAGCGAGATTGCACCGGCCTTCGACCTGGCGCTGGACGGTCTGAACGACAGCTACGAGGACCGCTACAGCATCTACATCTACCATGCCCAGACAGGAATTTTGGAGCCTCTGGACCGGTGGCTCCGGTATGCCGATCTGAACAAACCGGTCTACATCGGCGGGGTGGTGAGCTACTACCGCTGAGCATCTGAGCATCCTAGCTTTTCTATGATGCGTCTTTGAAACGTGGGAAATGTGGGAAAAAACCACATTTCCCACATTTTCATCTCACTGTCTTTGATTTATAAGGAGGAAACTATAATGTCTGCCAATGTTGAAACCATGTTTTATGTCCGCGAGAAACCCTGGCACGGTCTGGGTACCATGGTGGCCGAAGCCCCCGCTTCTGCTGATGCGTTGATCTGGGCAGGCCTGGATTGGGAGGTCCTGCAGAAGAACGTCCAGACCGAGGACGGCGGCTGGATTGCAGGCTACAAGGCCAACGTCCGCAGCACAGACGGCCGGGTGCTGGGCATTGTGTCCGACCGCTACAAGGTGGTTCAGAATCAGGATGCCTTCCAGTTCACCGATGAGCTGCTAGGCGAGGGTGTCACCTATGAGACAGCCGGTTCCCTGCAGATGGGCCGGAAAGTTTGGATGCTGGCCCGGATGCCCCAGCGGTACATCATCGCCGGGGATGAGATTGCGCCCTACCTGGTGATCATGAATTCCCACGACGGCAGCAGCGGCGTGAAGGTTGCCATGACCCCGATCCGGGTGGTCTGCCAGAACACCCTGAATCTGGCTCTGAACAGTGCTAATCGGGTTTGGGCAGCCCGACACACTGAGAACGTCATGAGCCGTGTCCGGGAGGCCAGCGAGACCCTGCGTTTGGCAGAACTCTACATGAGCGAGCTGGGCCGGAGTGTGGACGAGCTGGCCAAGATCAAGCTGTCCGACCGGAAGGTACTGGACCTGATGCAGACCTTTTTCCCGGTGAGCGAGGAGATGTCCGATACCCAGAAGAAGAACAACCTGCGCCTGCTGGAAGACCTGAAGCAGCGCTACTGGAACGCGCCGGATCTGGCTGACATGGGCAAGAACGGCTACCGGTTCATCAATGCGGTGAGCGACTTTGCCACCCATGCCGACCCCATCCGCAAAACCAAGAGCTACAACGAAAACCTCTTCCTGCGGACGATTGAGGGAAATCCCTTGATTGACAAGGCCTACAAGATGGTTCGGGCGGCTGCCTGAGCCGTAAAGCTGCGTATCACCATAGGGCGGGACGTGTGAAGCTACTTCATGCGTTCCGCCTTTCTTTATGAATGGGAGGAAAAACCATGTCCTTTACTGTGATTGCCAACACCGAAACCATGCCCTACATGGACTGGCTGGAACACCGGAAGGCGGGCATCGGCGGATCGGATGCCGCCGTGGTTTGCGGGATCAGCCGGTACAAGTCCCCGGTGGAACTGTGGATGGAAAAGACCCATCAGATGCCGGCTCGGGAGGCTGGAGAGGCCGCCTACTGGGGCACCCAGCTGGAAGGCCTGGTGCGGGCGGAATTCACCAAGCGCACCGGCATTGAGGTGGAACACCGGATGGAACTGCTGCGGAGCGACGAGCACCCCTTCATGCAGGCCAACCTGGACGGCACCTGTGTTCATCCTGAATTGGGTCCCTGTATCTTTGAGGCCAAAACTGCGTCGGCTTTCAAGGCCGGGGAATGGGAGGACGGCATCCCGGATGAATACTTTCTGCAGGTCCAGCACTATATGGCAGTCACCGGTTACGGCTGCTGCTATATCGCCGCCCTGATCGGCGGCAACACCTTTCGGTGGAAGTTCGTCCCCAGGGATGAAGAATTGATCGCCATGCTGGTGCAGCTGGAAGCAGACTTCTGGCAGCACGTCCAGAGCGAGACCCCGCCGCCCCTGGACGGCTCCAACGCTTCGGCCCGGTTCCTGGCCGAACGGTTCCCGAACAGCATGTCGAACTCCCGAATCGAACTTCCGAACCAGGCCGAACACCTGATTCACCAGTACGACGAGGCCAGCCAGCAGATCAAACTTTTGACCGAGCGGAAACAGGAGGCCGAAAACCTCTTGAAGGAGATGCTGGGCAGCCACGAAACCGGCACCAGCGGGGACCACCTTGTCACCTGGAAAAATGTTGTCCAGGAACGACTGGATACCAAGACCCTGAAGGCCGAACACCCGACCCTCTACAAGAAGTACGCCAATCCGACCAGCTGCCGCCGGTTTACCATCAAGAATTTATAAGGAGGAACTACCATGGAACAGATGAAATTAAAAGACCGCCTGAGCGCCAAAGTGCAGACCCTGCAGACCACTCCGGCTCTGCCGTCTTCGGACTACCTCGCCCTGAATGGAAGCACTCTGGATCTGATTCACGAAAACCTGAAAGACCAGCCCCTGACCTACCAGATGTTCGATATTGTCAAGTCGCCCTCGGGCGGCTCCACCGTCTTTACGGTGCCGGGGCTGGCCGGTGAGGAGGCCGAAAAAGAGCTGACCGAGATCATCCTGGATTACACCCTGCCCAGGGCCTACTGGAGCACCCCCGACCCGGTGGAGGGGACGCCGCCCACCTGCCTCAGCCACAACAGCCTGGTGTCCGAAAGCGGCAAGCCCTGCGCCCGCTGCCCTTTCAACGACTATGGTTCCAAGGACGGCGAGACCGGGGCCAAGGCCTGCAAGGAGTCGGTGCTGCTGTTCCTGCTGCGGCCGGGCAACGTCCTGCCCCTATTGGTGCGGGTGCCGGTGACCAGCAAGGGACTGTTTCTCAAATACACCGCCCGCCTTACCAGCACCCTGACTCCTCTGAACGGGGTGGTTACCCGGATCTCCCTCAAGAAGGCCACCAGCCGGGGCGGCAAGCCCTACGCCCTCTTCTACTTTGAGGCGGTCAGCGCCCTCAGCCCGGAAGAGGCTGCCAGCGCCAAAGCCTTTGCCCGCCAGTTCATGGAGGCGGTGAAGGCCAGCGAGGCGATGCCCAAGCTGGAGGCGGCTGGGTAAAAATCTGGGTTTTCCGGGTTAAAACCCAGAAAGCCCAGATTTGGTTCGTATTATAATGATATAACCTATTTGTGATGCCTGAGGACCTGATGCTGTTAAGCTGTAAAATTGGGGGGTTGACACAGAATAACTGTTTATGATATCATAAAAATGCGCAATTGGCGCGAATGCGTAGTGGTCGCAGTGTGTGTCTATAAATGATGATGAGAAATAGACCCGCAGGTTGCATTTGACCTCCGCTTGTCCCCTGGAATCTTATAGGACGAGTTTTGCGGCATAGAGTTCCAGTAGTCCTTTTGGTAAAGGCGAGAACTTCTATGTGGTTGCACGCTATAGGAAATCTGGCGCGAAGAAAGAACGTCTATAGCTTGGACAGGACTAAGAGAAAGATCCGCAACATAGACTAGGTTCGGTTGGACGCTTTTATGGCGGTTAAATGGACCCCACCTGAAAATCGAGAATTGTGTTGTTTTTGAGCACAGAAAGTCCGGTATTTGCAGCCATCTGACGATGGGCATACGGTTGGTTTCATTCTGATTTACCACATCTGGATAAGCAGATGCAGAATGGGACCCCTCATTCGCTTATAGGGCGATGAGTTAGGTTCGGATAAGGCTTCGAAAGTCAACGCAAACAAGAATTGCTATACGGTTAGCTTTGCTAACGTATGGTCTTGTTTGTGTTACTTTCGAGGCCTTTTTTGTTGTCGAAATCAAAGATGATGCAGTAAAATCTCGAAAAAATGCGCCGGATAGGAGGGTTGGCATAGCGATTTTCCGTAGAAAGTTCATGATCGAGGAGGTAAAAAGATGGAAAATCAAAAATCTGCATCATGTTGCGCTGAGAAAAAGCTGAGCCAAGAAAACAGGCCGAACCAGAGGGATGAGGCACAGACGGACCCTGGCAGCAAGTATTTTGATCCACACGAAGAATACGAAAAGAATCAGGAAGAATGCCGCAGGAAGTTCTGGAAGGAGCTGCATATCAACTATCTGTGCAGAGACATAGAAAACCAAGAATTATTCTATGGATGCGTTGAGGCTAACATCGGCGGCCTGGGACCTAAAACAGCCATACTGCCAATAGAGGATTGTTGCAATTATTCCAAGCTGCATGGACACTTCAAGCTACTGGGAAAATTGTCCAGCAAAGATCGGCTTATGATGGATGAATTCTTGCGTGCCCAAATCATTGATCTAAAAAATCGGAACGATTTCTGGTGGTATGCTGGGCGGAATGGATGTTACCGTATGCCGGACGGAAGATGGATTGCAGTGGAAGGCAATCGAGTAATAGGCGCACGAGGTATAAAACTTGAGATTGACTCTGAGGTAGGCAAGCTGAAGATGCTGGGGGGTAATTACCGGAATCCCGTAGTCAATTTGTTGAACATACTATTTTATAAACCAAACGTGCTGCTTTTGACGGTAGCATATGTCTGCGAAACGTTGGTTCGCAGCGCCGTGCGGCAGGCAGGGATTGAATTCCAGGCGGTGGGATGGCTGTTTGGACCGCACGGATGCGGTAAAACGGTTACGGCCAAGAAGCTGGCTGGCATCTTCGAAGAAACGAACGGGATTATAACCGGGCCGGCACTCTTCATGGACTGCGGCTCAACTTTGGCCGCCTTGCATGAAGCAATGAAAAAGCACCGAGACCAACCCTTGATCATTGATGATGTTGCTCTGAGTCAAAGCCATGAGTCTCAGAGAAAGAGAAAAGAACTGGCGGGCCAATTGATTCGGGAGGGAGCAAATGGCAGCGCGGTCACAAAGAAAAAGCCGAATGGAGAACTGGAACAACAGTGGTGTGCTGCGGGTATCTTGTTTACGGCAGAGTTTTCGTTTGGGAAGGCGTCTGACGTGGAACGTTGTATCCTGATGAAAATTCCACAGCCGTTATCCATGCCAGACTATTGTGACACTTCTCTAATGGGGCAGGTGGCCCAAAAATTTCTTTGTGCATTTTGTCAAGATGGAGAAAAACGATTGAATTCTCTCAAGGAAAAGATTGCGGGTCTTCAAGATTATATGACATACTGCTGCAATACGCGAGTCAAGACGAATATGGCGGTTTTGGATTGGACTTTTGGGATCCTCCTGGAAGTGGCAGAATCCGAAGGCATGAGCAGCGGAAGGTTGTGTAGATTAAGGGACAAGTTTAATACAGCAGTTAGAGATTCATGGAGGCTGACAGATCAATATCTTCGTAACATTTCGGCAAATCAAAAACGGGCCAGTGTGGCTCAGATTGTCTGGCAGGCCTACGATAAGGGTGTGTTTTGTTTATTGGATGAAGATAAAAAGAAGAAGATAGCAGATAAACTGGCGAAGCATGGTGATAAGTGGGATGGCGCAGACCCGGATGACGGGTTTCTCTATCTCAGCAAAATGGCGCTGGAAAGGGTGGTACAAAAGCAACCTGGGTATAAAACCTATACCATTCGCAAGATCGTGAAAGAGCTGAAAGCAGATGGCATAGTTTTCACCAATGAACCGGGGACGGATCAAGTTAAACTGTGTGGCAAACACAAAAAGGGTGGTGTGCGTGTTTATAAGCTTGACTTGGACGAACTGGAGGCTGCGGCAAAAAAGCCATATGACCCTTTGTTTCAGAATGAGTAAGGTTAAAATACGATAAATTGTATAGAATTGGAGGATATATTATGAGAGTCAGCAAATTTGCGTCCGAAACGGTCCGCTATGGCAGCATTCATGAAATCTATTGCCGTCTGCAGCACGAAGGCTATCGTGTCAGCGAAGCTACGCTCCGTGGCTGGGTGAAGGAAGGACTGATTCCGGCAAGGAAACACGGGAACCGGTCTATGCTTCTGTATGACGATGTAATCGCATTTCTGGATCAGAGGTTGCCGCCGGTGGCATAAAACAGCGACCTAATCTCTAAAAAGCTCCTGCCGGCAGCTAGGCGGGAGCTTTTCTATCCCCAGAACAAGAGTGAAGAAAGGAGCAATCTTCTATGGCTAATTTACAGGAACGCCGGGACAAAGACGGCAAACTGATATCCTATTCGATCCGCATTTATCGTGGCCGCAGCCAGGACGGTAAACAGCTCAAGCCCTTCACCGCCACCTTTGAGGTGAAGCCCACCTGGAGTGAAAAAAGCGCACGAAAAAAGGCGGAGGCTTACGCCGCCACCCTGGAAGATCGGGTCCGGAATGGTCTGGTGAGTGATAACCGGCAGCGCTTTGACGAGTACTGCGAGTATGTACTGGAACAAAAGGCCCGTACTGGCACCAAGAAAACAAGCATCAAAGGGTATCGAGCGATGACCAAGCGTATCTATGCGGCGATCGGGCATATTCTCCTGAAGGATATACGTCCCGACCATCTGAACCGCTTCTATGCCCAGTTGGAAGAGGACGGCTCCGGCATAGAGAAGCGTACAGCGTGTTCCCGGAAGCTGGCTGATCTGTTGAAAGAGAAAAAGATGACCCGAAAGTCGCTGTCTGAGGGCGCGGGTGTGCCCATTAATACAGTGTATTCGGCAGTAAAGGGCAACCCCGTTCCAGCCAAAACGGCCATTGCGCTCAGCAAGGAGCTGGGGATGGATGTCAACGAGGTGTTTGACACGCAGAAGAAACTACATACATTGTCTGCCAACACAGTACAGCACTATCACCGACTGATCTCGATGGTGCTGGAACAGGCAGTGAAAGAAGGCCTGATCCCTCAGAATGTGTCCAAGCGGGCCACACTGCCCAAGCTCCAGCGGAAGGAGGTCAACCACTTCCAGCCGGAAGAATTGCTGAAAATCTGTGAGGCTTTGCAAGGGGAGCCTATCAAGTGGCGGGCACTGGTGATGGTTCTGATGATGAGCGGCTGCCGCAGAGGGGAGGTGTTGGGCCTGAAATGGGACAAGGTGGACTTTGCACAAAATACCATCCTAATCGACAACAATGTCCTCTATGTGCCGAAGGTGGGGATCTATGAGGATACCCCCAAAACGGCGAAGTCACGGCGCCTCATTGCTTTACCGCCTGACACCATAGAGCTGTTGCGAAAGTACAAGGCCTGGCAGGAGGAGGAGATCAAGGCCTTGAAGGGATACTACCAGGACAGGGGATTCCTGTTTGCCCAAGAGGACGGAGGACCCATGCACCCGGATTCGGTCAATACCTGGCTGGATCGGTTCAGTCAGCGCCACGGCCTGCCTCATATCAACCCCCACGCCTTCCGTCATTCGATGGCTAGTGTACTATATTATAATGGAATGGACAGCGTCAGTATCTCGGCACGGCTGGGGCACGCCCAGGTGAGCACCACCAGCGACATTTACGCCCATGTTATAGAACAGGCCGACCACAGGAGCGCGGAAATTTTGGAAAATCTGTTCCGCAAGAAAGACTGAACGACGCGGCCAAAAGGCTCTTGTTGAACGCGAGTTGAATTTTATAGATTTTTAAAAGACAAAAAGAAAAACACCCGGCAACCTTTTTGAAGGTGCAGGGTGTTTTTTTGTGGTGCGGCCGGGGGGATTCGAACCTCTGGCCTTTGGAGTCGGAGTCCAACGCTCTATCCAGCTGAGCTACGACCGCACATCAAGCTGATGCTGTCCATCAGCAACAAAGAGTATACCATACTTTTGCACAAAATGCAAATGGAATTTTTGTGGGCCGGCCCCTTGACAAACAAGCAGGGGATGGGTATACTTAAATCGTAAGTAGTAAGTGATAAGTAGCAACTGCACTTGCTGAGGCCATTCGACCCATACCAGGAGGGACCGGCGATGAAAGACTTGTCAATCGTACAGAAATATATGGTGTGCACCGTCAACGAAAAGGGCGTGTTCCCGTTTGCCAGTGTGGAGGAGCGGACGCTCGGCCTGGTGGCCGCGGGGCTGCTGGAGCTGGAAATGGAAGGGAGCATTTCGATCGACGGCAGAAAAGTGTCGGTGTCGGGCAAGCTCCCGGAACACCGGCCGTATCTGGAGCCCCTCTATGCGTTTATCCAGGAAAAACAAAAGGTCAAGATCGACGTGGTGGTGGATGCCTATAACTTCAGCTGGACGGACAAGCGGCTCAAAGCGCTGTGGAACGCGGTGGGGAGCTCGCTGGTCAAGCTGGAGGCGGCAACGCCCTGCAAGGCCGGCCTGCTGGGAAAGCAGACCGGTTATCTGCCGGCTCCCGAGGAGGTGCGGTCGGTGGTGGAACAGATGCGGGCCGAACTGCTGGAGGACGGCCCGGTCTGCGACGACACCGCGGCGCTGGTCGTCCTGCTGGAACAGGTGAAGTGCCTGAAGGTCTACTTCTCCGATTTCGAGCAGAAGGCCATCCGGGAGAAGATCAAGGCCATTGTGGACACACCGGAAGGGAAGATCGTGAAAGACATGATGACTTACCTTCAGGTGATCATGTATTCGCTTGCCGCCCGCGGGGCAGCCGCAGGGGGTGCGGGTTAAATGTCCAGACAGAGAAGCATGGAGGCCATCCGGCAGGCGGAATACGTCACCATCGGCGAGCTGGTCCGGCTGACCGACGTCCGGTACAGCACCCTGAAATTTTACACCGAGGAAGGGATGCTGCCCTTTGAGCAGGCCGGCGAAAACCTGACCCGCCGCTACAAACGGGAGGCCAGCCTGGCGCGGATCGCCCACATCAAAGCCCTGCGGGCCGAAGGCAAAAGCATCCCCGAGATCAAGGCGCTGCTGGTGGATACGGCGACCTGACCCAACCAAAAAGCATCCGCTGACCGGCAGCGGATGCTTTTCTTTTTATAATTATGGCAGGAGTCAGGCTTTCCGGTTCCGCAGCCAGATGCGGTACAGCCCGTCGGTGACCAGGTCCTCCCGATAGAGGATGGGGGTGCGGCAGGCTTTGCGCAGGTTGGCGGGCAGGTTGCCGGTGGCGTAAAAACGGGTCTCGGGGCCCAGCTCGGCGCGGAAGCGGTCGGCCAGGCCGTCCAGCATACAGGCGGTGCCCAGCAGCAGGCCGCCCTGCAGGCAGGCGGCGGTGTTCTTGCCCAGCACCGACGCCGGAGCCGGGGCGGTCAGGTCCACCTGGGGCAGCTGGGCGGTGTTCTGGACCAGGCTGACCATCGACAGCTGAGGCCCGGGCAGAATGACGCCGCCCACCAGCTCCTTTTGGGCGTTGACCCCCATGATGGTGAGGGCGGTGTCCGAAAAGATCACCGCCATGGGTGCGGGACCTTCCGCCATGGCGGCCACCACGCCGCACAGCAGCTCGGCCCCCAGCTGGGCGGGTTGGTCCAGCCGGAGCTTGAGGCCGCTTTTCAGTCCGGGGCCCACCGTCATGATGCGGACGGAAGTCAGCATCCGCAGCGCCGCGACCACCCGGCCGGTCAGGGCCGGCACCACGCTGGCCAGCATGACCCCTTCGATCTGGCCGGGGGCGCTGTGGTGGAGGGTGAGAAGATGGATCAGCCGGATGGCGTACTCGTCGGAGGTGGCCGGCGCCGCCGACAATTTGCCGGAGAACAGCAGCGCGCCTGCGCGGTAGGCGGCGACGGTAAGGTGGGTATTGCCGATGTTGACAGTCAGGATCATAGTGGGCCTCACTCCTCATTGCCCCCTGGAATCAAATCGGGGACCTGTCCCTATTGTACGACGCCGGACCGAAAAGTGCAAGCCGTATCTGCAAGACGGAGGGCGGCCTATATATATAAAATAGGAAGGAGAGGGGCCGCTGCAAAAAGCTTCCTTTTTTGTAAAAAAAGGGTTGACAAAAGGGCGTGGTTGTAGTATTATATTCGAGC
>ERZ1643249.5565-NODE-5565-length-10040-cov-5.501953_pt1 | contig 10040 bp, 12 predicted proteins | sample MGYA00579263_ERZ1643249 | MGnify/ENA primary metagenome ERZ1643249 (study PRJEB29033, sample SAMEA4952264) | chicken gut metagenome | biome: Broiler Chicken; feature: Gastrointestinal Tract; material: Caecum | place: Ireland | collected 2018 | study: Broiler...
TAACCTGCTGATTACAAATCAGCTGCTCTGCCAATTGAGCCACATCGGCATATTTATTTTTTCCGCAGAGCAACTGATTTGTAATCAGGCTCTGCCTGCGATTGACGCAGTCAATCTTATTAAATTGAGCCACGTCGGCATATTTATTTTTTCCGCAGAGCAGCTGATTTGTAATCAGGCTCTGCCTGCGATTGACGCGGTCAATCTTATTAAATTGAGCCGCATCGGCATATTTACTTCATATTTATTTTAAGCAAAATGACCCCGACGGGAATCGAACCCGTGTTACCGCCGTGAAAGGGCGATGTCTTAACCGCTTGACCACGGGGCCATGATAAATGAGCCAGGCATGACTGCTTGACGCAAACTATATGTTATCATATAAAGTTCCATTTTGCAAGCAAAATTTTTCCTGCTTTTCCCCTTGTTAAAGTGGAGAACTGTCAGCTGTCCTGTCTGACATTCTCCGCTTCTTTTCATGATCTCCGTTTTTCTCTTTTTTATGCCCTCTCTACATTCTTTGTCGCCACAATATCCACGCCTGTTCCCGCCACATTCGGCACGATCACATCCCCTATATGTACCGGGGCCTGCACTTCAACTCCTTTCAGTGCCTTTACGCATTCAAAGATCCTGCCCTTCGGAATATCCACCTTTGTCTTCACGGATACCATGTCTGCCCTTCCGCCTTTTACCTTAACGGTCGAGGTAACGATGCGGGTCGGATCTGCCACTTCTTTTCTCGCGTAGACCTCTCCTCTTCTGCAGGTGTTTCCGCTTACGCTTACGACTTCATTTCCATTCATTTCCACAGTGACAGAGCATCCCATCGGACAGCTGATACAGGTCAGATTTCTAATTTCCATTCTCTATGCCTCCTCTATCTTTACCGTGATCGTCTGCAGATCCGGATGCTTCAGAAGCTGTTCCTTCGTCAGCCTGATCTCTTCCATCTCCCCCGGCGCCACGATCTGACGTTTTCTGTGAACCACTCTTTCGTCATCAAAATATGCGCTGACATAGCAGTTCTTATATACGCCGCCCACACGGAAACGCACGGTCAGGCTCTCATCCATCCGTGCCGGATTGATCGTCACCGGCACAGTATACCGCACTCCTTCCACCGGATTCAGCGGGATGTCACGCCCTTCCTGTCCGCCTCTGCGCCCCCTTACGAAAGCCGCCGCGTTCTTTCCCGCCGCAGACGCCTCTTCTGACACAAAATCCACCAGATCATGTACGTGAAGGACATTGCCGCACGCAAAAACTCCCTCGATGTTCGTCTCCAGACTTTCATTAACCTTTGGTCCCGAAGTCACCCGGCTTATCTCTACTCCCATCCCCCTGGAAAGCTCGTTCTCCGGGATAAGTCCTACCGACAGGAGCAGCGTATCGCAGGAATAAAAATCTTCGGTACCAGAGATCGGTTTCCCTGTACTGTCAACTTCCGCAAGCGTCACGCCTTCCAGACGCTCTTTTCCTTTAATATCTACCACCGTATGACTCAGCTTCAGCGGAATCCCATAATCATCCAGACACTGTACGATATTTCTCTTCAGGCCGCCCGAATAAGGCATCAGCTCGGCAACCGCCTTCACCTTTGCACCCTCAAGCGTCATCCTTCTTGCCATGATCAGTCCGATGTCGCCTGACCCCAGGATCACGACTTCCCGCCCGGGCAGAAGACCTTCCATATTGACAAGCCTCTGTGCTGTTCCTGCAGAATAGATCCCCGCCGGACGGTATCCTGGAATGTTCAGCGCGCCCCTGGAGCGCTCCCTGCACCCCATCGCCAGAATGACTGCTTTCGCTTGGATCTCAAAGAGCCCTTCCTCACGGTTCATCGCTGTTACGATCTTCCGGGGGCTGATATCCATGACCATTGTATTCAGGCGGTATTCGATCTGCATTTCCTTCACCTGATCGATGAACCGCTGAGCATACTCCGGGCCCGTCAGCTCCTCCTTGAATGTATGAAGGCCGAACCCGTTATGGATGCACTGGTTCAGGATTCCTCCCAGTTCTTTATCCCGCTCAAGGATCATGATACTTTCGATCCCGTTCCGCTTCGCTGAGACTGCTGCTGCAAGGCCTGCCGGACCTCCCCCGACAATGACAATATCATAATTTTTCATGTCCCAAGCCTTCCTTTCTATAACGAGTCTTTATTTATGCCGACAACAAGTCTGGAATCTCCGCCTGATTTTGTGATATCAGCCATGCCCACGCCGAGTTCGCGTGACAGGATCTCCATCGTTCTGGGGGAACAGAATCCCGACTGGCACCGTCCCATCCCCGCTCTTGTCCTGCGCTTGACACCGTCCAGAGACCTTGCCCCGAGCGGACGCCGGATCGCATCTATGATCTCTCCTTCTGTGATCATCTCACAGCGGCAGATTATATTTCCGTAAGCCGGCTCCTTCCGGATCAGCTCCGCGCGGTCCTCTTTCGACAGCGTATCCGGATTCAAAATGCCTTTTCTGGACGCTTTGAAGTCTTCCTTTTCTTCCAGTCCCATCTTTTCCCGGACTATTTCTGCCACCATCTCTCCGATGGCCGGGCAGCTTGTCAGTCCCGGGGATTCGATTCCGGCACAGTCTATAAATCCCGGCGCGTCTTCCAGTTCCCCGATCAGGAATTCCGCTCCCCCCTCATGGGCACGCAGTCCGGCAAATGACGTGATGACCTGACGCATCGGCAGATTCCTGACATTCTGTCCTGCCTTTGTGATCACCTGATCCAGTCCTTCCCGGGTCGTATTTGTGCCCTCTTTATCTTCAATATCGATCGCTGTCGGTCCGACCAGAAGATTTCCATGCACCGTAGGAGTCACCAGGACACCTTTCCCGTATTTGGTCGGAAGCGAGAAAATCGTTCTGCTGACATGGTTTCCGGCGTTTTTATCCAGCAGACAGTAATCACCGCGTCTCGGAGTGATATGGATCTTCTTTTCACTTACCATATTATGAAATTTGTCAGCATATACTCCTGCAGCGTTTACCACACATTTGGTCTGATAGTTTCCATTATCCGTAACAAGCTCATATCCATTTTCTGTTTTTATGATATTCTGCACTTCCGTATTGAATCTGAACTCCACCCCGTTTTCAAATGCATTCTCCGCCAGGGCGATATTCAGGCTAAAGGGACATACGATCCCGGCTGTCGGAGCATACAGCGCCGCGTAAACATTCTCCGTGACATTGGGTTCCATCTCCAGAACTTCCTCCCTGCTCAGGATCTGAAGCCCTTTCACTCCGTTTTTGATCCCGCGGTCATACAGCTTCTTAAGTCCCGGCATGTCTTCAGCGCTCAGACAGATTACAAGGGAGCCAATCCTTTCAAACGGAAAATCCAGTTCCTTCGCAAGCTGCTCCATCATCTCACTGCCGCGAACATTCAGCTTCGCCATCAGAGAACCTTCGGCCGCATCATACCCCGCGTGAACGATGGCGCTGTTTGCCTTTGACGTTCCACAGCAGACATCTTCTTCTTTTTCCAGCACACATGCCCGGACTTTATAACGGGACAGTTCCCTGGCAGCCGCCGCGCCGGATACTCCGCCCCCTATAATGATCACATCATACATGACAACATCTTCTCCCTTCAATCTGATTCTCGTCTTCCACTGCACAGCCTGTCACGGAATCTGTGGTCGAACATTCTATTCCCTTACTCTTTCAGCAGTTCTTTCTCTTATGCTCCTTTTTCAGCAGTTTGTCAGTCTTCTTTTGCCCATCCGTAAGCATATTTTACAGCCTTGTTCCATCCCTTGATCCTGGCCTGCCGGTTCTCTTCACTTATAGACGGCTTAAAGGTCTGATCGATCGCCCAGTTTTTGATCACGTCTTCCTTACTTGACCAGTAACCCACGGCAAGACCTGCCAGATAAGCAGCGCCCATGGCTGTTGTCTCCACACACCGCGGGCGGTTTACCGGCGCATTGATAATATCCGCCTGCGTCTGCATCAGAAAATTATTGGCACTGGCGCCGCCATCGACCTTGTGAGATGAAAGCTCGATTCCCGAATCCGCTTTCATCGCTTCGAGAACATCATATACCTGATATGCAATAGACTCCAGCGTTGCACGGATAATGTGATACTTATTAACACCGCGCGTGATCCCGACGATCGTTCCTCTTGCATACTGATCCCAGTGGGGAGCACCGAGTCCGGTAAACGCAGGGACAACATAACATCCGTTGGTGTCTTTTTCTTTCTTTGCCATATACTCAGAATCCATCGCCGAGTCGATCAGCCTCATCTCATCGCGCAGCCACTGCACTGCCGCTCCGGCGACAAAGATAGAGCCTTCCAGGGCGTAGTTCACTTTCCCATCCAGCCCCCACGCGATCGTCGTGACAAGTCCGTTTTTCGAGAACACCGGCTTTTCTCCTGTATTCATCAGAAGGAAACATCCTGTCCCATATGTATTCTTTGCCTCTCCTGCAGTAAAGCAGGTCTGTCCGAAAAGAGCAGACTGCTGATCTCCCGCTGCTCCTGCGATCGGGATCGGTCCGCCGAGAAAGGAGGGATCCGCCTCCCCATAGATGCAGCTTGACGGCTTCGGCTCCGGAAGCATACTTCTGGGGATATCCAGCTCCTCAAGGATCTCATCATCCCAGTCCAGCGTATTAATATTGAACAGCATGGTCCTCGAAGCATTTGAATAGTCCGTCACATGAACAGCGCCCTTCGTGAGCTTCCAGATCAGCCAGGTCTCCACTGTCCCGAACAGAAGCTCTCCCCTTTCCGCCCTTTCTCTTGCTCCCGGAACATGATCCAGGATCCACTTCACCTTCGTAGCTGAAAAGTAGGCGTCGATCACAAGTCCTGTCTTCTCTCTGAATTTCTCCGTAAGTCCTTTCGCTGCCAGAGAATCACAGTACTCCGATGTTCTTCGGCACTGCCAGACGATCGCATGATACACCGGTTCTCCTGTATTTTTGTCCCAGACGATCGCTGTCTCTCTCTGATTTGTAATTCCAATTGCCACAATGTCTTCCGCCGAAGCCCCGATCAGGTTCATCGCCTCGACTGCGACACCGAGCTGACTTGCCCAGATTTCCTCCGCATCATGCTCTACCCAGCCCGGCTTTGGAAAGTACTGGGTAAATTCACGCTGCGCCACACTGCACATCTCTCCGTTTTCGTTGAACAGGATACACCTGTTGCTGGTCGTCCCCGCATCCAGCGCCATTACATACTTTGCCATTTTGTTTCCTCCTTTTTCTTCATACAGTATTTCATCGTTTAATAAATCAACCGTCTCTTTCCCTGCAGCGGTCATTGGATGACTCTCCACTATTTTATAGAAACTTTCATTCATTAATAACTCGCACTATCTGCTGCACCGGACAAGAACAGTTTCCTACTAAATAAAAAAAGAGCAAAGGAAAGCAACATTTCTGTTGCTTTTTTTTGCTCTCCTGTCCCAATTCCGCCTCTTTAACTGGTAAAATCATACCATACCGCAGAATTTTTTTCAACTATTTTTGCCGTTTTTCACATCTGGACCTTCTGCTGTCACAGATCCATAACTCTTTTTTTGATTCAGTCTGTAAAAAGAATAACATCCATCTGAAACTGTCCTTGTCCATATACGGTCGATACACTTTTTTCCGCTCTGCTTATTTCATTTCTTTTTCCCAGTAACGGATCACATTCAGCTGCGCCTCATCGCCGAGTTTCTCCATTGTCTCGATTTCTTCTGCTGACAGTTCAACCGCGGCAGCTTTTACGGCATCCTCTACCTGATAAACTTTCGTCACACCGATAATCGGCAGCGTTCCCTTGGCAATAGCCCATGCCACAGGGATCTGCGCGGTAGCCACATGGTGACGGTCTGCGATCTCTTCCAGTCCCGCATTGAGTTTCTCAAGCTTTGGAAGCATCGGATTATAAGTTCTTCCCCTGTCAGAATCCTCAGGGAACGGATGCTCTGTATCATATTTCCCGGTCAAAGCTCCCTGCTCCAGCACCATATAGGAGAAGAAAATGATATCATTCTCCTTGCAGTAGTCCAGAATCCCGGAAGTTTCCGAAGAACGGTTCAGAAGACTGTAATGGTTCTGGATCGCAGAGATCTTCAGCCCCTCTTTTGCAAGGATTTCAGCTGCTTCTTTGATCTCGGCCAGACTGTGGTTTGAGAGTCCGATCTTCCCGATCTTTCCGCTCTTTGCAAGAGGGATCAGTTCTGTCACCCACTTTGGCGCATCCATCGGATTGTGGATCCAGTAAAAGTCCATGTAATCTGTTCCCAGCAGCTCCGCGCTCTTCTCATACAGCGCGGTCACCGCGTTATCTGCCGCCGGATCCGCGCACTGCGGGGTGAATTTATCAGAGATCAGATAGCTGTCTCTTGGGACTTTCGCAAGAAAGTCCCCCAGAACCTTTTCAGAAGTTCCCATACCGTATGCGTACGCAGTGTCCCAGAGATTCAGGCCGTTTTTCATTGCTGCGTCAAATACCGGTCTGAGGGCTTCCGGTGTAAGATTTCCTCCAAATGTACCGTCATTTCCCCATGCCCATGCTCCGAGAGCGATCTTGGGCATCTCTTTTATTTCTGCCATGTTATATTCCTCCTATTTTTCGTTTTTTGATGTTTCAATTTTCTGACTGCCTGTAGACCACACATGCTGCTGCTTTGCAGCCGCCGGCGTATTCTGCGCCATCACTCCTGCCAGCTTATGCGGCACATAAGGTTCTTCTAAATAAGCAGTCTCTTCGGGCGTCAGGGTAAGTTCTACCGCTTTGGCCGCCCCTTCAATGTGATGCAGTTTAGTAGCTCCTACGATTGGAGCAGCCACCTTGGTAAGCAGCCATGCCAAAGAGATCTCCGTCATGGATACGCCTCTCTTTTCTGCCAGTTTAACCACACGGTTAATGATCACGGAATCCTGTTTGGCAGTTGCGTCATACTTAAACTTGGCATAACTGTCCTCTTCCAGCCTTTTTGAGCTTTCTCCCAGATGTTTCGAAAGGCGCCCGCTGGCCAGAGCACTGTAAGGCGTCATGGCAATGTTGTCCTCAGCGCAGAGTTTTGCCATTTCCCGCTCCTCCTCCCGGAAAATCAGATTGTAATGTCCCTGAACAGAGACAAACCTGGCAAATCCTTCTTTTTCGGCAAGTCCGTTTGCCTTAGCCAGCTGATAGGCAAAACAGTTGGAAATACCAATGTACCGAACCTTTCCGGCCTTTACAATACGATTAAGGCCATCCATGATATCATAGAGAGGCGTCTCATAATCCTACATATGGTAAATGTAGAGATCCACATAATCGAGTCCCAGATTTTTTAAGCTGGTGTTCACCATCTGCTCGATATGCTGCTGGCCGGTGATTCCGGCGGCAATCTCCTCCTGAGTGCGGGGAAGGAATTTTGTGGCCACTACCACGTCTTCGCGCTTTGCAAAATCACGGAGAGCCCTGCCCAAATACTGCTCGCTGGTTCCGCTCTGGTAACCGATGGCAGTATCAAAAAAATTCACCCCAAGTTCCAAACCCCTGCGGATAATCTCGCGGGAGTGCTCCTCGTCCAGAGTCCAGCTGTGCTGTCCGTTTTGGGAATCGCCAAATCCCATACACCCCATACAGATACGGGAAACATTTAATTCTGAATTTCCTAATTTTGTGTACTGCATACTGCAATCCTCCTTATATAAAACCTGCTACAGCTGCAGGCTTTCCACCCACGCCCGGACGTCCTCTTCGGAAACACCGGACGGAAATCTCTCGCCCTCCAGCCATTCGCCGGTTCCTGCCATTTCCTCTAACATCTGTCCGCTGTCTCCGATTCCGGACGACGCCGACGTGCAGAACGGGATCACCGTTTTCCCGGTGAAATCGTTAGTTTCAATAAACTGATCTACCGGCCAGGCGGCTTCTCCCCACCATATAGGATAGCCGATAAAGATATCTTCATATTCATCGAATCCTTCCACCGTATCGGAGACAAGCTCCACATCCCTGAGGCTCTCGTCTGCATATTCCTGAGAAACACGGCTGTTCCTGTCATTATAGTCAAGATCATCATCTGTATACGGCTCTGCCGGCTCCAGCTCAAATAAGTCTCCGTCTGTAATATCTGCAATATAATCTGCCACTGCTTCCGTATTTCCTGTTGCGGAATAGTATACCACCAGCGTTTTTCCGTCTGCCGCTGCGCCGCCTGAGGTGTTATCTGTATTCGTTTCTGTATCCGGACCTGTCTCATCTGCAGCCTGATCCGACTGATCCGACTGCTGAGCGCTTTCTGCCTGCTCATTATCGGAACTGCAGCCTGCCAGCATTCCTATCGTCATCATACATGCCGTGAGTAATAATAAGCCACGTTTTTTCATGTTGAATAATCTCCTTTTACGCTTCTTTACTATTTACTGAGATTCATGCATTTTCCGATCACATCGCCTGTGCGGAGATACTCGTAGGTCGGCATCTCAAAAAGGACCGGTTTCAGCGTATGGTAATCAATCTTACCCGCTTCATTTAATACATTCTCTTCCGCATAAACGCCGTCAATCTTGCAGATAAAGCTTTCAAATCCTTCTGTATCGTAAATGTCATCCACAACACAGTCCATCACGACCGGCGCTTCATCGATGACCGGCGCCCCTGTTCCTTCTGTATGGTAAGCAAACATTTCCGACTTATCTGTCTTATTTCCGCTGACGCATCCTGTCCGGTCTGCTTTTTCCAGCATTGCCTCATCCACGATATTTACGGTCAGCGCGCGGGTCTCTTTGATTCCCTGATTGGTATAATGGGGCTTTGCCAGACTTACCATGATCCGGTCATGGCCGATGATTCCTACATGGCCTACGAGAACGTAATTCGGTTTCCCATTTACCATAGTGCCTACTACAACAAGCGGAGTAGGATAAAGTGCAAGGCTCTTTCCAATATTCTTTTTCATGATTTCTTACTTCCTTTCAGATTCGATTTATTTCAGTTTTTTTCCAAGTTCATATGCCTGTTCCGGATATTTTGAGTGCTGTGTCATAGACGGCGTACCGCAGCCTTTTCCGAGCACCATTCCCATATCTTTCAGGTTCAGATAATGTACCAGCGTCTTATAATGCGCCTCCAGAATATCCCGATGGAATTTCTCTACGTCGTCTTTCTGCACACATGGGCCTTCATAACCGCAGTGGATACAGCCGATGCAGGGATGGATATCCGCGTGGGCAGCATCGATCACTTTGACCGTATGTCCCGCTTCTTCCGCGCCCCGGATAAAATTGTCCGCCAGCATATTGGAAGAACCATGCTGATTCGGACTTCCTTCCAGAACTATGATCTTCATCTTCATGCCTCCAGTCTGACAGGTCTTCTCCTGTCTTCACACCTATTGTAAAATGGATTGTTTTCTAAGTCTAATACCTGCCTGCTATTGTTTTCTATGCGTTTTAAGAATGGTTCTCCGGAAAATTCTGCTCCAGCCATGCCTGTACCATATCCTGCAGATTTTCCCGTCTGTTTTCCAGTACATACAGGCTGCTTCCTATCTTTGCTTCCGGACAGAGGTCTCTGACCGCCTGCTCCATCCCCTTATCCTCTCCTCCGCAATGACTGAAAAACGGCAGAAGAATCTTCCCCGCCATATTGTTCTCCTTCAGCCATGCCGTCAGCGGAGGAGCAATGGTTCCGCACCAGTTAGGGGAACCGGCAAAGACAATATCATATTTGTCAGCTCTTTCGGTTACAGGAAGCAGAGACGGGTAATTCCCGGTTCTGATCTCCCATCTGACCTGACTCAGGAGCTGCTCAAAATCCGCAGGGTAAGGCTGCCTCGGATAGATCTGGCTGCGGATTCCTCCGGTCTGTTTTTCTATCATTTCTGCAATCCCGCGGGTTTTCCCTGAATAGGAGTAGCAGATGATTAAAATATTTTCTTTCATAAAAAGCGGCCTCCTCGTAATCCATTCTTATCCGGCTTTCCTCCTCTGCCTGTTGTTTTTATTATAAATTTCTTCTATCTCTTCTGTCTAATACCTGTCTACTATGAAAAATCATACTTTTTACGTATACTAAAAACGG
>ERZ1643249.5571-NODE-5571-length-10036-cov-4.768560_pt1 | contig 10036 bp, 6 predicted proteins | sample MGYA00579263_ERZ1643249 | MGnify/ENA primary metagenome ERZ1643249 (study PRJEB29033, sample SAMEA4952264) | chicken gut metagenome | biome: Broiler Chicken; feature: Gastrointestinal Tract; material: Caecum | place: Ireland | collected 2018 | study: Broiler...
ATCCAGTATCTGGGAGCTTCTGACTGTAAGCTGAACGAGGGCTCCATGCGTGCGGATGTGAACCTGTCCGTCCGGGAAACGGGATCTCCGAAGTTTGGGACGCGGACGGAGATGAAAAACCTGAACTCCTTTAAGGCCATTGCCCGTGCCATTGAGGGAGAGCGGGAACGGCAGATCGAGCTTCTTGAGGAGGGAAAGGAGGTCATCCAGGAGACCCGCCGCTGGGATGACAACAAGGAATACTCTTACGGCATGCGCTCAAAGGAGGACGCAAAGGATTACCGGTACTTCCCAGATCCGGATCTGCCTCCGGTGGTGATATCCCAGAGCTGGCTGGACGAAATCCACGCCAGCCGGCCGGAATTTCAGGAGGAAAAGGCACTGCGGTATCAGAGAGAATACGGCCTTCCGGCCTATGACGCGGGAATCCTCACTCAGACCAAACGGATGGCGGATCTGTTTGAGAAAACTGCCAGGTTAAGCGGAAAACCCAAGGAAGCGGCCAACTGGCTGATGGGAGATACCCTGAAACTGATGAAAGAGGAAGGCATGGAAGCCGAGGAACTGGCATTTTCCCCGGAGCATCTTGCCAGCCTGATTCGCGCGGTGGATGAGGGGAAAATCACGCGCCAGAACGCGAAAAAAGTATTTGCCGCCATGTTCCGGGAAGATGTGGACCCGCTGATTTATATGGAAGAAAAAGGCATGACCATGGTGACGGATGCGGGCGCTGTGGAGAAAGTGGTGGAGCAGGTGCTGGCAGACAATCCAAAGACCGTGGAAGAATACCATTCGGGAAAAACCAAGGTTCTGGGCTTCCTGGTGGGCCAGGTGATGCGGCAGATGAAAGGGAAAGCCGATCCCGGCCAGGTAAACCGGATGCTGCTGGAAAGACTGTAAACGGAAAAACGAAGATAAAAGTAAAGATAAATTTTGCAAAATGATTGTCCCGGCAGAAAAAGCATGCTATAATCAAACCAGCAGAAATCCTCCGCGGAACGGAGGTAAAATGGCAAAAACATTAAAGGAACTCACCATCAAGGATGATTTTATGTTCAGCGCGGTTATGGCAGAGGAAGAAAACTGCCGGGGGCTGTTGGAACTGGTGACCGGCATTTCCGTAGACAGGGTGGAGGTAAGCCGGGAGAGAAGCTTCGTATACCATCCGGAGTATAAAGGCGTACGGATGGATGTTTACGCGAAGGATGAAAAGAACACCCGGTACAATGTAGAGATGCAGATGCTGAAAAAGCCTGCGCTGAGCAGACGATCCAGATACTACCGCAGCCAGCTGGATATGGACCTGCTTGTATCCGGATGCGGGTATGAAGCGCTGCCGGACACCTATGTGATTTTTATCTGTGATTTTGATCCTTTCGGAAAGGGGTATTACCGCTACCGGTTTGAGAACATCTGCCTTGAGGACGGCTGCATGAGACTGAAGGATGGGTGCTATACCATTTTCCTGAATACCCGTGGAAAGAATGAAAAAGAAGTGCCAAAGGCGCTGGCGGATTTTCTGAGATATGCCGGAGCCAGTCTGGAGGAGAGCCAGAGAGATTTTCAGGATGCTTACGTGAAGCGGCTGCAGATGGCGGTCAAAAAGGTCAAAAGCAGCAGAGAAATGGAGGAACGTTTTATGACATTGGAAGAAATGCTGAGAGATGAGCGGAAAGAAGGGGAGGTCAGAGGACGTGCCGCAAGCGTGCTGACATTTCTTGAGGAAAAAGGAAACGTGCCGAAGGAACTGAGGGAACGTATCAGCCAGGAGAAAAATCTTGACGTTTTGCAGAAATGGCTGAAGCTGTCCGCGAAGGCTGAAAGCATCCGGCAGTTTGAGGAACAGATGGAACAGTGAGACGTTTTGGGGCTAAAAGGTATCCCAAAAGCGTCAGAAGGAATTGGAGATTCTATTTCAGAGCCTGGAGGACAGGTCTGAGTCTTGCAACATTTCAGGTGACCATTTCAGGTCAGTTTTCATAATAATTTACGGCAATGAAAAGTTTGCGCAGCGTGCTTTCCATTGCCCTGGCGGAGGAGTTCTGCTTTTAAAATTAGGATATGAGGGACAGGAAAAAGACGGACGGGAAAACAGAAAGTAGGATCAGCGTTATTTTCCAGTCAGAAAAGTTATAGAAGGAGAGGCTTCAAAACGAATATAATACCTCTATCATGATACAAAAGGGAGGTAAAACACATGAAAAGAAAATGGATCGCAGGTATGCTGGCGGCTGTCATGGCCTTCTCGGCGGCAGGCTGCGGCGGTCAAACGGACAGTGAGAAAACGGCACAGACAGAAAGCGAAGGCGCCGGGGAAGAAGATGGGCAGGAGGAGCCGTATACGGTCACCATGGTCCTGCAGGGCACCCAGCAGCCGGATGAGGAACGGATCGAAGGAAAAATCAACGAGATTCTGGAAAAAGAGCTGAACGCAAAGCTGGATATCGTGGTTCTTCCCTGGGCCAGCGCGAAGCAGCAGCTGCAGTTGATGCTGTCGGGAGATGAGAAGATCGACTGCTTCTACTCCACCGGCGGCGACGCGGCGCAGTATATGCGCTCCGGACAGATTGTGGATCTTTCAGAACTGGTGGATGAGTACGGCACTAATCTGAAGGAGGTATTCGGGGAGGATGTCCTTCATTCCAATGCTATCGGAGATTTTGTTTACGGTTTGCCGGTGCAGATTGAACGGGGAAGTATTCCGGCTATCTTTATGAGAAAGGATCTGGTGGAGAAGTATCAGATTGATACCTCCCAGATCAAGGAACCTAAGGATATGGAGAAAGATTTTGAGGTCGTACAGGCAGGGGAACCGGATATGACCATGCTGTATTCCAGCAGCACCGACGACACGCCCATGTCCCGTCTGGGATCCAGCGATTCTCTGTCGGACGGCCTGGGCGTCCTGATGAATCAGACGGAAAACACCACTATTGAAAATCAGTATGCCAGCGACTGGTACCGGGATACCATAGCGATGCTTCACGACTGGTATGAGAAGGGATATATCAGCCAGGACGCGGGAACCAGCACGGAAAACTGGAGAAGCCTTTTTAAGGCAGGAAACCTGTTCTCCATTTTCTTCGCTTATCATCCGGGCACCCCGGTGGAATTCAAGAGCTCCACGGGATATGATTTTGAGATCGTGCCGTTCCGTGATTATCCTATCATCAACAGCAACTCCTACAGCAGTACCATTTACTGTATTGCCCAGAATTCAGAGAATCCGGAAAAAACCATGCAGGTGCTGGATTATATCTACGGAAGCCCGGAGGTAATGAACCTGCTGAACTGGGGAGAAGAAGGCGTTGATTATGTGTTTGAGGATGAAGAACATGGAATTATCAATTATCCGGAAGGGGTTACAGCTGATAATGTGGGCTACAGCTTCAATCTGGGCTGGGAGCTTCCCAACCAGTTTATCGGCTATAAATGGTCGGGATCTGATCCGGAGCTTTGGGAAAAGATGGTGGAATTCAACAACTCCGGAAAACCGTCAAAGGCCGTTGGATTTATGTTTGACAGCACAGGATTTGAGAGCCAGATCGCCGCGCTGAGCAATGTGGTAAGCCAGTATGCAGGATCACTGGAGAGCGGATCCGTAGATCCGGACGAGTATCTTCCGCAGTTCCTGGAAGCGCTGGACGCAGCCGGTCTGAAAGATGTGATGGCGGCAAAACAGGAACAGCTGGATGCGTTCCTTGCTGAAAAAGAGTAGACAGGCTGCCATATAAGACATACAGAGGGCTCTGTGCAGAATTTTCATGTACAGAGCCCTTCTGCAAATGAAACTCTTTCGGGGCATCGGCCCCGGGAAAGGGAGAGGAGGCTCTATCTATGAAAAAACAGGAAAAAATGAAAAAATACCGAACCCACGCCATTCTTTATCTGATGATGGCGCCGGGACTTTTATATCTTCTGATTAACAACTATATTCCCATGGCGGGTATAGTTATTGCTTTTAAAAAGCTGAATTTCGCCAAAGGGATATGGGCAAGCCCCTGGGCCGGGCTGGAAAATTTCAAGTTCCTGTTCGCCTCCCGGGATGCCTGGATTATTACCCGCAATACACTGCTGTACAACGTGGCTTTTATTGTGGTAAACATGGTAGTGGGCATAGCTATTGCCATCATGATCTGTGAGGTGAGAAACAAGAAGCTGAAAAAGATGTATCAGAGCGTGATTCTTCTTCCGTTTCTGATGTCCATGGTAATTCTCAGCTATATAGTTTACGCCCTGCTGAGCTCTGAGAACGGACTGATCAACAATTCCGTACTTCCGCTTCTGGGTATGGAACCGGTTTCCTGGTATCAGAAGCCGGCTTACTGGCCGTTCATCCTGATCTTTGCCAACTGCTGGAAAGGCGTCGGCTACGGATGCCTGATTTATATCGCCACCCTGATCGGTATTGACCCGACCTATTATGAGGCCGCCCGTCTGGATGGAGCGTCCAAGTGGCAGGAGATTACTAAAATTACGCTTCCCTGCCTGGTACCCACGATTATCACGCTGCTGCTTCTGAGCATCGGAAGAATTTTCTATTCGGATTTCGGACTGTTTTATCAGGTACCCATGAATTCCGGCGTGCTGTTTCCCACCACCAACACCATCGACACCTATGTATACCGGGCGCTGATTGAACAGGGAAATATCAGTATGTCATCGGCGGCAGGTGTGTATCAGTCTCTGGTGGGATTTGTAATCGTTATTGCCAGCAACCTGCTGGTGCGCAGATATGACAAGGACAGAGCACTGTTCTGACAGGGAAGGGGGATTCTTATGCTGCATTCAAAGAAACAGATGGGATATCAGGCAGTGATTAACCTGGTGATGATTCTGGTTACCCTGATGGTTGTCCTGCCGTTTGTGCTGGTATTCATATCTTCTCTGACAGAGGAGAATGTGCTTATCCGCAACGGATATTCCTTTTTTCCGGAAAAGATGAGTATCTATGCGTATCAGTATATAATTAAACAGGGAGACAAAATTATCCGCGCCTATCTGATTACGATTATTGTGACACTGATCGGTACGCTGGTCAATTTGGCCATGTCCGCGCTGATCGCGTATCCGCTGTCGGTCAGAACGCTGCCGCACCGGAGGGCCATTACGTTTTATGTATTTTTTACCATGCTGTTCAACGGCGGACTGGTGCCTACCTATCTGATGTATGTGGATTTCTTCCATTTTCATTTATCTTGAGAATTCCGGTCAGTATTTTCCTCTCAGTCTTTCCGATAATGGAGATTACCGGGAGGTACCGGAAGAAAAACGTATGATTCTGAAACAGATTCAGAAAATCCGCAATACCACCTATTCGGTAAAAAAACGGTGGAATACCATATCTGCCGGGGAGGAGACTTACATCTGCAAAATCGCCAAAAATCAGGATGTCTATCTGGGCTGCTACGCCAATATAAAAAGTATCCTGGAACCATATTCAGGAATTGTGCTGGGAGATCAGGGATATGTCCGCCTTGTGGATGATGCGGGAAGAACGGTCAGCGAGCTGACACAGGACGGAATATCGGACCGGAGAAGTGATAAAAAAGCGGATTCCCATTATTCCATCCGGCAGGATCTTTCCAGGGCTCCTTTTCATATCCAGATGGGGATATCCAACCGGGCGGTGATGAAGGTGTCCATGGGGAGCATGCTGCTGCTTCTGGGAGGCGCCGCTGCCCTGATTATAGCTGGAGTCGCTATTTTGATTTATCTGAAGTACAATATGGTGGCGCCTATCCAACGGTTCGCTTCCCGGCTGGAGGTCTATGACCAGGGAAGCTACGCGCTGGAGATGACACAGGGAAATCTGCAGGAACTGGAACAGATCGACAGCAAATTCCATAAAATGATCCGGCAGATTCAGAAACTGAAAATCACCCTGTATGAAAATGAGCTTCTCAAACAGAAGATGGAGATGGAATATCTGAATCTTCAGATCCGCCCGCATTTTTACCTGAACTGCCTGAATTTTATTTACAGTATGATCGATTTCGGGCAGTATCAGGCCGCAAAGCAGATGGCACAGATTACGGCGGGATATCTGAGATATATTTTCCGCTGCGACAGAGCGCATGTGCCGGTCAGCGCGGAAACGCAGCACTGCAGGGATTATCTGGACATTCTCCTTCTGCGGTATCCGAAAAAGTTTGAATACTATATCGAGGTGCATGAGGAGGTGGCGGACGCTCTGATTTTCCCGTTCCTGATTCAGGTGTTTGTGGAAAATTCCGCCAAACAGATGCTGACCCTGGACAGGCATATCCTCATATCCGTCACCGTGTATCCGGAGGACCGGGAGGAAGGGAAATATGTGAATATCTATATATCGGACACGGGAAACGGATTTCCGGAGGATATCCTCAGACAGCTTCAGGAAAACGGAGAACCGGACAAAAAGGACGGACACATAGGGATCAGCAACTGCCTGCGCAGATTTAGAAACAGCTACGGCGAGACGGGAGAGATTTTCTTTTCCAACAGCCCTCTGGGAGGAGCGGTTGTGGATATCCATCTCCCCTACACTCCCCAATCTGAGGTGACAGATGAATCTTTTGATAATTGACGATGAAGAGTATGTAATAGACAGCATTATTCAGAATGTGGACTGGCAGGAGACGGGGATCAGTCATGTTTATGCGGCTTCCTCCATGGAGCAGGCGGAACGTCTGATGCGGACAGTACCGGTTCAGCTGCTTCTGTGTGATATCGTAATGCCGGGACATAACGGATTTGAGGTGGTGGAAGCGCTGAAAGAGCAGGGATATGAGTTCCTGGTTCTTTTCCTCACCAGCTATGCTGAGTTTGAGTACGCGAAGCGCGCCATTTCTTTAAACAGCTTTGATTATCTGCTGAAACCGGTAGATTTCTCTGCTTTGACAGAAGCCATAAAAAAGGCGAAAGAAAAAGCGGAGGCCATGGAGGGATATAAAAATTATCAGGCAGAATGGAAACTGAGAAAGAACAGGGAACGGATTCTGAAGAAAAAATTCTGGAAGGAACTTCTGGAAAACCGGGATAACGGACGGTCCGCGGACGCGGTGATGGAAAAATATCAGCCGGATGTGGACCGGCGGGCGCAGTATGCCCTGATTCTTTTGGGGCTGTTTTATGATGAGCCGGTGTCCCAGCGGCTGGAAGAAAAGACGATGCGGTTTGTACTGGGAAATGTGGCCGGAGAAATATTTGCGGAATATTCTATAGGGGTGGAGTGTGTGCTGGGAATGGAGAAAGATACCTATCTGTTGATTATCCGGTGGGACGGTGAAGAGGCAGAGGAGGAAAAGACGGCCCACGACCGCCCCGCTCAGGCATTTACCGGCTGGATGCAGAAAATGTTTTCCCTTCATACCTGGTGCGGCGTCAGCGTCTGGGTTTCCATGGAGGGGCTGACTGATTCTCTGGAACGCCTGAAAACCATGAGAGATGACAGCCTTTCCGTGAGAGACCGGGTGATCTACGAGAGGAGCTTTGTCAGGCCCGACCGTCCCGCGCCCCATACGGATCTCTATACATGGGAACTGCTTCTGAAAAATCGCCGGCAGGAAGAGCTGCTGGAAAGTATTGGCGGATATCTGAAGCGCCTTGACGATCAGGAGCTGATCACCCGCGATCTGTTGAAAACTTTTCGGATGGATCTGATGCAGATTACTTACACTTACCTTTCGCAGCAGGGGATCCAGGCGCATCTTTTGTTTTCCGGCGCTGAGGAGGAGCATTACTTCCGTCAGGCGCTGGACAGCACTGCCCGGGCCCGGGAATTCGCGGAATATCTGATCCGGACGGCTATGGAGTATGAAGATTTTATCCGGAACGCGGATTCGGTGGCCCGGAGAATCCGGCTGTATATTGATGAGCACTACCGGGAAGAAATTCACAGAAGCGATCTGGCAAAGCTGGTATACCTGAATACGGATTACATTTCAAGAATTTTTAAAAAGGAAGAAGGAGTTTCCATCAGCGGCTATTTATTAAAGAAGCGGGTGGAAGAAGCAAAACGTCTGCTGGGGGAGAGCAGCCTTCCGGTAAATGCGATTTCTCTTCATGTGGGATACAGCAATTTTTCTTATTTTACAAAAATGTTCAGGGAAAACACCGGTCACTCGCCGCTGGAGTACCGGAGAATCCACAGGGAAAAAGAAAAGGAGAAAAGATAAAGATGAAAGAAGAAAAGCTGAGAGAACTGCTGGGAAAAATGAGTCTGAAAGAGAAGGCCGGTCAGATGTTTCAGGCTTCCGGAAGCCTTTATGATGAGAACAGCGTACTCACCGGTCCGATGAAAGAAAGCGGGTTTACAGAAGAAAATCTGGAACTGGCCGGATCTGTGATCGGCGTACAGGACGCCGCAGCCATGCGAAAGCTGCAGGAGAGATACATCAGACAGCATCCCCATGGAATTCCGCTGCTGTTTATGATGGATGTGATCAACGGATACCGGACGATTTTTCCCATCCCGCTGGGCCAGGGAGCGTCCTTTGATCCCGATCTGACCAGACGGTGCGCGGAGGCTGCCGCCAGAGAAGCATCGGCCAGCGGGATTCATGTGACGTTTGCTCCCATGGCGGATCTGGTAAGAGACGCGCGCTGGGGGCGGGTCATGGAATCCACCGGGGAGGATCCCTTTCTGAACGGACTGTTCTGCCAGGCAATGGTGCGGGGATTTCAGGGGGATCATGTGGGAGAGAGCGGACGGCTGGCCGCCTGTGTCAAGCATTTTGCCGCATACGGGGCGCCGGTGGCCGGGAGAGATTACAATACGGTGGAGCTGTCGGAGCATACACTCAGGGAATATTATCTTCCCGCCTACAAAAAAGGGATAGAGGCCGGGGCAGAAATGGTGATGACATCCTTCAATACAGTGAACGGGATTCCCGCCACCGGAAATGAATATCTGATGCGGCAGATTCTCCGCAGGGAATTCGGATTTGACGGTGTGCTGATCTCGGACTGGACGGCCATAGAAGAACTGATCGCCCACGGCTATTGTGAGGACAGAAAGGATGCCGCGTACAGGGCCATGCGCGCGGGAGTCGATATTGATATGATGTCGGGGATTTATCCGGAATGGCTCTGCCGCCTGGTTGAGAGCGGGGCCGTTTCCATGGAAGCGGTGGATCAGGCAGTGTGGAGAATTCTGTGCCTGAAAAACCGTCTGGGCCTGTTTGAAAATCCCTACAAGGACGCCGGTGAGACGGCGGAGAAAAAGCTCTTCCTCTGTTCTGAACACCGGGCACTGGCCAGGGAGGCTGCCGCCAGGTCGTTTGTTCTTCTGAAGAATGAGGATGTATTGCCCCTGCGTCCCGAAACACGGGTGGCCTGGATCGGGCCCTATACGGATACGCGGGATCTGACAGGATCCTGGTCCTTTACCGGCGACAAGTCTGCCGTCTCCACAATCCGGGAAATCCTGCCGGAATATACCGCGCATACGGAAGGTTGTCCGGGCTGCCCCATGCTGGATCCGGAGACGGATCTGCGCACGCTGACGGAGAAGCAGATGGATTTTCCCTCTCTGGAGGAACGGGAGCGTATGATGCGGGAGGCGGAAAAATGTGCGGAAAAAGCGGAAACGGTGGTTCTGTTTCTGGGCGAGCATCCCATACAGTCGGGGGAAGCCTCCAGCCGGACAAAACCTGTGGTTCCCAAGATCCAGATGGAGTTGTTCCGAAGGGTCAGCCGTGTCAATTCCAACCTGGTGGTGGTGCTTTTCTCCGGACGGCCGCTGGAAATCAGAGAAATCAGCGGGAAAGCGAAAGCAGTGCTGGAGGTGTGGCTTCCGGGGACGGAAGGAGCCCGGGCGATACTGGAAACCCTGATGGGAGAACGGATGCCGGAAGGAAAGCTTTCCATGAGTTTTCCCTGGGATACCGGTCAGATCCCGGTATATTACAACGAGGATCCCACCGGACGTCCGGATCTGGAAGAAAAAAAGGAGGACAGGTTCCGGTCAAGATATCTGGACGCGCCCAATGGGGCACTTTATCCCTTTGGATTCGGACTGACATACACCCGGTTTCGGGTCTCGCCGGTACAG
>ERZ1643249.5572-NODE-5572-length-10036-cov-3.611963_pt1 | contig 10036 bp, 8 predicted proteins | sample MGYA00579263_ERZ1643249 | MGnify/ENA primary metagenome ERZ1643249 (study PRJEB29033, sample SAMEA4952264) | chicken gut metagenome | biome: Broiler Chicken; feature: Gastrointestinal Tract; material: Caecum | place: Ireland | collected 2018 | study: Broiler...
GCTGTCCGCCGTATACTGCATTGAGCCCGGATTCACTGAGCACCTGCTCCGCTGTATCCGGATAAGATTTCAGCACATCCGGCACTTCCACTGTCTGGGTCTTCGGCCCAAGACTTACTACATAATTCACAGTTGAACCTGCTTCCACGGAGCTGCCTGGGTCCGGACTCTGGGAGATGACATTCCCCGCAGGGACCGTATCGCTGTAATCCTGGGATGCGCCGCCCACGAGTCCCGCTGCTGCCAGCGCGGACTCTGCATCCGCAGCGCTGCGGTTCTTCAGATCCGGTACTTTTACATCTTCTTTGCCAAGGCTGATCACGATCGTAACGCTCGTTCCCTCATCGACCTCTGTGTTTGCTGCCGGGTCAGAAGAGATCACATTTCCCGCCGCAATGGTATCGCTGTTCTGAGGTTCTCCCTTTGTCACCTTGAGCCCCGCGTCCTGGAGAAGCTTCTCCGCTTCCGCCTCGCTCTTGTCCACTACATTGGGCACCTGCACCTTTTCAGCCGCCTCTCCGCTGCTGATCACTACAGTAACTGTTGAATTTTTCTTTACCTTCTCTCCCACGCCCGGCTTCTGGCTCTTGATCTCGCCTTTCGAATAATCGTTAGAAGGTTCTTCTTCCGAAGCCTTCTTAATTCCAAGATCATGCTTCTTGAGCTCTTTTTCAGCCTCCTCGTAAGTCATGCCCCGGACATCCGGCACTTTTACAGTTTCTTCCTCTGTCGCCACGATACCCGGACCTGAGAAAAATCCTGCCGCATTCGCCACGAGGAAAAGCACGAGCAGAGCGATCACCACGCCCGCCACGATCATCAGGATACGCATGATCCGCTTCGTGTCCGGATTCACATCGTTTTTCTTCCTGCCCCTTCGGTCATACTGTCCCTGACGCCTGCCGCGGAGACGTTCGTCCTCATCCTCCTCGTCTTCGTCGTCATCGTCATCATAATCATCGTCATAGTCGTCATCATCGTAACCGGCGCGCCCTCTGCCCTGTACCTGCTCCAGCTCCGCCGTGGACATGACCATCGTGCGGTCCGTATCTCCGCCTGCTGCTCCCAGGACGACGAAATCGCCTTCCGGATCCACGAGAGACCGCTTCAGATCCAGCAGGAGAGACGCGCAGTCATGATAGCGCAGTCCCGGATTTTTCTGGGTACATTTCATGATGATGCACTCCAGGCTGTACGGGATATCCGGCACTTCCTCTGCGGGGGACTTGATCTCCTCCTGCAGATGCTTGAGTGCCACTGACACAGTAGAGTCGCCGTCAAAGGGCACATGGCCTGTGATCATCTCGTACATGGTGATACCGATGGAGTAGATATCGCTCTTCTGGTCCACCACTCCGCCTCTCGCCTGTTCCGGCGACGTATAATGCACAGACCCCATTACGCTCGTGCTGATCGTCTGTGTGGCGGTCGTTGCGCGCGCGATGCCGAAATCTGTGACTTTCACTTTTCCGTCTTTTGAGATAATGATATTCTGGGGTTTGATATCCCTGTGTATGATATGCTGGTTGTGAGCTGCCTGGAGGCCTGTCACCATCTGGATCGAGATGCTGATCGTCTCCTTCGCTGAAAGCCTGCCTTTCTTCTCGATATAGTCCTTCAGCGTGATCCCTTCCACAAGTTCCATGACCATATAGTACAGTCCCCGGTCCTGCCCCACGTCATAGACATTGACCACGTTCGGGTGCATCAGCCCTGCCGCTGCCTGCGCCTCACTTAAGAACTTCTTGATAAATACTTCATCCTGCCGGTAATCACTTTTGAGCACTTTGATCGCCACATACCGGTTCAGCTTATGGTCCTTGCCCTTATAGACGTCCGCCATGCCGCCGGAACCGATACGTCCCAGTATCTCATACCTCTTCCCTAAATAAACTCCTTCTCTGATCATAATACACTCACCTCATCTGCGAACGGTTCAATCAGGACAATGCCGATATTGTCCGTACCGCCGTTTTCTTTTGCAGCATCCACAAGAGCCTGCCCTGCTTCCACGATGTCCCTTCCTCCCTGGACGATATGGAAGAGCTCTTCATCCTCCACCATATTGCTGAGACCGTCCGTACACATCAGTATGATGTCTCCCCGTTTCAGACGGTGCTCATAAAAGTCTGCGTCCACATCTGCTTTCGCGCCGATGGCCCTTGTGATGATATTCTTATCCGGGTGGTGCTTTGCCTCCTCCGGCTTAATGCCGCCCAGGCGCACCATTTCCTCCACAAGCGAATGGTCCTTCGTAAGCTGCTGTATCCCCTGGTTGATCAGATACAGACGGCTGTCTCCCACATTGGCGAAATACATCATCTGGTTCATGATTGTCGCAGCGACCACTGTCGTGCCCATTCCCCTGAGATGTTCATCGCGGGACGCTTCTTTGATGATCTCCCGGTTGGCTGTCTTGATCGCAGCCACAAGGCACTTCTCCACATCCTCGCCCTCGCTCATCTTAAGCTCCCGCTGGAGCACTTCCACCGTATATTTTGACGCATAATCGCCTGCCTGATGTCCGCCCATTCCGTCTGCCACCACGAACAGGTTCTGAAGGATGCCCAGCGGTCTGTCTGTTGTAAAGACATAATCCTGATTCACCTGTCGCACCATTCCCACATCTGTTATCGCAAATGTCCTCATATCCGTCTCCTTAATCCTGTCTGTTGTGGCTGTCCTGACCTGCCCCGGCTTCCCCTGATGATACAAAGCCCGTCCCGCGGGCAGAGATATCCGCTCCGGATCCTTCCGCATAGCGCCGCCTGAGCTGGCCGCAGGCTCCGTCGATGTCAGAGCCCATTTCCCTTCTTATAGTAACATTAATTCCGCTTTTTTCAAGGTTATTTTTGAAATTCAGGGCATTTTTCCTGCTCGGACGCACGAAATCACGCTCCCTCACCGGGTTCACCGGGATCAGGTTCAGATGGCAGTTCCGGGGCTTCAGGATCGCGGTCAGCTCCCTCGCGTCCTCAGCCGTATCGTTGACTCCGTGCACCAGGCTGTACTCAAATGTCACCCTGCGTCCTGTCTTTTCAAAGTACGTGTCACATGCCGCGAGCACCTCGGACAGTTCGTATTTATTCGCCACGGGCATAAGCCTCCTGCGCTTCTCCTGGGTCGAGCCGTGCAGGGAGAGCGCGAGCGTGATCTGGAGTTTTTCCTCCGCCAGCTCCAGCATTTTCGGGACAATGCCGCAGGTGGACACTGTGACATTCCTCTGGCTGATGTTCAGGCCGTGCTCATCTGTCAGCATCCGCACAAACCTGAGGAAATTGTCATAATTGTCCAGCGGCTCCCCGGTGCCCATGACGACCACATTGTGCACCCTCTCTTTTGTGATCTTCTGGATCTGGTAGATCTGCCCCAGCATCTCTGACGCGGAAAGGTCCCTTTTCAGCCCGCCGATCGTGGAAGCGCAGAACACGCATCCCATCCGGCATCCCGCCTGGGAGGAAATGCATACGGAATTCCCGTGCTTATACCGCATGAGCACGCTCTCCACCATGTTGCCGTCATACAGACGGAACAGGAATTTGTTCGTGCCGTCCAGCTTCGAGATCTGCCGCTCTTCCATGATGACCGGGAGGATCTCATATTCCTCCTCCAGACGGTGCCTTAGATCTTTTGAGAGATTTGTCATCTCGTCGAAGCTGTCCGCCAGCTTCACATGAAGCCAGTCATAGATCTGCCCAGCCCGGAATGGTTTCTCGCCCAGCTCCTGTATCTCTGTCCTTAATTCTTCATATCCATATGCCCGGATGTCCTTTTTCATGCCTGTTTCTTCCTTTTTACAAATCTTGCGATAAAAAATCCGTCCGACTGATGTACGCCCGGAAGGAGCTGGATGCACCCCTTCTCCGTCACACTGTCCCTCAGTTCGGGACAGAGCCTTCCGCTGATATCATCCAGCGCAAACTCCGGGTACTGCTCCAGCAGCCAGTGTACATTGTCCATATTCTCCGCCGGATCTACGGTGCATGTGCTGTAGATCAGCACTCCGCCCGGTTTCACATACTCCTTCGCGCAGCTTAGGATCTTCCTCTGCAGCTCCACCAGGCTTTGGATCCCCTCCGGGGACGCCTTGTATTTCAGATCCGTCTTCCTGCCGAGCACACCCAGCCCGGAGCAGGGCAGGTCCGCGATCACGATATCCGCGCTCCCCGCAGACGCCGGGTCCGGCACAGAAGCGTCCATGCGCACTGCCGAGATATTCGGAAGCCCGGAGCGCTCGATATTCTCCCGGATGAGGTCCGTCTTATATTCCGTCAGGTCCCTTGCTTCCACATGCCCGCGCAGAGGCTTGGTTTCTTTCACATACAGCTTCTCCGCGATGTGCAGCGCCTTTCCTCCCGGCGCCGCGCACACATCGATCACCCGGTCCCCGGGCTGAGGGTCCGCCAGCTCGCCCACGAGCATGGAGCTTACATCCTGCACCATAAAGAGTCCTTCCCGGAAGCTGTCCAGGCCGTCCAGATGATCATAGCCCGAGAGAGAGAACGCATAGGGAAGATAAGGATGGGGTTCCGCTTTCACGCCCTCCTTCTCCAGGACCGCCGCGAAGGCTTCCGGCGTCTTCCGGTTCAGACAGCAGCGCGCTGTGACCGGCTTCACCCTCTGGGAATCAGCCAGCATCGTCTCGATCACGTCCTCATCGAACGACTGCTTCCAGAGCTCGATGATCCACTCCGGGCAGGAATATCTCACAGACAGGGCGCGCGTCCCTTTCTCCGGGTATCTGATCTCATCCATTCCTCTCGCCACGCTGCGCAATACACCGTTTACATATCCCCTAAGCCCGGAAAATCCTTTCTTCACCGCCAGCTTTACCGACTCGCTGCACACGGCACGGTCCGGCACACTGTCCATATATTTCAGCTGGTAGACCGCGCTGCGCAGGAGATTGCGGATGACCGGCTTCATCTTCTTTACTTTCACTTTTGAGAACTGATCCAGGATATAGTCGATCTCGATCAGGTGCTCCAGCGTGCCCTCTGACACTCTTGTGATGAATGCCCGCTCCTGCCTGGAGAGATACTGGTATTTTGCCAGCACATCCCTGAGTACAATATGGCTGTACTGGCCGTTCTCCACTGTCTCCATCAGGATACCCAGCACGAGTTCCCGCTCATTCACTGTTTTAGTCATTCCTTCTTCTTCCTCCTGTCAGGATGAGGAGACGCAGAAGCTGCAGGATCATAGCCGCCGCGCTCGCCACATAGGTAAGGGCAGCCGCTCCCAGCACCTTCTTCACCGAACTTACCTCATCCGGGTAGAGCATCCCCGAGTTTTCCAGCACTTTTACCGCCCTGCCGGACGCATTGAACTCCACGGGCAGCGTCACGAGCTGAAAGAGCACTGCCGCAGAGAAAAGCAGGATGCCAAGATTGATGAACAATGCCGATGTCTGGCCGTTCAGGAACAGTCCGATAATGATCAGAGGCCATGCGGCAAAGGATCCGATATTAGCCACCGGCACCAGAGCCCCGCGGATCGAGAGCGGAGCATACCCCGTGGCATGCTGTACCGCGTGTCCGCACTCGTGGGCCGCCACTCCGATGGCTGCCACGGACGTAGAATTATAGACTGTATCCGAAAGCCCCAGCGTCTTTTTCCCCGGGTTATAATGATCCGTCAGGTTCCCCGGGATATGGATCACCTGCACGTCATAGATCCCGTTCCTTCGCAGGATCTGCTCCGCTGCCTCCCGCCCGGTCATCCCGGAATGACTGCGAACCGTGGAATACCGGGCGAACACCCGGTTCACCCTTGCGGATGCCACGAGGCAGATGACTGCCCCGATCACTACAAGCATATAAGTCCAGTCATAATAATAGAAAAACATGATATCAACCTCCTGATCTGGCACAGTTATCTGCAAAGCAGCGTACCAGGACGCCATTTGCGAAACAATGTGCTATCCGAGCACTGTGCCCGGCTCCATCGCATACCCCCTCAGGAATGCACCTGTCTCCATCCTCTTCTTCCCCGGTATCTGTACTTCATATACTCTCAGGACTCCGTCTCCTGTGCTCACGGTGAAATAATCCTTCGCGACCTCAGTCACTGTCCCCGGCTGTACCGATGTATCCTGCCCGGCTTCCTCTGCCTTTGCCTTCCAGATCTTCATCACCTTGCCGTTCCAGTGCGTGTAAGCGCTGGGCCAGGAATTCAGTCCTCTCACCAGACGCTCGATCTGCACCGCCGACCTGCTCCAGTCGATATCGCCCATCTCTTTTGTAAGCATCTTCGCATACGCAGTCGGGCTCTCTCCCTGCTTCTCAAACACTGCCGTATGGTCCTCCAGCGCTTTCAGCGTCTCCACGCAGAGTTCTGCGCCTGCCTGGGCCAGTTTGTCATGCAGACTCTCCCCTGTCTCGTCCTCAGCGATCGGGACTTCCTTTTTCAGGATCATGTCCCCGGTGTCCAGCCCTTCGTCCATCTGCATGGTGGTCACCCCGGTCACACTCTCCCCATTGATGATGGACCACTGGATGGGAGCTGCCCCCCTGTATTTCGGGAGCAGGGACGCGTGCACATTGATACACCCGTACGGAGTCATCTCAAGGATCTCCTTTGGCAGGATCTGCCCGAAGGCTATGACTACCATGACGTCCGCATTATATTTCCTGAGTTCTTCCACACATTCCGGCTCACGGATCCTCCTCGGCTGATACACCGGGATCCCATGCTTTAAAGCTGTCTCCTTCACCGGCGGGAACTGCATTTCCTTCCCCCGGCCTTTCGGCTTGTCAGGCTGGGTCACCGCCAGGCACACGTCGTGCCCCGCGCGGATCAGCGCTTCCAGCGTCCCCACAGAAAAATCCGGAGTCCCCATAAATATCACTCGCATCTGCTTACTCCTCCGTTTCTTCCTCTTCATCCTGCTCATAAGTCACATCGTGGAGCCCGTCCTCTGCCTTCTCTACATAGAGCTGCCCGTAGAGATGGTCGATCTCATGGCAGAATGCCCTTGCCAGAAGCCCTTCCCCTTCCATCTCAAAGGGTTCCATCTCCTGGTTCAGGGCGCGCACCTTCACATGCTCCGGGCGGGTGACGATCCCCCATTTCCCGGGCACGCTCAGGCATCCCTCCTCTCCGGTCTGCTCCCCGGATGTCTCGATGATCTCCGGGTTGATCAGCACGATCGGGCCTTCTCCGACGTCGATGACTACGATCTTCTTGAGCACGCCCACCTGCGGCGCCGCAAGCCCTACTCCGCATTTGTCGTACATGGTCTCCAGCATATCCCCGATCAGGATCTTTGTCCGAAGGGTCATCTTCGGCACGTCCTTGCACTTCTTTGTCAGGATATCGTCTCCTATCTCTCTTACTTCTCTGATCGCCATAATTTCCTCCTTTTCTCTGCGCCCCGCGCCTGCCGCGGAACGGCTCTTCTCTCCCTGTATCCTGCCGCGCACTCTGCGCCGCCCTCCTACATGGGATTAAAGTCAAACTGTATCCTCATCTTATCAAAACCAGAATTTATCTCAATATATTTCTCTACTCTGTCCTTTATCCCCACGAGCGCTCCGTAATTCTCTCCTTTGACATAGAGCACTCTCCGGTATACGTCTTTGATCTTGTCGATGCCCGGGCTCGCCGGACCGATCACCTCTGCCCCGGTCTGCCCGCGCGCCCGCAGGATGTACTCCTTCAGATAGCGGCATCCCGTCTCCAGCAGCGCCTCGTCCCCGCAGGAGACAAAGACAGCCAGCAGGTTCTCCGCCGGCGGGTAGCCCATCAGCTCCCTGTACCGGATCTCTTCCTCATAAAATGCCTCATAGTCCTGCGCCGCCGCTGTCCGAATGGCATAATGGTCCGGGCTGTACGTCTGGATCACCACCTCGCCGTGCCTCTCCCCGCGTCCCGCCCGGCCCGCCGCCTGGGTCAGGAGCTGGAAGGTCCGCTCCCCGGAGCGGTAGTCGTCTGTATAAAGGGACATATCTGCTGCCAGGATCCCCACGAGAGTGACGTTCGGAAAGTCATGTCCTTTCACGATCATCTGCGTCCCCACCAGGATCTCCGCCTCTTCATTGGCAAACGCGGAGAGGATCTTCTCATGGGCGTCCTTCTGCCTCGTGGTGTCCATATCCATCCGCAGCACCCGCGCCTCCGGGAATGCCGCCTTCACGATATCCTCGATCTGCTGGGTCCCTGCCCGGAATTCACCGATATGAGGCGAACCGCACTCCGGGCACTCCCGCGCCCTGGGCACGGAATATCCGCAGTAATGGCACCGCATCTTCCCGTCTCTGTGGACGGAGAGGGAGACATTGCAGTGGGGGCATTTGATCACATGCCCGCACTCCCGGCAGGAAAGGAACCCCGAATAGCCTCTCCGATTCAGGAAGAGCATGATCTGTTCTTTCTTATCCAGCCGGTCCCTCATCAGTTCTGTCAGTTTCCTGCTCAGGATCGACCGGTTCCCATCTTTTAATTCTTCCCGCAGATCCACGGTATATACGTCCGCCAGCTCCTGCATCCTGGACCGGTTCTTCATCTCGAAGAGAACATATTCTCCTCTCCTCGCCCTGTACATGGCTTCCATCGACGGAGTGGCGCTTCCCAGCACTACGCTCGCCCCTTCCGTCTGCGCCCGCTTTATGGCAGTCTCCCGGGCATGGTACCTGGGCGTCTGTTCACTCTTATAGGTAGGTTCGTGTTCCTCGTCGATCACGATCAGCCCCAGATCCGGGAACGGGGTAAACAGCGCTGACCTGGGGCCGATCATCACGTCCACCTGGCCGCTGCGCGCCCGCATCATCTGGTCGTACCGCTCTCCTGCGGAAAGCCGGGAATTCATGATGGATACCCGGTCCCCGAACCGCCGGTAAAACCGCATCACCGTCTGATAGGTCAGGGCAATCTCGGGGATCAGGACGATCGCCTGCTTCCCCATATCTACCACCGTCCGGATCATCTCCATGTAGACTTCTGTCTTCCCGCTCCCTGTGACGCCGTGGATCAGATAAGTCTCACGTTTCCCATCCGCGTAGTCTCTGCGGAAGGACTCGATGACATGCCGCTGTTCCTCAGTGTATATGATCTCATCCGCCTTTTTGCCGGAGAGCTTCACAGGGTTTCGGTATACCTGCTCGGATTCCACGGCAAGCACCTTCTGCTCCTCCAGAGCCCGTATGACAGAGGCCGTGATGTTCAGCTTCTTTGTCACCAGTTCATACTCCAGCACCGGATCGTCCAGGAGAGCTGCCATGAGGCGCGCCCTTGCCTTCTGGTTCTTCCCCAGATAATAGTGGAGCTGCCTCTCCCCTGTCTCCCGGTCGAGCAGGAGCCTCAGCCTCTTCTTTACCCTGGCATTTTCTTTCTGCTTGATGGGGAGGACTGTCTTCAGTGCCTGGATCATCGTGCCCCCGTAGTTTTCCTTCATCCACGCGGCAAGGGCGATCAGTTTCGCCTCGATCTCCACCCCGGTCCTGGAGATTTCCAGGATCTCCTTCACTTTCGAGAGAGCATAATCACAAGTCTCCGCAAGCCCGGTCACATATCCTTTGATCCGCCGGTTGCCCCTGCCGAAGGGCACGACCACTTCCATCCCCGGCTCCAGCTCATCCACCATACTCTCCGGCACGCGGTACTGAAAGATCTTGTCCAGTTTTTCATGTTGTATGTCTATGATCACATCCGCAAACACTCGGTCTTCATCCTTCTTTCAGTTCCTCCAGGACCTCCGCGATCAGTACCCGCTCATCCATGGGATACTTCACGCCTTTGATCTCCTGATAATCCTCATGCCCTTTTCCTGCCAGCACGATCACATCCCCGGGCTGCCCGTGCTGGATCGCATATTTGATCGCTTCCTTGCGGTCGCAGATCTCCACATATTTTCCGTCTGTCCTGCCGATCCCGGTCTTAATGTCATCGATGATCGCCTGGGGCTCCTCAAACCTGGGGTTATCTGATGTGATGATCGTCAGGTCCGCAAGGCGTCCCGACACCTCGCCCATCTCATATCTCCTGTCCTTTGAGCGGTTGCCCCCGCATCCGAACAGGCAGACAAGCCGTTTCGGAT
>ERZ1643249.5573-NODE-5573-length-10033-cov-4.493185_pt1 | contig 10033 bp, 7 predicted proteins | sample MGYA00579263_ERZ1643249 | MGnify/ENA primary metagenome ERZ1643249 (study PRJEB29033, sample SAMEA4952264) | chicken gut metagenome | biome: Broiler Chicken; feature: Gastrointestinal Tract; material: Caecum | place: Ireland | collected 2018 | study: Broiler...
TGCACGAGCGGACATCCGACGGGCCCCGGGATCAGAAATCCTGGGGCGTTTTCTGCGCGGGATCACGAAGAGATATGAGATAGTAGGGGAATGCCACAAACAGGATGCCGCCGATCATATTGCCCAGGGTGACAAAGAAAAGATCCGACGCGTAGGAAGCGGCTGTGATGGAGACGCCGGAGCCGGCGGTATTCAGCATAGCGACACCATTGATGCTCATATTTGCAATGCTGTGTTCGAAACCACATACCATAAAGATCAGGATGCACCACAGTGTCATGATCAGCTTTCCAGATTCGGAAGTCATTTTGATGCTGCACCAGACGGCCACACAGACCAGTATGTTGCACAGAATTCCGCGAACAGTCATCTCCAGAGGGGACAGGGAAAGCTTATTGATTGCAGTGGAGAGGAAGTAGGACTGGACGGTGGAAACACTGTCCAGTCCGGTCAGGTGATACAAAAAGACAGCGATCCAGCTTCCGGTTAGATTGCCCAGATAGCAGATGACCCAAAGACCGATGGTGTCCGGCCATCGTACATAGCGGCGGAAAGCTCCGGCGGCCAGAATGAAGTTATTTCCGGTGAACAGTTCACAGCCGGACATAATGACCAGACTCAGAGCAGATGCAAAACAGACGGCGGAGAGCAGTCTGGCTGCAGATACGCTTTCCAGGAACAGATAAGCGCCGGCGGTCATGGAGACGAAGCTGCCGAATGCGATGAAGATACCGGCCAGTATGGATGCGGTGAAATAGCCGATGGGATTGGTTTTCAGAAACTCCATTTTTTTCCTGGCTGCGTCCGAGACGTGGCTGTAGTAGGAATGAAACATAATAAGTACCTCCTGCGTGAAAATTAGCAAAAAAATATATAATAAGTATAATATATATAATAGGAAAAGTAAAAGAAAAAAGAAAAAGAAAACGGGAACATTGCAGCAGCAACATTCCCGTTTTTGTAAAACTTATAAGAGTGAACATATTTAGAACAGTCCTGAAATCTTTCCTGAGCTATCGACATCGATCCGTTCTGCTGCCGGTTTCTTAGGCAGTCCAGGCATGGTCATGATTTCGCCGGTCAGGGCTACGATGAAACCAGCGCCTGCGGAAATTTTCAGGTTACGTACGGTGACTTCAAAATCTTTGGGGGCGCCCAGTTTGTTTTGGTCGTCCGTGAAACTGTACTGTGTTTTGGCCACGCAGATAGGGCAGTTGCCAAATCCCAACGCTTCCAGTTCTTTGGCCTGTTTCTCGGCGTTGGCAGTCAGCACCACGCCGTTGCCATGGTAGATCTTTTTCACGATCTGGTTCAGCTTGTCCTCGATGCTGCCTTCCAGTTCATAAGCGTAATGGAATTCGCTGGGTTCTTCCACCAGACGAATTACTTCCTGAGCCAGGGCGATGCCGCCTTCGCCGCCTTTGGCCCATACTTCGGAGAGAGCCACATTAACGCCCAGTTCCTTGCATTTTGCTTCCACCAGATCCAGCTCCGCTTTGGTATCGGTGGGGAAGGCGTTGATGGCAACGACGCAGGGGAGTCCGTATACGTTTTTAATATTTCCTACGTGCTGCAACAGGTTGGGAAGACCTTTTTCCAGCGCTTCCAGGTTCTCGTGATTCAGCTGATCCTTGGGAACGCCGCCGTTATATTTCAGTGCACGTACGGTAGCTACGATGACGACGGCAGAGGGAGTCAGTCCTGCCATACGGCATTTGATATCCAGGAATTTTTCTGCGCCCAGATCAGCGCCGAAGCCGGCCTCTGTGATGGCGTAATCGCCCAGCTTCAGAGCCATCTTGGTAGCGATAACGGAATTGCATCCATGGGCGATATTAGCGAAAGGACCGCCGTGTACGATAGCGGGCACATGCTCCAGAGTCTGAACCAGGTTCGGTTTCAGAGCGTCTTTCAAAAGCGCGCACATAGCGCCCTGAGCATTCAGATCACCGGCTGTGACGGGTCTTTGCTCCTGGCTGTTTCCGTAGGTATACCCCACGATAATGCTGGCCAGACGTTTTTTCAGGTCATCGATATCTCTTGCAAGACACAGAACCGCCATGATCTCGGAAGCGACGGTGATGTCGTATCCGTCCTCGCGGGGTGTGCCGTTGGCTTTGCCGCCCAGACCGTCTACCACGTTTCTTAACTGACGGTCGTTCATATCCACGCATCTTCTCCAGGTGATTTTGCGGGGATCGATATTCAGAGCGTTGCCCTGGTAAATATGATTGTCAATCATTGCGGCCAGCAGGTTGTTGGCGGCGCCGATTGCATGAAAGTCGCCGGTAAAGTGGAGATTGATATCCTCCATGGGTACAACCTGAGCATATCCGCCGCCGGCAGCGCCGCCCTTTACGCCGAATACCGGCCCCAGGGATGGCTCGCGCAGAGCGACCATTACGTTTTTGCCCAGTTTTTGAAGACCGTCAGCCAGACCTACCGTGGTGGTAGTTTTGCCTTCTCCGGCAGGAGTCGGGTTGATAGCGGTAACCAGTACCAGTTTTCCATTGGGAGCATCGGATTCCTTCAATAAATTGTAATCGATTTTAGCCTTGTACTTTCCGTACTGCTCCAGATATTTGTCGTCAATACCTGCTTTTTTTGCGATCTCAGTGATAGGTGTCATCGTGCTTTCCTGAGCAATCTCAATGTCTGATTTGAATCCCATGTTTTTTCTCCTTTCTTTTCTCAGCGGTATCGTACAGTGTCCTGCCGATACGCGGATATCTCCGTTGGGGGGCGGAAATTGACTGAAAATTTTGCCGAATAAAAAAGGCAACAAATGTAATCGGTCTTACAATTGCTGCCCAGACGGTCGGCTGATGCAGAAGTTATGATCCCACTGTGGTGCTCCACATTTAACCGTCAGTTATCAAAACTTCTTTTATGTTCTGGTCTCATGTTAGCATGAGAATGGGGAGAAAGTCAACAGATAGTCTGTAAAAATGGAAAGTCCATAGGATTATTTAAAATACTACAAAAAAGCAGAATATTATGATAAAAAGAGCGTGGAAAAACCGCGGAAAATCTGTTGTAAATTTTTTGTAATAATTGTATAATAATCTTGAAATTTTGTCTGTTGACGACGAGAAAAGGGTGAAAAAAGGGGAGAGAAAAAATGCAGCAGAAAATACACAGGGTGAAAAAAATACTGATCAGTTTTCTTATTTGCTGTGTGATGGTTCTGCAGACGCCGGCGCTGCTTTTGGCAGAGGAGACCGCCGGGGAGACTCCGGCTGTTGAAACGGAAAAGGAGACGGCGGATGCGGTGCAGGAGCCGGAGCCTTCCGAGGAGCCGACGCCGCAGGTCACAGTGGAACCAACGCCGACAAGTACGCCAACGCCGACGCCGGATGTGACGGAAGAACCGGAGATATCGGCGGAGCCCACACCGACGAGTACGCCGACACCGACGCCGCAGGAGAAAGAAGAAACTGTCCAGGAGCCGCAGGCTCAAGAGAGTGAGCAGGGGAAAGCCCCCGTTTCGGGGAGCGGCTGGAAACAGAGCGGGCAGGGAGAGTACCGCTACTATTATAACAGTCATTCCTATTTTTCCGACGGCTGGCACGATGTGGAAGGCAGACGGTTTTACTTCGATGAATCCGGGTACATACAGACTGGCTGGCTTAAAATAGGAAAAGCCACGTATTATCTGAAAAAGACCGGGGAACCGGGCGTCATCGGCGCCATGCTGACGGGCTGGCAGAATATCGGTTCACAGCGGTTTTATTTTAAAGCCAGCGGCGCCTCCAAGGGCCAGATGTTTACTGGCTGGCAGAATGTGGGGAACTATCGGTATTATTTCAAGGCCAGCGGCGGAGACGGTGTGTTGGGAAGTCTCTGGAAAGGCTGGCTGAAGCAGGATGGAAAGATTTACTTTCTGAAAAGGACCGGGGACAAGGGTATCATGGGGCGGCTGCTGACGGGCTGGCAGAATATCGACAGCGAACGGTTCTACTTCAAACAGACGGGCGCCTCCAAAGGTCAGATGTTTATCGGCTGGCAAAATGTGGGAGAATACCGCTATTATTTCAAAGCCAGCGGAACGTATGGCGTGCGGGGAAGTCTCTGGAAGGGCTGGCTGAAGCAGAATGATCAGGTCTATTACCTGAAGCAGACCGGAGAAAAAGGCATCATGGGGCGGCTGCTGACAGGCTGGCAGAATATCGGCGGCAAGACATTTTATTTTAAACAGACCGGGGATCTGAAGGGAGCGATGTTCCAGGGATTTCAAAACATCGATAAAAAAACGTACTACTTTAGCGAAACCGGAACCTATGGCACAAAGGGCTATCTGTACACGGGCTGGCAGGAGATCGATAAAATCACTTATTATTTTGAACCGGAGGGAGCCAAGGGCGTCAAGGGGCAGATGGCTACCGGGTGGACGGATATCGGAAAATACCGTTTTTATTTCATGCAGACTGGAGAGTACAAAGGGAAGATGCTGACCGGTTTTCAGAGCATTGCAGGGACGAAATATTTCTTTAAGAGGACCGGCGCGGACGGTATCAAAGGCGCTATGTTAAAAGGAGCCCAGTCCATCGACGGAGTTAAGTATTTCTTTGATGAGAAGGGCCGTCTGGAAGAAGGATACCGTACCATCAAGGGATTGATCGCAAACGCCATGAAACCTATGGGGTATACGCTCTATATCTGGGGCGGCGGCCACGATTCCTGGAGCGGCGGAGACGCCGTCCGTTACGGCGTCAATCCCCACTGGAAAACGTTCTTTGATTCCCAGGGATCAGATTATACTTACACCAAGTACCGGGAAAATGAAGACGGAGAATATTATTACGGATATGGTTTGGACTGTTCCGGTTTTGTGGGCTGGACGGTTTACAACACAATCTATACCAAGACCGGGCAGAATAACTGCACTACCACTTCCGGGGCTACAGGAGAGCTGTATGCCGACCGGGGCTGGGGCAGCTATAAAGAAGGCTTCTCATCACCGTCCTTCCGCCCGGGGGATGTGGTGGGATACGACGGCCATGTGTGGATGATTCTGGGTAAATGCAGCGACGGCAGTTATGTTGTCATGCACAGCTCCCCCCAGGGTGTGAAGCTGTCCGGTACCGTCACGCCGTCCACGGGAAATTCGGACAGTAAAGCAGTTCAGCTGGCTAACCGGTATATGGATAAATATTTCTCCGCTTTTACGGATAAATTCCCTTCAGACGGACTGGTGTGCGGCAATACGTATCTGGAAGACTCCAAATCCACGACGCTCTATCGCTTCCGCTGGAGCCTGGGAGGATCCGGGGTTATGGACGATCCGGATGGCTATGTGAATATGAGCGCAGAAGAAATCCTGGAGGATCTTTTCTGTTAGGAAAAACAGGACTCGCGAAGAGTCCTGTTTTTTCGTCAGCAGACGGATGAAATGCGGTGGAATTTTCCGGGAAGAATGATTATAATAAGGAAAAGAGAAAAGGGGATTTCATATGGGAAAAGAACAGATCGTCCAATTAATCGAGGCGGCGCTGCAGGCTAGGGAAAAAGCGTATGCACCCTACTCCCGTTTTCAGGTGGGCGCTGCGCTCCTGTGCGCAGACGGCAGCATCTATACGGGATGCAATGTGGAAAACGCATCCTATCCGGCATCGAACTGCGCGGAACGGACTGCGGTGTTTAAAGCCGTGTCGGAGGGAAAGAAAGATTTTCTGGCGCTGGCGGTGATGGGGGGAGTACAGGATGGGGAACGGCTGTCGGACTGTATGCCCTGCGGGATCTGCCGGCAGGTGCTGGCGGAATTTGCCGCGGAAGATCTGGCGGTGATCACCGGTGCGTCGGCGAAAGATTACCGGCAGTATACGCTGGGAGAGCTGCTTCCTCACAGCTTCAGCAAAAAAAATCTGCAATAAAATTGTTAAGAAAAAGTCCTTTCTTTTTTTGTGGACGCCTACTATACTATAAAGATAGGAAGCGAGGACTTGCGTATGCGAATGTATGATCTGATAGAAAAGAAAAGAGACGGCCGCGCCCTTTTGGCAGAGGAAATCAGTTATATGGTGGAGGGCTATGTGCAGGGCGGTATTCCGGACTACCAGATGGCAGCCATGCTGATGGCCATCTACTGGAGAGGAATGACGGATGAAGAACTGGCGGCGCTGACGGACCGGATGGCACATTCCGGTGATACGGTGGATCTGTCAGAGATACCGGGCGTGAAGGTGGATAAGCATTCCACCGGCGGCGTGGGGGATAAAACCACGCTGATCGCCTGCCCCATCGCTGCCGCCTGCGGCGTAAAGATCGCCAAGATGTCGGGAAGGGGCCTGGGGCATACCGGGGGAACGGTGGATAAACTGGAATCTATCCCCGGATATCGGACCAGTCTTGATCGCCGGGAATTTCTGGAAACCGTAAAGAAATGCGGAATCAGTGTGATCGGTCAGTCGGGGAATCTGGCGCCGGCGGATAAGAAGATGTATGCCCTGCGGGATGTGACGGCCACGGTGGAGAGCATCCCGCTGATTGCGGCTTCCATCATGAGCAAGAAACTGGCAGCCGGCAGCGACTGCATTTTGCTGGATGTGAAGACCGGCAGCGGCGCTTTTATGAAAACGCCAAAGGAGGCTGCACAGCTGGCGGAAAAGATGATTGCCATCGGCCGTCATGCCGGGAAAAGGGTGGCGGCGCTGATCACAGATATGGATATTCCGCTGGGCAACTGCATCGGGAACGCCCTGGAAGTGTTGGAAGCGGTGAAAACCTTAAGAGGAAAGGGGCCGCAGGATCTGACCAGCCTTTGTCTGGAGCTGGCGGCACAGATGATCCGTCTGGCCGGCGAAGACTCTCTTGAGATCTGCCGGAAAAAAGCCGGGGAAGCGTTAAAGAGCGGGGAAGCCCTAAAGACGCTGCAGTCCATGATCACAGCCCAGGGCGGAGACCGCCGGGTGACGGAGATGGAGCAGATGCCAAAGGCTCCCTTTATGCGGGAAGTGAAAGCTTTGGAGAGCGGGTATATTACGCATATGGATACCCATCAGTGCGGGATGGCGGCGTGCGTTCTGGGAGCGGGACGGGAGAAAAAGGAAGACAGGATCGATCCGCTGGCCGGGATTGTGCTGCGAAAGAAGACGGGGGATCAGGTGGAAAAGGGAGATATTCTGGCTGTGCTGTATACCTCCCGGGAAGAGACGCTCGCGGCGGCGGAAAACCGTTTCCGGGCGGCTGTTGTCATCGGAGGGGAACGAAAAGAAAGAAAACCTCTGATACTGGCGCGGGTGGATCGTGAGACGACGTGGTATCAGGGAGAAAAATAATCGGTAAGGGGACGAAAGATGAAGAGACGAATATGGAAACTGGCAGGGATCCTGTTGCTGGCAGGACTGCTGGCAGGATGTAAAAAAGACGAGGCAGCGGATCATATCGCGCTGATTATGGAACCGTCGCAGGAAGGCTACATGACCAATGCCATCGCCCAGGCGGCACAGCAGTACGCGGATGATAACGGTCTGACGGTGACGGAATATACGACGGCCAATGACACTGCGGACGATTATATGGTAGCAGTGCAGGAAGCGGCAAAGGCCGGAGCTTCTGTAGTCATCGGCTATGGAGAAGAGTTTGAAGAGCCGCTGTTCACCATGCAGAAAAAATATAAGAAGATTAAATTCCTGATTCTGGACGGAGCGCCCCGAAAGGAAGCGGGGAAAAAGGCGAAAGTACGCAAAAATACCCGGGCGGTAGTTTACGATGAGGTTCAGTCCGGCTTTCTGGCAGGCTATGCCGCCGTCATGGACGGTTATCGCAGCCTGGGATTTTTGGGCGGCCAAAAGCAGAAAAATGTGATGTATTATGGAAGCGGGTTTGTCCAGGGAGCCGAGTATGCGGCTTCCCAGCTGAAGCTGAAGGAGAACGAGGTGACCGTGCGGTATGATTATCTGGAAACCAATGAGATTTCCCCGTCGGTGATGGCGAGGGCGGGACAGTGGTATGAGGATGGCTGCGAATTGATCTTTGCCGCCGGAGGCGCTATCCCCACTGCGGTCATCAAAGCGGCGGAAGCGACGGGCGGCAAAGTGATCGCCTCCGATGTGGCGCAGACCTCCAAGCAGCAGGAGGTCGTTACCACAGCAGAGAAAAACGTCACGGATGTGGTTTATAATGCCATCGGCGGCGCATACGGCGACAGCTTTGACGGCGGAAAGGAAGAGATCATGGACTTGTCCAATGAGGGAGTGGGGCTGTCCATGGAACAGTCGGCTTTCCAGAGTTTCACCGCAGATGAATATAATAAAATCGTTTCTCAGATCGTAGAGAAAGAGGTGGAAGTGAAAAAAGAGTATGTCAGCGCTATCAACGAAGAAGGGGGCGTCGCACATCTTACGCTGAATTTTGAATAGGATTTTTTCCGAAATGGTTGCATATATGAAAAAAGTATGGTACACTTGTAAACGAAATGGAAAATTATGTTTCGTAAATATTACGGAAAAATATATTTTAGTAAAGAAAAACGCATAACGCAACACATAAGGAGTTTAGTATGAAGAAGAAAGTCTTATGTCTCTTTTTGGCAGCCGTTATTTCATCAGCTCAGGTCGTGTCCGTATTTGCGGACAGAGAGGCAGATCTGAGAAGCGCGAGGGAAGCAACCAGCAGTCAGCTGGAAGCAACAAACAGTCAGATCAGTGAACTGGAGTCACAGAAGCAGGCGCTGCAGGCCGAGATCGATCAGATGGATGCAGAACTGGTAGATATCATGGTGGCGATCGATGTTCTGACAGACGAGATTTCTCAGAAGGAAGCTGAGATCGAGCAGACGAAAGCGGAGCTGGCTGAGGCTGAGGCAGATCGGGATCAGCAGTATGAGGATATGAAGCTGCGTATCCAGTACATATATGAAAATGGCGGAAGCGCCGGATGGGCGCAGATGCTGCTGTCAGAGAACGATCTGACTTCCATTCTGAACAAAGCGGAGTATACACAGAAATTATATGATTATGACAGGGAAAGCCTGGAAGAGTTTAAAGCTATTGTTCAGCAGGTGAAAGACCTGGGCGATCGCCTTGCTTCCGAGAAAGCGGATCTGGAAGTTATGCAGAATGATTACAAAGAGCAGGAAGCGACTCTGGAAGCGGCTCTGGAGGAGAAAAAAGCAACTTCCGCTGATTATGAAAATCAGATCGCAGTGGTTCAGGAACAGGCTGCCGAGTATAAGGCGCTGATCGAAGCACAGACAGCGGAGATCCAGCAGATTCAGGCGGAAAAGCAGCGTGCGGCTGAAGAAGCAGCCAGAAGAGCGGCTGCGGAAGAAGCCAGAAAGCAGGAGGCGGCTAAGAAGGCTGAGGAAGAAGAGAGTGAAGAAGTTTCCGACGAGTCAGACAGTGAGGAATCCTATGATGAGGAGTCCTACGATGAAGGATCCTCTGAGGATGAATATTATGAAGAAGAATCTTCTGATGACGGAGATTACGATGAAGAAGAATCCTACGAAGAAGACGAGGATTATGAAGAGGAAGAGTCCTACGATGAGGACGAAGACTATTACGAAGAAGAGTCCTATGACGAGGATGAGGATTATTACGAAGAAGATTCTTATGAAGAGGAAGAAAGCTCCTCAGATGCTTACTACAGCGGAAACGGCCAGGCGGTTGCTGATTATGCCTGCCAGTTTGTGGGAAATCCCTATGTATGGGGCGGAACCAGTCTGACGAACGGTGCGGACTGCTCCGGTTTCATCATGAGCGTATATGCAAACTTTGGTGTGTCACTTCCCCATTCTTCTGCAGCGATGAGATCCTGCGGAACGGAAGTTTCCTACTCAGAGGCTATGCCGGGTGATATCATCTGTTACTCTGGCCATGTGGCTATCTATCTGGGAGGCGGTTCCATCGTTCACGCCAGCAATGAAAAGGATGGCATCAAGATCAGCGGAAACGCGGCATACAGAACGATCCTCTCCGTAAGACGGGTTATCTAATTTATATGAATTTACAAACGGTACAGCGCAGGCTGTACCGTTTTTGCTAGTGCGCCTGGCGGCGCACGTTTCCTAAGGGTGCAAGTCCCAAATCCG
>ERZ1643249.5574-NODE-5574-length-10031-cov-4.381014_pt1 | contig 10031 bp, 7 predicted proteins | sample MGYA00579263_ERZ1643249 | MGnify/ENA primary metagenome ERZ1643249 (study PRJEB29033, sample SAMEA4952264) | chicken gut metagenome | biome: Broiler Chicken; feature: Gastrointestinal Tract; material: Caecum | place: Ireland | collected 2018 | study: Broiler...
CTGACATTGTAGCACATTCTGCGACACTTTTGTTGAGCCGCGTTTTCCGAACGGGTGGAAATTTCGGCTGAATCGGAAGAAATTTTCGCTGAATCCGGCTTTTCCTCCCCCGAAACGGCAAAAAAAGACCCCGGGATCTCTTCCGGAGTCTTTCGCCTGTCCACCTTGCGACCGCCTCTAAAAAATGCTGCGTTTTACTGCGGCATAAGCTCTATTTTCAATTTTATCCGACAGCCATACCTGTCTCCGATTCCCTGAACGATTCTGAATACATCTCCTTGATTATAACTTACCGCCGCGTTCATCCCGATAAAAGTTCCCGTCGGATCATACATACTCAATGCAAAACACTCTTCCACTCCGTGGATGAGCGGCGTATATTCCAACGTGATCAAAACCCTGCCCGTTCCCTTCATCGAAAACCAAAATCCTTCCGAATTGTCCCATGCAGGCACCTCCCATGTAGGCAGGAGGAGAAATTCATAGTCTTCTCCGAACTCTATCACGGCGGGCGTCGCGCGGCTCCTTCCGTCCGACGCCGATTTCTCTTCGTAGACCGCTTCCAGGACGAGCCCGTCCCGCGGCGCTATGAAATACTGCCAGACGAAATCCGTTTCCTCCGAATACCAGCCGAGGAAGGTATATCCCTCCTTTTCCGGTTCCGGCAGGGCAAACGCACCTTCCCCTTCCAGATAATACGACGCGTTTCCGTCTTTCAGAGTGATTCCGCTCGCCGCATTTTCTGTAATCACGACCTCCGAAGGAGAATACCGCGACTCCGCCCATCCCTCCGAAAAGGTTTTCGTTTGCTCTTCCGAAGAGACATAGATGATTTCTTTCCCCGCCCCGTCAAAAGCACCGGGTTCAATATATTTCACGGAAGAAGGAATGTATACTTCAAAAAGGTCCAGACTCGATCCGCACCAACAGCTCAGCGCTCTGCCGGAAATATAAACGAGGGACTCGGGAAGAACGATCCCCCACAATGTCGCGCCGGAAAACGCGTTTGCCTCCAGACGCTCGATCTTTTTCGGCAAAACGATAACATTTCGGAATCTGGCGCCGGCAAAAGCGTATTCGCCGATCGCCGGCATTCGGTTTCCTTCCTCGAAATACAGACGGCAAGTCGTTCCCGAAAAACAATGCGCTCCGATTTCCTCCACACTTGCGGGAATCGTAAGCGGCTCACTAACCGTCAAAAGCGTAAAAGCCTTCGCGCCCAGTTTTTTCACCGTGTCCGGAATGTTGACGGCGCGGAGAGAAACCGGATTATGGGATTCCGGACTCCGGTGTATGCTCCCGTCCACGGCGACGACGGGCTTGCCGTCAATATAGGAGGGAATGACGAGATCGACGTTCTCGCCGAACTGCCCCGTGTACCCCGTGATCGTGACGCTTTCGCGCCCCGCCTCATAAGTGAAATCGTCCGCGCTGCCGCTCTCGACGATCTCCTGCCAGATCGCGTACAGCGTCAGATCGCTCTCCCCGTCCGCCGGCGTCGTCTCGTAATATTCCCCCGAGCCGTCCGCACGGTCGTTCCAGCCGAGGAAGAGATACCCCTCCCGTTCGGGCGAAGCGAGCGCGATCACCTGTCCCCAACCCACTTCTTTCGGATTGTCCTCCGTCATCTCCCCGCCGTTCAGCCGGTATTCTATCACATACGTCAGCCCCGCGGGACGATATTCCGCCGTAAGCCGCATATCCCCGATGTTTTCCGCCGCGATCTCCTCCGTCTTTATCCCCTCTTCGTCGTACCAGCCGAGAAAATCGTACCCCGCCAGCGTGCAGTCGGGCAGCGCGTATTCATCCCCGTAATACAGCCGCAGTTCGTAATCAGATACCTGCTCCCCTCCCATATCAAATGTGCCGCCGCAGCCGTCCAGAACGACCGTATATTCGTTCCGCTCGAAACGCGCGTACAGCGCCGTCAGCCGCAGCAGGTTGTTTTTGTCGATCGTCTCTACCCTGGTACCCCCGTTTTCCGAATCGTACCAACCGACAAAGGTATGTCCCTCTCTGGCGACGGGGCGGAGCGTCACCTCCGTTCCGTATTCGATCTCGTTGGGATTTGTCCCTTCGTAAAAGGTGCCGCCGTTCAGTTCATAGCGGACGACATACACTTTCGGCGTGTAGATCGCATACAACTCGAGATCTTCCCGGATGCCGTACAGCTTTTCCACATATTCGCCGCTCCCGTCTGCCGCCGTATTCCAGCCGACAAAGTCATAACCCGTCTTTTTCGCGCCGGACAGAGTATGCACCTCCCCCGCGCCCACCGAAACGGGATTCTCCCCCTCCGGCGTCCCGCCGTTCGGGTGATACAGCACCGTGAGCAGATCCCCGCTCTCCTGCCACAGCGCGGTAAGTTCTTCGTTCTTCGCATACCTGCCCCCTACGGTTTGTACGATTTCCCCCTCCGACGTCTGCCAGCCGAGAAAATGACAGCCTTTTCGCACCGGCTCGGCCAGGAGGATCTCCTCCTCCGCCGTGACCGTTTCGGGATTCTCCCCCGAAATCGTCCCGCCGTTCAGGTCATAGCGGACGGTATATACCTCTTCGCTCCATCTCGCATACAGATCGACGTCCTCTCCCGTACAGACGATCCCGTCCACGGCTTCGCCCGAATAGTCGGGAGAGAGATACCACCCCTTGAACTCCGCACCCGCCTTCCGCACTGCGGGCAGCGAAAGCGTGCCGCTCTCCACGGTAAACGTATACTCTGCCGCCGACGTCAGCATCCCTCCGTTCAGCCAATAGTCGATCTCGTATTTGTGCGGAACAAACAGAGCGACATAATCGCAATCCTCCGAAATCTTTTTCGGGAAGGTGACCGGCTCCCCCTTTTCGTCCGCGAAGCCGATGAAGTCGTACCCGTCGCGGGACGGGGTTTCGGGGACGAACCAATCGTCCGCCCCCACTTCGTATTCCTTCCCCTCTACCGTCACGGTATAGGCCTTCGCCTCAACCCTGCCCCCGTCGTCCGTGAAAATCTTCGGCAAAAACACCGAAAAGCAGATCAGCCCCGCGCCGAACAATCCGAGCGCCCCCGCCCAAAAAAGCCTGCCTCTTTTTTGTATGCCCGGACGGACGCGCGCCCTGCCGGCGGCGCCCCTCTCGTCTGAGGGATCCCCGGTCGGAGTCTCCGCGACGGACTTTTTGTCGGAAATACCGAAATACAGTCCGGATACAGGAATGCCGAAATGTTCCGCCAACCGGAGCAGCAGTTCCGCATCCGGACAGATTACGCCGCATTCCCATTTGGATACGGTGGCAGCGGATACACCCGCCCACTCTGCGAGTTTCTCCTGACTTTCCCCTCGGCGTCTTCTCAGTTCCGCCAGAACTTCTCCGAAAACGACGATGTCGAAATTGCCCGTGTATGTGTTTTCCCCTTCCGGTGCGCCCAACAGCGTTTCCAGCGATATGCCCAGCGCCGCGGCGATCTCGCCCAATACGGAAAAATCCGGTTCGGACACGCCCCGCTCCCATTTGGACACCGTCTGCAAATGCACGCCCACCTTCTCCGAAAACTGCGCTTGCGTAAGCCCGGCTTCCCGCCGCAGCGATTTCAATCTGTTCCCGAATGTATCCATATCCGCTCCTCTTTCGTTTCTTTCGGCTATATTATAACACAAAATACGGATATTTGCAATACGTCCAGAAAAAATTAACGCCTGTCCAAAAAGATCTTCCCGCCTCCCCGCGCCGTTTCGCACAAAAGGCGGAGTCCCACGCGAACTCCGTCCCGCCGTCGAAATAGGACACCTCTTCTTCCAGGCAGCACAGCAACCCTTCTTCCATGACGATAATCACTTCCCTGCTGCCGTCATCGAATCTGTATCCCATTCTTTTTCCCTCTTTTCTCCGCACGGGATTTCCCGAAAGCCGCCTCATTTGCTTGACAACGCCGACCCGATCGGATAAACTATATTTTATCGGAGGGAACTATGCCGACCATTCATTTTATCGAAAAATATTCGGACATTCACGATTTCGGGCTGCACAAGCACGATTATTGGGAAATTATCTATGTAATTTCCGGAAGCGGAAAATTTCTCTTTCAGGACGGAGACGGCGTCGATTACAACACCGGAGATATCATCTGCATCCCGCCGCTGTATCTCCATCGGAATTTCCCGAACGCGGGATTTTCCAATATCAACCTGACCCTGATGAACTGGACGCCGGGATACGGAAAACCCGTCCTCATCCCCAATCTCGAAAATTCCGAATTCAACTACGTGGACGATCTGTACTACATCCTCGACATGACCTATCGCCACTTTCATTACATACATCCCAACCAGAATATCATCGACAATCTGATCAATCTTCTGCTCGCCTTCATCGATTCGTCGATCAAGGCGCCCAACGTTTCCATATCCTCCAAAATCATCCAGATGAAAATCGTTTCCGATTTCGGAAACCCCCTCTTCGATCTGGACGCCGTCTATGAGGAATTCCCCTATTCCAAGCGCTATCTGCAACGGCTCTTCATCAAGGATTACGGCATCAGCCCTTCCCAATTTCTGTTGCAGCAAAGGCTGAACGCAGCCATCAAATACCTCAATCAGACGATCAAAAACGATTACTCCATCGCGGAAATTTCCGATCGCTGCGGATTCGGGGATCAATATTACTTTTCCCGCATCTTCAAAAAACAACTCGGCGTCTGCCCCAAAGAATACCGGCAAGGGAAAATTTCCACCCCCCCCCCGACAGCGGCGGAAGTCCCCGTACCGGATCGTGAATAAACTTCATTTCATCGCTTCCCTGCCCCCTGCAAATTTCTTCCGGTTTGAAAAAACCGGAAGTTTTTCTTTGCGCGGGCGTCAGAAGTCCCGAAGGTTTGTCCCGTTGTTCGCAATGACGTCCCGATACCAGAACGCACTGTCCTTGGGCGTCCGCGCCTGCGTTTCGTAATCGACATAGACGAGCCCGAAACGGGGACGATAGCCCTGCGTCCATTCAAAATTATCCATCCACGACCAGCAGAAATACCCCAATACGTCCGCACCCTCATCCGCAGCCCTTTCCAGCTGCAAAAGATACCTGCGGAGAAAATCGATGCGCTGCGGGTCGTGCACTTTTCCGTCCATGGAGATCCAATCGTGGCAGCACATGCCGTTTTCGGTAATCAGCACGGGCTTACGATAGCGTTCATACTGCCATTTCACCGAATAATACAAACCGGACGGCGAAACGTTCCAATGTTCCGAATTGTATGCCGTTCCCGGCGGGAAAGGGACGCTTTCCCCCTTTTCGTCGACGGGAAAAGCGTTGTAGAAATTCTGTCCGCAGAAGTCGATCGGTTCGGCGATCTCCGCCATATCCTTTTCCCAGCCTGCCGGAAGATATTTCTCCAACCGCGACAAAAGCGGCTCCGGATATTTTCCCAAAAATACGGGATCGGCATACCAGGGGAGGCTCGAATACCAATTCGGCCGCCGATATTCAAACGTTTCCCGCTTTGCCGCCGCCTCGTTTTCGGGCGTATCGGACACGGGATAAAAGAAACAGCCCTGGTTTGCCATGCCCAGCGCAAGATCTCCTGCTTCGGCGCGCATCGCCCTGACCGCCCTGCCGTGCGCAAGCAGGATATGATGGGCGACGGGCACCGTTTCCGCGTCCGACAAACTGAGCGCGGGCGCCTTGCCGCTGCCGCGGTGCGCGCCGAGTATGAGCTGCGGCTCGTTGAAAGTGAAAAAATTCTTTACGCGATCGGAAAAATGCCCTGCGACCACGCGCGCATAATCGGCAAACCAATTACAGAAATCGGGATTCATATAACCGCCCCGCTCGTAAAGGGCACGCGGCAAATCCCAATGCAGCAGCGTAACATAGGGCACGATGCCGTTTTTCAGGAGTTCGTCCACGACCCGATCGTAAAAATCCAACCCCTTTTCGTTTACGGCGCCCGTGCCTTCGGGAAAAATGCGATTCCAGGAAAAACTCATGCGAAAAGCGCGGATGCCGAATCTCTTCATCATCGCGATATCCTCCCGATAGCGATGATAAAAATCGCAGGCGGTTTCTCCCGTATCGCCGTTACAGACGGCGCCGGCGCGCTCGCAGAGCATATCCCACACGGACTGCGTACGCCCGTCCTCACGCACGCCGCCTTCGATCTGATACGCCGCCGTCGCGGCTCCCCACACGAAATCTTTACGAAACATCGTCTTCTCCTTTTGCCCCTTCCGGATATTCCAGGATCGACTTTTCCCGGTTGTGAACGTAATCGAATCCCGGATAGCCGTGCTCGTGCGAACGGGTATCCCGGACAAATCCCTTTTCGGGATGATTGTCCCAATGCGCCCGCACGTCCTCCGTCGAACGCCGGAGAGAGGGCTTTCCCTCGCCGTTTCCGTTCACGCCCGCGACGAAAAATTCCCCTTCGCCCGTGCGCGCTTCCCGCCGCCTGCCCTCGTAAACGAGAACGTTTCCCGTTTCCGACACGCGGTACAGCCGATAGAAATCGCAGCCGAGCACTTCTCCCCACGCCGCGCGGGAACCGTTTCCCTCCGCCGTCACCCGCAGCCCCGCGGGCGGAGCGGGGAGTTCGGATGTCACAAAGACGGGATACTCGGCGCCGTAGGCGCCCCTCTTTTCCCCGCACGTTCCCCGCACGCGGACGAAATATTTTCCCTTTTTCAATCCGCCGACGAAAAAGGCGTTTTCGCCCTCTGCCGCCGGAATCCGACCGACGGCTTTATAGACCGAACGCTCTTCCCCGTCGGGTCGCACGCAAATTTCATACCCTTCCGCGCCCGCCGTCGCCTGCCATTTGACCGTAAAGCCGTCCGGAGCGCTCACCGCGCGGTCCACATCGACGGCAGCCATATCCGGTTCCCGCCCGACATTGTAAAAATGCGCGCCTGCCGGCATCCGGAAGCAGAAGGCGTCGCCCTTCCGTTCGAAGGGCACTTTTTTGCCGTCGATAAATACCTGCCCCTCCCGATTTCCCGGAACGGTCACAGTGACTTCCCCCGCCGCGGCGAAAAAGGCGCGTCCGGAGACCTCCCCGTCCGCCTCCGCTCCGCTCATTCCCCGGCGGATATTTTTATCGTGCGGAATCGCCAGAGAAAATCCGGAAAGGCGGATATACGAGCCGTCAAAAACCGCGAGCCTCTTTTCCCCGGCGACTTCCGTCATATATCCGACGTATCCGTCGAAAGAAAAATCCTCCTCTTCCGCGCGAATGCGGGCGCTGTCGTCGAACACCCGATCCCTGCTCTGCGGAAACACGAGTTCCGCGCCGTAGTCCTTTTTATCGACGGAATACAGCGGGCGTTTGTCGGATCCAGCCGGACGATCCGCGTCGTATTGAAATAGAGCACGTCGTCGGATACCGTGCGGAAAATCAGTACGTTTTCGCGCGGGTTGGAAATTTTTCCCGCCTCCTGAAATTCCCGGTACAGCTTATTGATCCGCGCGGCATTGCACGGATTGCCCTTTGCCGTCCTGGAATCGCCGCCCACGCTCCCTCCGTCCGACGGCTTGGCCCCGCGCACGTTTCCCAACCGGAAACAAAGGGTCATGGGCTGACAGAGACCGTCGCTCTCTCTGCCCAACTCGTACGGACACCCGGCGAGAAAGGCGACGTTTCCGTCCCCCGTGGCGTCTATGTAAAAATCGGCGGAAAGCTCTTCCGTTCCCGAGACGTTCGAGACGTTCAGCGAAAGAAGTTTTCCGCCCTCCCGCCTGACGCCCGTGACATAAGTCTGAAACAAAAGTTCCGCCCCGCTCTCCAACGCCATCCGCATGAGAACGTATTTCAGGATCTCCTGATTGAAACAGAGTTTGTTCGCCTCCCGCAGTCCGCCCTCTTCATCCAACCTGCCGACAATTTCCTCAAACAGACCCCGGGACAGCAAAATTCTGCGCCCGCCCTTCCGGCTGTTCGTCCAATAGGGCATGAAGGGATTGATCAGATCGTACGCGGCGGCCCCGCCCAGACAGTTGTATTTTTCGACGAGCAGCACTTTTTTGCCCTTTCTCGCGGCGGCGATCGCCGCCGCGCTTCCCGCAAATCCGCCCCCTGCCACAATAATATCGTAATGTTTGGTTTCCATGGTATAATTTCTCTCCCGGCAAAATTTTTCCGGACGGCCTTGCGGCATTTTGCCTCCCGGCATTCCGGTTTCCCCGCCATATGGGCATTCTATATTGTACAACGCAGAGGCGCGTTTTTCAATGCACAAATCGGTCGGATTTTTGTATTTTTCGGCTCTGACCGATCTCTTTTTGTAAAAATCTCTTAATATAAAATTTACCTGGTTTTTCTTTTCCTTCCGTTTCCCAACCGACAGGCATACTATTGCCGGAGATACAGCTCCGCTCATCTCCGGCAAAAATCGCTCTGATATGCACCCAAAGGCCGGACAAACCTGCGGAACGTCATCGCAGTCCGATTCCCAAAGAAAGATGATACGTCATGACCTGTGTACAGGCGCCGTCTTTTTGCCAAAGAAAGACCGGCTCGTGCCCCATCCGCACTCCGTCTGAAGCGAGACGGCATATAAAAGTATCTTTATACCGATCGTACAAAAATTCCGTCTCCGGACGGGTGGTCGTAAGCATACAGGCAGCGCGGAGATTTTTCCCTTGCCGGAAAAGCAGCTCGAAAAGGCCGCAAAATCTCTCTTTTTCCGTTTCGGGGCAGCGGGCGCCGTAATTTCCGAACACGACCAATAAAAAGGGCAGTTTCCCGCGTTCTTCCCCCGTGAGCGTTTGACGGTATTTCAATTCCGAGAAGAGTTTTTCCAGCAGATTCAGATGCGTTTCCGGTTTCTCAAAGCAAAGGCTCGCGCTGCCCGCGCAATGCGCGTCCCTTCCGAAATATGCGGGGGCATACTCGTCCGTAAACAGATAATACCCGAACGCGCTTTCCGGAAAGCGCAGGACAAGGCTGAGCAAAACCGTCGCACAGCCGAAATGATTCACGGCGATGCCGGTCGGCGCCGACGCCGACAGATTTCCCGCCTCCATGTCCCAGAAAACTGGCGCGCCCTCTTCGCCAAAACCGACGACCGCCTGCATCGACACATTTCCCGCGATTTCGGGACGCCCGAATTTCCGCAGAATCTCCAACGCTTTTTCCTTATAAAAATCGTCCGTTTTTTCGATGTTTTTTATATAATTTTCGACGCTTTTCAGCGTCTTATCGATGATTGCCATCCGCTTTCTCCTGTCCGGCTATACATACGGATTTCCGATCCGCCCTCCTCTTTCAGCCCCGCAGGGCGCAACCCTTCGTCCGTGAAAAACAGAAAAGCCTTTCAATCGGCAGGGAAGAAATAGCGGAGCATATTTTTTACGATATTTCTTATTGTCTCTTCGTCCCTCCCGCCGTAATACCAATTTATCACCGGATTTCCCGTTTTGCTGTCGTATATGCCGAAATTCTTCACGTCAATTTTGTTTTTATCGTTTTTTGCTCCCCCATCTCTGTTTTTTTCTTCCCTGCATATCTCGTCCCGGAACCACCCCGGCGTTATGTACCACCAGCCGCTTTGGTCGTGGCAATACAGATTTGTTTCATAGCCGCAATAATATGCGTTTTCTTCTCCACCGTCCGAAGCCGTTCCGCGAACGAGAATTTCTATCGTCTGTTTCTGGCTATTTCCCGCCCGGACGCCGACAAATTTCCCGTCGGTTTTTTCCGCCTGTCTTTTGATTTCCGCCATTAGGGCGTCGAAAAATACCTTGCGGATCTGTTCGCACAACTTCTCGAACGAACGCGCAATTTTATTCGCCGTTTCAAAATCTTCCGGATTTTTCAGAAATCCGGATAAAGTTTCCGTCTCCGCCATTTTTCTTTCCTCTTCGCACAAAATTTCGCGGTATTGTTCTAACAAATAGCCTTCCCTTTCCGCTTTTCCCTTCCGCAACGCCGCAATCCATTCGGATATTTCCCGGAAAGAGAGGGTGAAATACTCGCCTTCGCCCAAAGATCTGCGGCAAGCGACATCGCAGCGTTCCCGACATTCGGCGGTAACGGGCGGTCTCCCGTCGGGCGTGAGAAAAAACAG
>ERZ1643249.5577-NODE-5577-length-10026-cov-5.404473_pt1 | contig 10026 bp, 5 predicted proteins | sample MGYA00579263_ERZ1643249 | MGnify/ENA primary metagenome ERZ1643249 (study PRJEB29033, sample SAMEA4952264) | chicken gut metagenome | biome: Broiler Chicken; feature: Gastrointestinal Tract; material: Caecum | place: Ireland | collected 2018 | study: Broiler...
GATGGAAGAAAAAAAGAAAGACAGGCCGTCTGACCCGCAGACCGGAAAGCCGCTGTTTGACCCGGAGCCGGTGGCCTCCGCCACGGAGTGCACCGGGATGCTCGCCTTCGCGCCGCGCACGTCGGAGGAATGCGCGCAGTACAGCGAGATCTACGACGTCCCGCTTCCGGGAGAGACAGCCGCGGAAAACAGCCGGATCACACCGCAGGAGGGAAAGAAAGCGCCGGACGGGGAACGGCCGGGCGCAAAGCGGTGAAAAGCCGCCGGAGAGCCCCGCTTTAAAGAAGCCCCCGGCCCATGAAGCGCCTTTCCGGCCGCACAGAGGGCGCCGCCTTTTTTTAGGCGGCGCCCTCTGTGTTTTTGGCGCCCGGTGTGGTACAATGGGAAAAACGGCGCGCCCCGTCCACGCGGGCGCGCGGCAGGGAAAGGATGGAATGGCATGGTATTGTACATCATACGGCACGGGGATCCGGACTATGAAAACGACACGCTCACCCCGGCGGGCGAAAAGGAGGCGGAGGCGCTGGGCGCGCGCATGGCGGCGCAGGGGCTCGACCGCATTTATACCTCCCCGCGGGGGCGGGCAGTCAAAACCTCGCTCCCCACGTGCCGGGCGGCCGGTTTAAGCGGGACGGTGGAGGACTGGATGACGGAGCGGGACGAGTATATGCTGCGCCCGGATCTAAACGGCCCGGACGCGGCGCAGGCCGGCTATACGTTTTCCCTGCGGGAGGGCGTGCGCGCGGCGCGGGACTTTTGCCAAGACGGGCAGCGGGCGGCGTACATAAAAGAGGTGGCCGCCTCCTCCGACGCCTTTTTGGCGCGCCACGGCTACCGCAGGGAGGGCGGGCTTTACCGCGTGGAAAGGCCCAACAGCCTGCGGATCGCGTGCTTTTGCCACGGCGGCTTCGGCGCGGTCTGGATCGCGCACCTTTTGGGGATGATGCCTGCGATGGGGCAGCTGGCGCTGAACCTCCACACGGCCTCCGTCACCCGTTTTACCTTTGCGGAGGCGTGGCAGAGCGGCTATGCGCCGGCGCGTTTGGATACGCTCAACGATATCTCGCACCTCATATCGGCCGGGCTCGCCGCGTGCCCGTGACAGCGCGGCGGCAAATGGTGATATTGTGCGAAAAGGGCGGGGCCGTACGCCGTTTTTTATTAGAACTGCTGTTTTTTGGCCCCGGCCGCATCCTGCCGTTTTCCTTTTTACAAAAAGGTGCTAAAATAGGCGTATTGCTTTTTTTGAGGGGGATGCTATGCGCAACGATTTAACGGCCGGGAAGCCCGGCAAATTGATTTTGCAGTTTACGCTGCCGCTGCTGGTCGGCAACCTGTTCCAGCAGTTTTACAGTATGGCGGATACGATCATCGTCGGCCGCACCATTGACGTTTACGCGCTGGCCGCCGTCGGGGCGACGGGCGCCATCTCGTTTTTGATTTTGGGCTTTGTCCAAGGCGTCACAAGCGGCTTTTCCGTCATTACGGCGCAGTGCGTCGGGGCAAACGACGAGCGGGGGATTCGCCGCAGTGTGGCGACCTCGATCCTTTTAAGCGTCGGCGTGACGGTGCTCTTTACGTTTTTGAGCATCTATACCGCGCGGCCGCTGCTGGAGCTGATGCAGACGCCCGCGGATATCATCGACGACGCCTACCGCTATATTATCGTCATCTATTACGGTATTGTTACATCGGTGTTCTTCAACCTGTTTTCGAGTATCCTGCGCGCGCTCGGGGACAGCAAAACGCCTTTGATTTTCCTGATCATCGCCTGTATCATCAACATCGTGCTGGACTTCGCCTGCATCCTGCTGTTCCATATGGGCGTCGCGGGCGCGGCGTGGGCGACCATCATCGCGCAGGCCGTATCGGCGCTGCTGTGCCTGCTGTACAGCCTAAAGCGCTTCCCCGTCCTGCGCCTGCACAAGGAGGACTGGGCGTTTTCGTGGCGCTTTGCCTGGCAGCACCTCCGCGTCGGCCTGCCGATGGCGTTCCAGTTTTCGGTCACGGCAATCGGCGTGATGATTATGCAGGCGGCGCTCAACAGCTTCGGCTCTGAGACGGTCGCCGCCTTTACCGCCGCTTCGAAAATTGAGAATATCGTGTCGCAGCCATACAATTCGCTGGGCGTCACGGCCTCTGTCTTTGCCGCGCAGAACTACGGCGCGGGGAAGATTGCCCGTATCCGGGAGGGCGTGCGCAAGTCCACGCTGTATTCGCTGATCTGGGCGGCGGCGGGCGGCTTGCTCGTCGTCTTCGGCGGGCGCATGCTCATCCGCCTCTTTGTCGGGGAGGCGAGCGCCGCCGTGTTCGATCAGGCGCAGTATTACTTAAACGTGATGGCGCTGTTCCTCTTTGCGCTGGGCCAGCTTTTTATTTACCGGAACGTGCTGCAAGGGGTCGGCCGGGGCGCCGTCCCGCTTGCGGCGGGCTTTGCGGAGCTGGTCATGCGCGCGTTTGCGGCGTTTGTGCTCACATCCGCGCTTGGGTATCTTGGCGTGTGCCTTGCAAACCCCATTGCGTGGCTCGGCGCGGTTGTCCCGCTTGCCGTCGCGTACTTCTTGTACATGCATAAGATGAAGAAAAACGGGGACCGCATCGGCTGAGCCTGCGCGGCCTTCCCATATGAAAAATACCCGCCGGTTTAGCGAGATATTGTGAAGGGAGAATGTATGTAGTAAGTCCCCGGAAGGCGTTTTGTCTTCCGGGGACTGCTTTTTAAGCAGTCTTTGCCGCAGGGCGTGCGAGCACTTCGATGGTGGGCATCCCGTTTTGCTCCGGCAGCTGAAACGCATAGTGGATAATGATAGTTTGCCGCAGAAAAAGCTGACCGGATACGAATACCGGTCAGCTTTTTTCTGCTGTTTTACTGTTCGCTGCTGTGCCTGAACTTTTTGCCGTTGTTGATGAGTCTTCCGCTGTCGCCGGGGGAAAGGATCATTTCTTGTCCGAAACAAGATATGCTTATGGTGCGATCCGAGTCGTTGATAAATTCCAGGCTGTTCACATCCGTATCGTACAAGCGCAGAGAGAAAGGATAGACGAAAAATCGGATTTGACATTCCTCTCCGAACAGGACGGAGTCTGTAAACATACCGGGATGGATGAAGCGAGGCAGCGGCTCGCTCTCCGTCCCGTCTTCGTAAACATAGGTGACCTTTTGAATCAGCACATCTTTCTCATAGAGATATATTCTTGCGCCGATTTTCTTCAAATGACTTTGCCTAATTCCTAACCTCTTTCTGCCGTTCGGCAATACAAACAGATATCACAAAACAGCGAAAAAGTCCAGATGAATTTGAAAAAATGTGTTCTGGTATTCGTCTTTTTTCAGATTCCTTTTTTAATGAAATTTTGACTTGCAAAAAGTACTACGTTGTTTCAAAGAGGACAGCGTTGCTTGTTGCAAAACGATTAAAAGCAAGTATAATTAAATTACAGGAAAAATGGTAAATTGTTTGGTCATATAGCGAGGCGCACATGCAGGTTTCTTATGGAATGCCTTACTGTGCAGAAAGCCGCAAAAGGAAAAATCGAAAAATTTTGACCGATCGATGTAAAAATGCCGTATGATACATTTTACAGAAAGCATAACAAAGGCTGTAAATGAACAGCTATAAAAGAGAAAACAGTTCCGATAAAAGAAAGATGAGCCTTACAATTTTGTAAGGCTTCCCTGATCGTCCCATTTATATGATAAAGTAAAATAAGAAATAAATACAATAGGAAGGGGGGCTTGCCTTGCGGTCTGACCACACAGGCAAAAAGCTGCTGCGCTGGCTTTTGCCGGTTGCCATTGTTATTTTGAGCGTGTTTCTGCTTCAGGCTGTTTTTTCCCAAAGAACTTACCACATTCAGAAAATCACACCACAGGACGGCGTGCTGGACATCCGGGATGCTGACGTTTCGAGCTGCGTTCTCAATATAGCCAACGAGTGGGACTTCTACCCGGAGGCGTTGTATACATCGGAAGATTTTGCCTCCGGAGTAGCAGCGGAGAAAGCCGGTCCGGAAGAATCTGCCTCGGATACCCCCTACGGAACCCACCGTCTGCGGATCCTGGCACAGCCGAACCGGTATTACACCATTTGCGGTTTTTCACTGGATTATGCCAGCCGCGTGTTCGTCAACGGTTCCGAGGTTGCGGCCTTTGGCAGGGTGGCGGACACCGCGGAGGAGTTTGTGCCCCAGGTGGGCTACATGACCATCCCCATGTTTTCCGGAGAAAGCGGAGAGATCGAGATCATTTACCAGTACGGCAACTATGTCCATAAGGACGGCGGGTATATCCAGCCGTCCTATCTATCCACCCCGCAGAATATGGAGGAGTTCAAGGCGGCCAATAATCTGTCTTCCCTGTCGGTCAGCGGCGGCCTGCTGTTTTTAATGCTGTATTTCCTGCTGAGTGCGGCGGTGCGCCGCAAGACGGATTTTCTCTGCCTGGCGTTTTGCTGTCTGGTCATGGCGCTGCGTGATCAAAACTTCTTCAACATCCACCTGCTCCCGGCAGACACCTCCTGGTATTTTGCCTACCGTGTGTTTATTCTGATCGTTATGCTGATGCCGGTGTCCATCCTTCTGCTGTTGAAATGTATGTATGCCAAGGCTACGAAACACTGGCCGCTGTACGCTTATCTGGGAATGGCTGCCGTTGTTGCCGTCCTGATCTGCGTGCTGCCGACGCAGGATATTGTCACGGTTTCCACGGCAGCATACTATGCTTCCATCCCGTATCTGCTGTATCTGATTTTCGGCGTCATCCGCCATTATATCCGGCAGCGCCGGCTAAATGCAGTGGATATTTTGGTGCTCTCCGGCTTTCTTATCCTTCTGGCGGGCCTGCTGTACGAAGCGCTCCTGACAGGAGACAGTTCCGAGGTTACGCACTATGGAGCGGCGGCCTATGGGATGCTGGGCTTTGTCTTCCTCAATGCCGCGGCCATCAATCTGCAGATTCAGGAACGGGAAGCGGCGCTGATCGAAAGCCGCAGCCGGGGTGAGATGCTGGAACGCATGAACCGGCTCAATATGGATTTCCTCCATAAGGTTGCCCATGAGCTGAAAACGCCTCTGACGGTTATCTCCGGCTATGCCCAGCTGACCGGGATGCAGCTTGCCGCCCACCATATCAGCGACGAGACGCCCGGCAATCTGAAGACGATCCAGCAGGAGGCACAGCGGCTGGCAGACATGGTGACAAGGCTGATGGAATACTCCTACGGGCGGAAAAGCGAGCTGAGCTTCGGACGGGTCATCGTATCGGAGCTTTTAGAAAACGTGGACGCCATCGCAGCGCCCATGTGCCTGAAGAACGGCAATACAGTCAAAATCGCCGCGGGCTCCTGTGCAGACGTCCACGGCAATTTCGAAATGCTGCTCCAAATCTTTATCAACCTGATAGTGAACGCAAACAAAAACACACAAAACGGCACCATCACGATCCGTGCCTCCGACAGGGAACGGGATGGGCTCGTGCTGTTTTGGGTAGAGGATACCGGCAGCGGGATTTCGCCGGAAGATCTGCCCCACATCTTTGAACAGGGCTTCAGCGCCAGCGGCAGCAGCGGACTTGGGCTGACCATCTGCCGGGAAGCGGTGGAAGCCCACGGCGGGGAGATTTGGGTAGAGCGAACAGGACCGGAGGGTACTGTGTTTGCCTTTACGGTGCTAAAGGAGGGAGAGCAGTGAGCACAATCTTACTGGTAGAGGACAATCCGCATATTATGAAAATCAACGCCGAAGTGCTTTCCCTGCACGGTTATGAGGTGCTCAGGGCGGGGACTGCCGCCGAAGCACGGGAACAGCTTCGGTGGCACCCGGCAAATCTGATTGTGCTGGATATCATGCTTCCGGACGGAAACGGTATAGAGCTGTGCAGGGAGCTGAAAGAGCGTTATCATATCCCGATCCTTTTTTTGACGGCACTTGGAGAAAATCAGGATGTGGTGGAGGGGCTTCGCGCCGGCGGCGACGATTATCTGCCCAAGCCCTATGATCTGGAGGTGCTGATTGCCAGGATTGAGGCCAGGCTTCGCTCAGATGCAAACAGCCGCCGCTATGTCTGTTATGGCGGCCTGAAACTGGATACCGTTTCCTTTATCGGTTATGTCGGCGGCCGGGATATCCTGCTGACACAAAAGGAATTTGCGGTGTTGCTTCTCCTGACACAGAACGCGGAACACAAGGTGTCCCAAACGGAGCTGATGCGGGAGGTCTGGGGCGCCGAATCCGAGATGGAGAAGCGCGCTCTGTGGACGCTGATCTCCCGTCTTCGAAAAAAGCTTCACAGTGAAGACTCCCGATTGGAGATCTCTTCCCTGCGGGGCGGAGGTTATCTGTTAGAGCAGCTGTAAAATATGCGCTTTCGCCGCGAACTTTACAAATTTGTAAGGTTCGCGGCTTTTGCTTTTTTGTATGCTATCATTATTTTAGAAAAAAGTATCAAGAAGGGCCCCATATACCCCCTTTAAAGGAGGAACACAAGGATGAAGAAACGGATTGTAAGCCTGGTACTGACCTTCAGCGTCCTGCTTTCCATGCTTCCGATGAGCGTTCTGACGGCGTTTGCTCAGGACAGCATCCTGTACGGCGATGCCGACGGCAACGGAACCGTGGATATGTCGGACGTCAACCTGATGGAGCAGTACATCGAAGGCGATGCAGAGGCACAAACCAGCCTACACTTCGACGAAGCGGACGTCAACGCAGATAGTGTTGTCAACAGCGACGACGTCACGCTTGTCAAAGAGTACCTCGCCGGCAATATCCAGCTGACGGACGACCTTTGCACTGTCAGCTTTGACACCGACGGCGGCGGGAAGATCGCGCCGATCAAGGTCGGCAGAAACTATGCTATTATGCAGGAGATTCCCTCTCCCGGCAAGGATGGAGAGATCTTTGTCGGCTGGCAAAAGTCAGACGGCACCGACTTTTACCAGACCGAACCCGTTACAGGGGATATGATCCTGCGGGCCGTGTACGAGCCGATGGATCCTGCGGAGCAGATCTACATTGACTCCTTTGCCCTGACGGATCAGAAAACCGATTTGGAAATCGGCATCACTGCTCCGGGTAAAACGGCTGAGCAGGTTAAGGCTGCCATCACTCTGCTGACCAAGGACGGCTCGGATCCGGTGGACCTTGTCGTCGCTGACAATGGCGGCGGCCGCTTCGCCGTTCATGCGGACGGCGGTTTCCGTGCAGGCGGCACCTACGAGATGACACTGGGGGAGGGCCTGACCTTCACGGATAAGGACGAGCGCTACCGCACCGTGGCGCTGACCTTTGCCAAGGAAGAGGAGGACAACATCGCGTTCGACCCCGACGTGGTGTTTATTCAGGATACCGACGAATACTCTTATTATCTCGATGTACCGGGTTCCGTAGATGAGGAGTTTGTGCCAGTCCTGGACATTCCGATCTATGCCGACGGCTCCTCAGAGGTCACGACCGGAAGCATGCAAATAACCACGAATCCTATCCCTGATGATATCCCTGCTTTTGATACCTACCTGGAGGCGGGCGACATCGTGTGCGTCTACGAGAATGTGGACCCGCGGCAGAGGGACTACACACAGGATTTGTATGAGGACGATTCCATCGCCTACATACGCGTGACATCTGTGAGCGTGCCTTGGGCATTCCAGTTTGAATCTCTGTCCGAGGAGGACATGGACGAGGTTGTCTTTATGCCCGACACCATCCCCTATCAGGTGGACGCCCTGCCTGCCGGAAATGTTGGTACCACCGGCACCGTGGACGTCAACGGCTATGACCACATCGCAAGGGCGGCCCTCGGCGTAACGGAAGCGCCGGAGTTTAACACCGGCGACTTGCTGGCGTTTTACACCGATGATTTTGCGGGGCTTACGGAAGACAGCTCGGTCGTCTACGCCAAAGTGACAGGCATTGAGGACGACGAGCTCACCGCCACCTACGAAATCATAGACAAGGCGGATATTGAGGACCTCACCGGCGGACTGTTTGTCAGCACGCCCATCACCCTTGATGATATCGAAACAGAGGAGCTGCAGGCGTCCGTGATGTCCGCGCTGGAGGACAGCAGCTTTACAGACGAGGCCACGTCTATTCTGGCGGCGGGCGCCCTTCAGACCCCGAGCATTCAGAACCAGCTGCTGGATATGGGCGTCAGCCAGTCGGAGATTGAAGCTATGGCGGCCCAGCCTCTGGCAGCCGCGGCCGGCGGTAGCGGCAGGACCAAATTTGTGGTTGAGGGTGTCACGGTTACGCCGTCGGTCCTTATCCATGACCGCTATGAAGATGGCTACGGTCTGGGACTTGATGTCAGCGCCGTGTTCTCGGTGAGCAAAAAGGTCGGCTCCGGGCAGACCACCTCCCTGAAGATCGAGGTCAGTGCTTACTTTGAGCAGCAGGGAGCCTTTGGCCTCAACGTGGATGTGGACACGGACTGGAAGGTGTACGTAATCATCCCCGTGCTCAAGGAGGTCACCTGCTCGGTGTCCATTGACATCAAGAGCTACTCCAATATTTCCTTGAGCGCCAAAACCTACACCGTTTCCGAGCAGAAAAGAGAGTCCTTTGACGAGTTTATCGAATTTGTAAGAAAGGGTGAATACGCTAACGCCGTGCGTGAGCTGAACGACCTGCGCGTGCAGAGGAAGCTGGGCGGCGGCCAGGACGTTATCGACCAGATAGACTCCATTCTGAACTCCCTGCCCAAAATCAATGTGGGCGGGACGGAATATTCCTTTGAGGAATTGGAAAACGAACTCAACATGACCGATGTCAGCTCCGAGTTTGAAGAGGTGCTGTCCGCCGAGAGCGTGGAGGACAGCAAGGTGGGGATCGAGCAGCTCATGAACCGGTATTCCGAGCTTATGAACAGCGAGAGCGACTGGGTGCAGCTGTTCAGCAGGGAGCTGCTTTCCAAGGAGTACCACATTAAAATCCTTGCGATCAAGCTGAAAGTAGATTTTATCGTCCGCGCCGACGTGAACCTGACCATGGGCACCGACCTGGAATACGAGGTCGGCAAGCGCTACAATTTCTGGGTCAAAATCTTTGACGGCACATCGGGCAGCAGCGAAACCGACCTTTTGGACGAGCGCTTCGGCTTCCAGTTTTATATCATGGGCTACATCGGCGTAAAGGCGGGCTTTAAGATCGACGTGGCGGTGGGCATCCTGAGCACCTCCATCGCCAGCGTAGGTGCCAACGTGGAATTTGGCCCCTATGTCAAGCTCTACGGCTACTTCCTCTATATTTATATCAAGGAACGGCCGGCAAACACCTCCGACTGGAACGTGGAAGAACGGGCGGAGGGGGCCATGTATGTGGAATTCGGCCTGTATCTGACCGTCAAGTTCAAGGCGCAGGCGCTAAAAGAGCTGATTAAATATGAGCCCACGCTCTACGACGGCGAGTTTCCGCTGCTGACGGCGGGCGACAGGAACAGCGTTTACGACTTCGCCCTTGCGCCCACTTCCACCGATATCCTGTATATTCTGGACGAGAACGGCGACTTTGCCGACGGCATCACCATGAAGCTGCCGGAGGCGTACCGGAACATGAAGACCATCGACCTGACCAGCGGGCAAAAGGCGCAGAGCGTCTACGACCTTTCCAATTACCATATCCGCTTTACCGACCCGGCCTTCTCCATAGACGATAACGGCATCATCAGCTTTGACAAGACCCAGATCGACGAGGACGACCGTTACGCCTACACCGACATGATCGTGACATGGAAGGGCGGCAAGCTCGCTTTCAGTGCATATGACCTTTCCATTACCGTGCCGGTCGTGTGGACCAGCTACAGCGAAAGCGAGATCAGCCAGCTTTATAACGTCTATGTAGCGGTCGGCAACGAGACCTATGGCTACGAAACGGTATGGAGCGGCCAGTTCAACCACATCCGGACCTTCGACCTGCCCACGCAGGAGGAGATCCATGACCTCATCGGCTACGACGCCTATGTGACCGAGGACGGGACCAACCTGAAATATACCGACACCGGTTCCTACAGGGCGGAGAAAACGACAGAGC
>ERZ1643249.5578-NODE-5578-length-10025-cov-6.155165_pt1 | contig 10025 bp, 6 predicted proteins | sample MGYA00579263_ERZ1643249 | MGnify/ENA primary metagenome ERZ1643249 (study PRJEB29033, sample SAMEA4952264) | chicken gut metagenome | biome: Broiler Chicken; feature: Gastrointestinal Tract; material: Caecum | place: Ireland | collected 2018 | study: Broiler...
GCGCAGCGAAGGCATATAGAGGTATGCGCCCGTACCTGCGCTCGTGTTTTCCGCAGCCGCTTCAAGGGCGGTCCGATACGCCTTAACCGCCGTACCGTAGGTATTTGCGCCGCCTTCATCGGTAACGTTGCCGTTGTCTTCTTCCGTGTCGCCCGCCGTCGCGGTCAGACCCGTGTAGGCGGGACCCTCTTCGTTGCGGTCAACGCGGATATAGTCGCAGCCGTTCAGCGTCTCTACGGTATCGGATGCGGGCGCCGCGTACCACGTCAGGTACACGGTTTCGGAAACTTCGTCGCTTCCGTCGTCCGCTCTTCTGCCGTCTTTCAGGTCGAAATAAATGCTCACATATTCCACAGGAGGCTGACCTGCCGGCGTCTCCGTAACGGGCATGAAATAGGTGGACGTCCCGAGCGTGCTGTAATCGTCCTTTTCGGGCGCGATATACGTATCGTCCTCGTTCTGCGCCGCCATGTAGTAGTAGCGGGAAACGCTCACCGTGTCGTCGCAGACGTCGATCGCCTCGTATTCGAGCGAGAACTTCTTGCCGAGCGTAAACGCATACACCTCTTCGTTGAGGACGAGCACGGGCGCGGTAACGTCCTGCACGCGGCCTTCCGTGAGCGCGAACGACTGCCCGTTGAGCGACTTCATGAGCACGCTCTGCGTAGCCCCTTCCGCCGCGCCTTCGGGCAGTTCCGCCGTGAAGGTGATGGGCGTGTTGGGCGTGGTCGCGGCAGAGGAACGGTATTCCAGATAGTTGCCGCCGATATTCGTGAATCTGCTTTCAAGCACCGGCGCACCGCCGCATTTGAGCGCGATTGCGAAATCTCCCGCAACGGCTTCCGCGTCCGTCGCTTCCGCGAAGGTGAGCGTGAAATCGTTCGAGACGGAAGCCGCCGCCACCGTACCCGCGTCAAGCTCGGAATTATCGTTTTCCAGATCCTGCTGCGAAGCGTTCTTGACCCTGACGGTCAGCCCGCCGTCCGCCGTTTTCTCGAAAACGAGGGAGTTGACTGCCTGCGCGTCTTTGGTGATGTTTTCCTCGTCGCTCTGGAATTCGATGGTAAACGTCTCGAAATCCACGGAGGGGAAGGAAAACTGCATACTGAAATAGTTCGCTTTGCCGGGTTTTACAACGGAGGGATCCTCCGCGCTGTCCGCGCTGAACCATTTGAGCGCAAGATCGCGCCTGAAATGCGTTTTTCCGCCGTCGGCGAGCGAGAACTCAATGTAAGAGGTACCCCCTTCCGACGCGCCGACTTCGCCGCCGACGCCCGCGGCAAATACCGCGGAAGGCTCATACTCGACCTCCGTGACCGCCTGCGCGGTGCGGCGCGGGATGACGGAACAGACCGCAAGCGCAAGCACTGCGATCAGCATAACGACGAGCGATGCAATTGTTAAAAAACGTACTTTTACCTTGTTCATGAAACGGAACTCCGCAATCGGAGAGACCCCCGACCTGTTTTTATGGCGCTTTTGTTGTAAGCTATCCTGTATATTCTACACAAATTTTTTTCGTTCGTCAAGCGGTATCGCGCTCGACGGGGGTGAAAAATGCAATTTTCGCGCAATTTACACGGGACGGATAAATTTCTCCACGTCGAAAAATTTCCACGGCCCCTCCTCTGCGGGCGGTTCGCCGATAAAGCGCATCCGCTCCTTGGTGACGGGATGGGTGAACGAGAGCGAATACGCCCAGAGCGCGAGCCTGCCCTTCTGCGCGTATTCCCCGCCGTAACGCATATCGCCGTACACGGGATGGGCGATGCCCGCGAACTGAACGCGGATCTGATGGCTTCTGCCCGTATGCAGCTTGATCTCCGTGAGCGCAAGGCTGCCCTTCTTTTCGAGCACGCGGTAGTCGAGCGCGGCGTATTTCGCGCCGTCCGTACCCTCGGTGGAGAGATACACCATATTGTTGACGGTGTTCTTTTTCAGCCAGTTCACGAGCTTGCCGCTCTCGGGGTTGGGCGCGCCGTTCAAAACGGCGAGATAGCGCTTTTCAAAATCGCCCGATTTCATCTGTTCGGAGAGCCGCCCCGCCGCCTTGCTCGTTTTGGCGAACACCATGACGCCGCCCGTCGGACGGTCGAGCCGATGCACCAGCCCGACGTAGACGTTCCCCTGCTTTCCGTAGGTGCGGCGGATATACTCTTTCAGCAGATCGAGCAGGTTCCGATCGCCGCTCTCGTCGGGGCAGGAGGCAAGGTTCTGCTCCTTCAACACGACGAGAAGGTGGTTGTCCTCGTAAAGAATGGTAGGTTGGTAATTTTCAGTCATGAATATATATCCCTCCCGCGCCGCAGGGCAGCGGAATTTTTTCCTCTGTGGGAAGCCCCACTTCATACGCCTCGATCCGACCCGCGCGCCCCGCAAGGCACAGGGTGAGAATGTTGCTGAGCACCGCGGGCTGCAACCCCGTCGTGTAGCTGTTGATGAGGAAGAAGAGCGGATCGTCCGATAACAGCTCGGCGCAAAGTTTTACGAAGGGGTAAAGCTCCGTCTCGATCTTCCACATTTCGCCCCCGGGTCCTCTCCCGTAAGAGGGCGGGTCCATGACGACCGCGTCGTAGCGGTTTCCGCGCCGGAGTTCGCGCAGGACGAATTTTTTGCAGTCGTCTATAATGTAGCGGATCCCGCTCGCGATCCCCGAAAGCCGCGCGTTTTCGCCCGCGCGCTCCACCATGCCCTTCGCCGCGTCGACGTGCGTGACTTCCGCGCCCGCCTTTGCAAGCGCGACGCTCGCGCCGCCCGTATAGGCGAAGAGATTGAGCACTTTCACCTTCCGCCCCGCCGCGACCGCCTTTCTGACGAGCGCGCCCGTCGTCTCCCAATTCGCCGCCTGTTCGGGAAAAAGCCCCGTGTGCTTGAAGCCCATGGGCATGATCTTGAACGTGAGGTCCTTGTACCCGATATTCCAGCTCTGCGGGAGCGGCTTTTTGTACTCCCACGCGCCGCCGCCCTTTTCGCTGCGGCGGTAGACTGCGGACAGTCCCGGGTAGCCGAACAGGTCGCGCTGTGCGTGCCAGATGACCTGCGGATCGGGACGGAGCAGGATATGCTCCCCCCACCGTTCGAGTTTATAGCCGTCCCCCGTGGCGAGGACGGAGAAATCTTTCCAACCGTCGGCAATGCGGATCATAGGGATATTATAGTAAATCCGGCGCGATTTGTAAAGAAAAATGCGCGCCGAACGCAACTTTTGCCGCGATGAATTGTCAAACTAAGTGCAACACCTTGTGAGATTTTCTTGGAACAAAAAAACCTGCGCGCCGCGCGGCGGGAAGGTGTTCTGCGCGTTATTTGCGGAATACGAGCACCTGAAAGCTGTGCGGGGGAAGTTCCGCCGTCGCGGGAGCGGCGGGCGCGACTTCCGCGGGCGCAATCTTGCGCGGCTCTTCCATCGTGTTATAGTCGGAGAGCGCGCCCTCCATGCGCACGATGCGGATCATCTCGCCGAAGGGGAAATCCGCCTCGACGTCCGCCGTCTGCGCCCGATCGCCCGCGTTGACGACTTTGACGAAGGTGAGATCGCCGCGCGAGGTCGCCGACGCGTAGACGTCGGGCGCGTCCGTTCTGACGGGATAGGAGACGTCGCCCGTGTACAGGCTGTACAGCTTCTGAACGTAGTAACTTGCCGAACCGAACGCAGACTTGCCGTCGAACCAGATCATGTCGGGGCTCCACTGCGTATAGCCGAGGCGCGCGAGGAGCGGCGCGTACGACTTCATCACGACGACGTCGGCGTTGCGTTCCATGCCCGTCATGAACGCGGCTTCCGCAAGCGCGCCCTCCCAGACGTTGGACTCGGGCGCGTTGAACTTGCCCGCGCCAGCCTCCGCGACGTGCGCGGCGTACTCGCCCGCGTACACAAGCCCCTCGCGGGGATAGCTGTCGTACACGTTCACGTTGTCATAGAGCCACTTGGGCGGCACGTAGAAGTGCTCGTCCGTCGCATAGACGAAATCGGGATTTTTCTGCAAATTCCTGCGCGTCCACGCCCACGCGTCCCTGTGCGAGGGCGAATCCACCGTGGGGCCCGCCGTGCCGATGATCTTAATTGCGGGGTACTTCTCGTGAATGCGGCGCTCGAACAGCTCGAACCGCTTGTAAAACTCGTTTCCGTTCTCTTCCCACTGCTCGTTGCCGACGCCGAGGTATTCCAGCCCGAAGGGTTCGGGATGCCCCATCTCCGCGCGCACCCTGCCCCAGACGGTATCCTTGCCGCCGTTGGCAAACTCCACGACGTCCAGCGCCTCCTGAATGTATACTTCGAGCGCGGGATCGTCCGCAGGCACGACTTCGGAGGACATATATTGGCAGGCGATGCCGACCGACAGCACGGGCAGCGCCTTTGCGCCGAGATACTCGCACAGCAGGAAATATTCGTAGTAGCCCACGCCGAGCGTCTGCCCGTAGTGGGAATAGGGCGTGCAGAACCCGTTCTCCTCGCACGCGCCGTGGACCGCCCAGCGGCTCCAATTATGGCGGCGGCGCTCCGTCTGCCCCACGGAATTTTTCCAGAGATAGCGGTTGGAGAGCGTGTTGCCCTCGACGATGCACCCGCCGGGGAAGCGGAGAAATCCGGGTTTCAGCTCTTGCAGCATCTCCACGAGATCGCGGCGGAACACGCCCAGCACCGCGTCCTCGGGCATGAGCGAAAACCAATCGACGTGCAGCGTTCCCGCCGCCGAGAGCGTAAAACGGAACTGCGCGCGGTCGTAATCCGCCTTGGCGCGCACCGTAAATTCGTATTTATGCCACTTTCCGTCCGCGCGCGGCTTCGCCTTGACCTCGAACGCCGTCTCCCCGCCCGCATATACGCCCGCAAATACGGGCGCGCGGTAGTCGTAGGAACGCATCCGGAAGGAGAGCTTATAGCGCATACCCGCTTTCAGATACACGCCGTCGTACGCCTTATTTGCGATGCCCGCGCCCGCAGCCTTCGCCTCCACGCGCAGATAGTGCGGGTTCTCCACGAACAGCGGGCGGTCATCCTTGACTTTGAGCGCCGCGCTGTCCTCCGCGGGGTACGCGCTCCACGCGTACTTTCCGTCCGCCTGCACCGTGAAACGATCCTTTTCGCCCCGCACTTCCTTGGCTTCAAAGTTGCGGTTTTCCAGCATCTGCGCGTACAGACCGCCGTCCAGCGAATAGTTGATGTCCTCGAAAAACAGCCCGAAGCCTCCCGCGCTCACGGGAACGCTGCCCGTTTCCGTCATTGTGATCTTCATATTTTTTCTCCTTATCGGCGCATACGCGCACATGGCGCGCGCCGCGCGTCTTTTCGATATCCTGCGCGCCGGCAGCCGCCGCAACGCGTCACGAAACGCGGGTTATTATAGCAGAATATTTTTTATAGTCAAACGTTTGACGGGGGATTTCCGATTTTTTCCGAAATTATTTTTCCTGCGCGCCGTCCGCCTGAAATCCGATGCGGAAGGTGCTGCCCACGCCCACCTCGCTTCTGACGGTGAGCTGCCAGCCCTGTTTGGCGCACAGTTTTCTGACGACGGAAAGCCCCAGCCCGAACCCGCCGTTCTTGCCGTTGTGCGATTTGTCCACCGTAAAGAAGCGGTCGAAAATGCGGTCGAGGTTTTCCTCCGCAATGCCGATGCCCGTATCCGAAACGGTAAATTCCTCCTCGGTGAGCAGCACGGAGATGCTGCCGCCCTCGCGGTTATAGCGGATCGCGTTGCGGATGATGTTTCCGAAAATTTCCGTGACGCGCTCGTGACGGCTCATGAGCATGACGCCGTCGCGGATCTCCGAAAGGAGCACGAGCCTGCGTTCGGCGATCTCGGGCGAGAGCGCGGCGAGCGTCTCGCGGGCGATGCGGGAGGCGTCCACTTCGTAGAGCGGCAGGTCCTCGCTGTCGATCTCGCTGTAATTGATGATGGACGCGACGAGATTCTGCAAGCGTTCGCTCTGCGCGAGGATCGTCGCCGAAGCCTTCTGCGCGCGCTCCCCTTCCAGCGCGCCCGACGCGAGCAGTTCGGCAAAGCCGCGGATGGAGGTGAGCGGCGTGTTCATCTCGTGCGTGACGTTGGCGATGAACTCGTCCTTGGACTGCTGCGCCCTGACGACCTGTTCGCGCTCCGATTTGCTTTCCGCCACCCGCTTTTCCGCGTCGTCGTTCATGCGGTTGATGAGTTCGGCGACGGGTCTCAGTTCCGCGCTCGCCGTAGAGACGCGCTCCCCCTTTGCCGCGCTGCGCACGAGGTCCTCCATCGGTTTCAGCATAAAGCCCGACGAAAGATAGGTGATGAGCAGGCACAAAAGCGCGTCCGCCGCGAGGAAACAGGCGATCGCGGGCAGGGCGTCCAGATAGATCCCCCACACCGAATCGGTGCGCACGGCGACGCGAACGAGGCAGCCGTCGAACCGCTTGCAGTAGTAGACGAAATTTTCGCCCAGCGTTTCGGAAGAGCGCGCGGAATATCCCTCGCCTTCGGCGATCGCGTCCCGCACTTCGGGGCGCATTGCGCGCGAATCCTCGTTGGTATCCTCCGAATCCGCCCGGAACTCCCCTTCGGGCGAAAGGAAGGTGACGCGCGCGCCGTTCAGCGCCGCGGAAAGCTCCTTGGCGTAGGCGGCGTCGGGCGTGCGGCTCTCGTCGAACGCGGCGAGATAGGCTTTGAGATAGGTCTTGGCGTGTTCGATGCTGTTATTATAATAGACGTCTGTGGAAACGACGGAAAAAACGACGAGCGCGACCGCCGTAATGGCAAAACACAGCCACATGATGCGTTTTTTCATACGATTGCTCCTTCTTTTATGAAAAAAGGGGATTTACTCCCCTTTCAGTCCGCAATAAATTTATAGCCGACGCCGAACACCGTTTCAAAATTGAGTCCCGCCTTTCTCAGGCGCGCGATGTGATTGTCCAGCGTGCGCGTTTCGCCGCCGTCGTAACCCCATACGTCGGAGAGAATGGTCTCGCGCGGAAGCACTTTGCCCTCGTTCTGCATAAAGTATTTGAGGAGCTGAAACTCCTTGTTGCTCAGATCGAGCTCCTCGCCCTTATATGTGACGGACATATTTTCCGTATTCATGACGAGCTGTCCCGTGCGGATCACGCTGGACTTGTTCGCCCGGCGGAGCGCGGCGTTGACGCGCGCAATAAGTTCGAGCACGCCGAAGGGCTTGGCGATATAGTCGTCCGCGCCCGCGTTCAGCCCCTTCACCTTGTCCGTCTCCTTGCCGAGCGCGGAGAGCATGATAACGCAGAGCGCGGGAAAGCGCGCTTTGAGCCGTTGCAGCACTTCCAGCCCGTTGCCGTCGGCGAGCATGACGTCCAGAAGCACGACGTCGGGCAGCGAAGCGTCCACTGCGGCGTTGAACGCCTTTACGGTGGTGAACGTCTCGCAGGAGATGCTGTTCATATCCAGCGTGCATTTGACAAGTTCGCAGATGCTCTCGTCGTCTTCGAGTAGATAAACTTTATTGCTCATGATGACCTCTCTTCTGTGCCGCGAACGCGTTTCCGAGCGGCTGCGGAGAGCGTTCCCCGCGCCCGTTCAGCCCGCGCTCACTCGATGGAATGGGCAATATATGTAATGTGATCCGCCGCGCGTTCGAGGTTGCCGACAAGGTTGATGAACACGCTCGAATTTTCGGGCTGACATTTGCCTTCGTTGAGGCGTTTGATATGCTGATTGACGAGACGGCGGCGGTCCTGATCGATGGACTCTTCCAGCTCGTCCACGTCTCTGAGCTTGCCGAAATCGTGTTCGAGATACGCCTCGTAGGCGACCGCGGAAAGCTCCTTGATGCGGCTGAACATCTCCTCCGTCATGGAGAGGAACTCTCCCGAGAAGATCAGCCCGTCCTTTTCGTAGTGATCGGTGTATTTGGTCACGTTGTCGGCAAGTTCGCCGATACGCACGATGTCGTTGAGCACATAGTGCAGGGTGGAAATCGTCTTTTCGTCCTCGATCACGGGCGCGCTCGCCGAAAGTTTAACGAGATACTGCACCGCCTGACGATTCGCCTCCGCAAGTTTTTCGTTGCGGGCAGCGACGTCCTCTTTGACGGAGACGTCCTTTTTGAGGAACGCCGCGACGGCTTCGTCCAGCGTCTCGACGGCGTACGCGAACATCTTGCCCGTTCCCTGATAGGCGTGTTCCAGAGCCACGGAGGGTTGCAGGAGCAGGCGTTCGTCGAGATCGCCGACGACTTCGTTTTTCTCCTTCTCTGCCGCGGGCTTGTCTCGCACGATGAGGTTGGCAAGTTTGACGAATCCCTTCGCGAAGGGCAGGAAAATACAGGTGCAGGTCACGTTGAAGAGCGTATGGAAGAATGCGATCTGGAACTGATAGTTCGGGCCCGTCGCCGTCTCGGGGAAGATCTTTGCGAGAACGGTATCGGAGAAGGTCACGCCGAAGGGCTGCCAGCACAGCAGGAACGCCGTGAAGATGATCGCACCGAAACAGTTGAACAGCAGGTGAATGATCGCGGCGCGGCGGGCGTTGGGATTTGCGCCGATGGACGAAAGCAGCGCCGTGACGCAGGTGCCGATGTTGGAGCCGATGATGACGTAATACACGCCGTCGCCCGAGCCGCCGATGAGCACGCCGCTCGTGGCGAGCACGACGACGATACTCGTGACCGCCGACGAGGACTGCACGATCCCCGTGGCGACAATGCCGATGAGAAGGAGCAGGAACGGGTTATTGACGACGGAGAGCGCGTTTTTGATCGCGTTCATGATCTCGGGGTGCAGATCGGGGTCCATCGAGCTGGACATGACCGAAAGTCCCACGAAAATAAGGCCAAGCCCCGCGAGGATATTGCCGACGACTTTCACGCGTTCGCGCTTGCCGAGCATCGTCATGAACACGCCGACGACGGTCAGAACGAGCAGGAACGCCGAAATATCGAGACTGCCGAGCGAGGCGATCCACGCCGTGATGGTCGTGCCGATGTTCGCGCCCATGATGATGGCGGTCGCCTGAAAGAGCGTCATGATGCCGGCGTTGACGAGACCGACGACCATGACGGTCGTGGCGGACGAGCTCTGAATGATGACGGTGGCGGCAGCGCCGATGCCGACGCCCGCAATACGGTTGTTCGCCGTCTTGTTGAGCATCGTGCGGAGTTTTCCGTGCGCCAAGCGGGACATGCTCTCCGACATCATCTCCATACCGATGAGGAATGCGCCGAGACCGCCCAGAAGTTGCAGCACGAGATAGACTACTTCCATAATTTCTTCCCTCTTGCGTAGAATACCTGTAAACAGATAAATCCATTATAACAAGAAGGAACGCGGTTTGTCACCTGTTTTTCACTAATTTGAAAAAATTATATGCGAAAACCGGAGGGCGGAGCTTCCGTCCCCCTGCGTTTTCGCATCGTTTTTCAGTTACTGATATTCTTTGTGAACGCCCGTGACGAGGAACTTTGCCCACTCGCTGACGTTGACGGCGTAGTCGCCGATCTTTTCGAGGTACTTTGCGACCATCAGAAGCTGTACCGCCTGATCGGCGACGAGCGCGTCGCCGCTGATCTTTTCGATCAGCTCCTGTTTGACCTCGTTGAAGAGGGAATCCATCTCATCGTCGGCGTGAATGACCATATCCGCGCCGCCGACGCTCTCATTGAGGAAGGACTCGACGCTCTGGTGGATCATCGCGACGGCAAGGTCGCCCATGCGGCTGATATGCTCCGGCTCTTTGAAGAGCTTGTTCTCGGGATACTGGCGCACGATCTCGCCGATGTCCGCCGCCTGATCGCCGATGCGCTCCACGTCGGTGATGACTTTGAGCGTCGTGGTCACCTTGACGAGGTCCTTTGCGACGGGCTGCTGCTTCAAAAGAATGCGCATGCACTTCTTTTCGATGGCGATTTCCAGATCGTCCACCTCTCTGTCCGTCTCGGCAACGGAAGCGCCCAGCTTTCTGTCGAGCGTCTTCAACGACGCGACGGCGTCTTTGATCATATTTTCCGTGATTGCGCACATACGCCCGAGCGTTGCGTGCAGATCGCTGAGTTCTTCGTCGAAAAATTTTCTTGCAGACATA
>ERZ1643249.5584-NODE-5584-length-10013-cov-33.670617_pt1 | contig 10013 bp, 6 predicted proteins | sample MGYA00579263_ERZ1643249 | MGnify/ENA primary metagenome ERZ1643249 (study PRJEB29033, sample SAMEA4952264) | chicken gut metagenome | biome: Broiler Chicken; feature: Gastrointestinal Tract; material: Caecum | place: Ireland | collected 2018 | study: Broiler...
CAGAGACATGCAAGCAGAGCAGTATAATGCTAAACTATGAGGTCAAAAACAATATGTTCCAAAACAGCATTCTTCGGCTATTTTGAATAAACTGCATCGTTCTTAGAAAGGAGGTAAACACAGTACTGATTCATACTGATCCCTTCTCTTTTAGAATGCTCTGCCAGAGACCGATGCAGACTCCGGGGAATTCTTAGTTTAAATTGTCCGGAATAATCTTCTAAATTATCCGGTTCGTGTATCTCAATTCCTTCTTCCAGTGCAGCTTCAATCCATGCCTTCTTGGCGTCTACCGCATTTACAACCGCAGCTTCAATCGTTTCTCCACATGTAATACAGCCCGGCAGATCAGGATAAGAAACCACATATCCGCCTTCATCTTTATCTTCTACGATTTCCATTCGATAAGACATCTTCATATAATCATTCAGCGTCTTCATCATTTCTCGCCTCACTTTCTACAACCTGTCTCACAAGTTCCACATAAACCTTCTTAATTGGTTCATGCTTTGGTATCGTAATTGGCTGGCATCCAGATTTTCGAAATGTATAATGACTACTCCCACTTATCGGAGCATTCATTTTGTAACCGTAACTTTCTAATACTTTCCGCAACTCATCAAACCGGAGGTCTCTCGATAAAGAGCAGATACGCATCAATAGTTTATTTCAATTTAACATTTGAATACCTCTATATATTATATATGGTAACCTATTATATATGGCGTTATATTTGATACCAATAATTTCGCATAATAATTCAGCCTCACTGGCAAAAAAAATCTTTTTAAAACTACAATTATATGCAATATATCAAATAGCAGATATCCGTAGAATATCTGCCATTTGATGTAATCTGTGTAAAAATGTACTTATTCGAACTCGGTTCTTTTCTCCAAAACTTAAACAAATTTGTTTAAGTTTTATGAGCTTTCCGATTTCATTTATCTCATTTTCATATCGTGCGCTGACTTACTTATCTTCAGTTGCCGTCGCGTTGCCATGTATGTATTATATCAGAGAAGAAGTAAAAAGCGAAGATTTTATTTGAATTTTATCAAAAAATTCCTATTATCTCATAGCAAAGATTATTCCGATAAACCGAAGGAATCCCGCAAAGTATTGATGATATCTGCTTCCTGTACTCCCGTGATTTTAAAATTTTTAATTCCTATTTTGTAACTTTTAATGTCTGGATAAAACTTTCCATATCCTTTCTGGCTTTTTCCAGCAGTTCACAAAACTCTAGTGGCATTTCCGATACAATTCTTAAAATATCATTTCTGTGCTTTTTATATCTCTGGAATCCACATGTCCTCCCCGCCCCAGTTTTCGATTCAGGTCAAGCCACGCCTTTGCCTTAAAGGCCATTATAAGACTTTTCTGAGACTAACTCGAAACTTTATACAACCATCTCATAATCCTGACCTAAATTTTAAAACACAAAATCTTTCTGCTCTATTGCATTAGTAATGGATTCCTTTAAATGACAGCTGACTTACATCTGAAATAATATAAATATGTTTCTTAGCACGAGTCATAGCTACGTAAAAGTCTCTCACATCCATTTTGTCTCTCGCATCAATAATAACACAGTCAAATTCTAATCCCTTAGTAAGAACCGTCCTTGATGATAAGTGCGAAAAGGAAAATCTTTTTTCTGTAAAATATTGCTGACAGCTTAATGCCTCTATTGTTTCATGAAGAGTGGTATGCTCCTCCGTCATATATGCATATATTTTCCCAATTCGATAAAACAGTTCTGCACGATAAATCTTAAATTCAGTGCTCTTCCAAAACCAACGTAATACTTCAAGAACCGACTTAGGTGTATCATCCGCACACACGGCTTCTATAAGCTGCCCTAAGTCTTTGTGTTTGCTTATTCTGCTAAAATTCGATTTTCCTTTTTTTAAGTTATTAATATATGATCCTAATTCTGCCTGTATACCATTAATCATAGTTTTTAAGGTCTCTAATAACACAAGAGCTTTTTTTTCATTTCTTTCCGCTTCAATGCCCTCAATGATGGTTTCTGCTTCAGCCAGATCCTTCACTTCATCGCACTGAAAGAATCCCCCATTGTGCTGTGAAAATGATTTTTGTTTTTTAGGAAAGGCAGACAAATATACTACTTCCTCATAATTCTTTATTCTGTATGCAAATCTTCCATTATCCCATTGAGTTGAATTCAATATTGTCATGCATCCTCGAACATCTGCAATATTGATTGTCACATCATTTCCATCGAGCGCTGTTATAATTTTCTTTCTAAGGTTATCAAGCAACAAACCAAGATTTTTATTTGTTTTCTCCCATCTCCTTGGCGTAGTCAACGGAGTTATGACTTTAAAGGTAAACAAATTCCAATTTACTATCTTGTCACCTTTAACCCAATAAAAAATACCTTGGAGTGGGTCACCAAAAACTCTTACTGGAAATAAATTTTCAAGTTCCATAAAAATCGCATGCTGTGATTCTGTACAATCCTGATACTCATCAACAAATAATCCCGAATATGTCTGCCTTAACACTTCTCTTGCCCATTTATAAGAAAAAAGCTTTTTGGTTCCTTTATAGATTGCCAGATAGTCTATTTCACTGATTTTATCAGGAATCTGTATTTTCGCAGTTGCCGGATATGCTTTACACCATTTCATGCAAAATGACGCAATCGTATCTATCTCATATTTTTCATTCCTAATCTGTTTCTTTCTCATTCTGTTTCGTAGTGCTGCAACTCCAACTCGCGTATGTGTTAGAATCAGTTGCTTTTCAGAACAAGAATTCACAGCATCGGCTATTTCTTCTGTTTTTCCATATCCCGCAGGTGCAACTATACCTACCATAGATTCATTTAGATATTCTCGTATCGTCTCCATAATTTATCCATTTAACAATTGCATTTATTGTTTTTGTCTCTTCTTTCTTTGATGATATATTTTCCCAATTTTCAAATATTGCTTTCCCTAGTGCTTCGCCACCAGCAACACGTTTGAAAAATTCCTTCTTGCTACAAATCTTTGCTACTTCCGATAAATCTGTATTTTTCAGATTATCTTTGAATGAATACTTATCTGTTGCATACCCACACTTAATCAGTTCATCCCATGTAGCATCTTTCTTTTCAGAATCCCACAAAAGCAATTTTTCAAGCGATTCCTTTGAAAGCAATGGTAGCAAAGCTGTCTCAATACACTTTCCTTCATCCCAAGAAAAGATAGGAATACCCTTTGATGATAATGATTCCTTCTTTTGTTTATCCCCCGGACGATCATTATCAACCAGCACAGCAACATCAAATCCTAAATCGGAAAATCTTTCCGCAACAGCTAATGCTTCTGCACCGCCTTTCCCATCGGCATAAGAGACACATCTACTTGCCATATAATATTCTTCCTTTGTTTGAAGCTTTTCATCTAGCGAACGAATAAATCCAACCTCAGTTATTCCTTCGCATACTAAAATTCTTGGAGTTAAAAATGCATCTGGAATTCTTCTCAGCATTCCCTGCATTTTTGAATTAAGTACTGGATCCTCATTAGCAATGACTTGGAACAAAGTAACTCCATTAAGCGAATTAACTAGGATCAACTGTGAAATATCCAATTCAGCGAGAACCACTGTTGAATGTGTTGTGAATATCACTTGACCAACTTTCTCAACTTCCTTTTTTAATTTATGAAGCAAGTTTTTCTGTCGATACGGTTCCAATCCAATTTCAATTTCATCTATCAGTAATATGGACGCCTTATCACTGTTGCCCACTTGAAGTCCCAAATTTATTAGCTTTTTACTACCATATCCTCTCTGATTGAATGGTTTATTTCCCTCAAACAATTCGATTGTTGATAAAACATTTTTAGTTTTTAAAGAAACCTTATTATTAAGTTTTTCTTCAATCGATACGCCATATCCATCAGCAACATTATTAATAATAGGTGCGATAGCATCCAATTCACTATAATCGCCGATTTGACGGGATTCTGCTTCAATTATTGACAGATTCTTCTTTATCGTCTCTCTAGGATCAACGTATTTTGAAAGTGCTGAGCCTTGTCCCCAATTCAGGTTTTGAGAAAAATCAATTCCGATCATTCCTGGAGATATCAGCTGCCTATCTGCTGTAGAAAACGCTTTGCTTTCCAACCGATTGCAAATAATGCTCCATTGTGGTTCAAAAGAATCATTTATTTCTAATCGAGCAGTCAAGAAAAAATCATTCTCTGTTGGTTCATCAGAATCTGCACTCCAGCTTCCTCGTAGATAAAGACCATATTTCTGTTCTTTCAAGAAACTCTCTGGAAATTCATCGAAAGATACTTCAATGCTGATAGGTTCTTCTGTATTACATTCATAAAAATCACTTGATGATATTGTCAGATTCCAATTTGGCCATAATGCATAGTGTATTGCTATGAGGACTGTAGATTTCGTTGAATCCCCTGGTCCTATCAGACAAATCAGCCTTTGTGATAAAGGAAAAGTTAGATCTGCCTGCTTAATCCCTCTAAAATTTTTAACTTTTATATGTCTGATTCGCAACTGTCTTTCCTCCTCTCACCCTCCAAAAAAGTTCTTTATTTCAGAATTCAATATTCTTAATTAAAACCATATATTTACATTCGTTTTCACGTAATTTTATTAAGATTTTAATTGTATTATTCTTCCCCAATGATTACTTTTCCACGATTTAAATTATACCTTCTATTAATGTTTATACCTATTATCTCATTATTCCCTATCTCTGCAAGAATTGCTCTTATTCTATGTGAGCAGCATCAATATAATTATTTAAATCCTTTTCTTTCAAAAATAATTTTCTCTGTAAAGCGTAATAATATTTTATCTACGCCACCTTCGCATTATCGTTTATCCCTTCAATAACCTTTCTTATCCCCATCCACACATTCAAATCAGTAAAGATATCCACAACACTTCCCTGATCTGTGAACGGTGGTTCCTGCAGCACAGAAAAATCCTTCAGCAATCCATTATGTACGATATATTCCACAATCTGATTTACAAAGTAAATCTGTCTGCTATCCAGATTGGCTTCATTCAGGTATTCAGAAAATGCTTCTTTAGCAGCGTTCATATCCAGGCCCACGATCTCACGGACAAATTCTCCCAGAGGCTTGTCTCCATATTCTGCTTCATATTCATCCTTCGTTCCCAGATCACTCCACAGAATTTTTTCCAATGTTTTAATATCATCCTGAGTCATTGGCTTATTCTTTTTCAATTTCGCAATAACTAGGTCATCCTGATGCTGGCGGACATAATATTCTGCTTTTGCCTTATAGTTCTTCAGATCATCGTTTTCCAGTTCTGACTCTTTCCATTCAATGGACAGAATATCATCTTCGAAGTTTGTGTCATAACGCACCTTCTTTTTAGGAAGATACTTCATCAGATCACGAAGGCTTTCCCGAATATGTTCAAATTCATTGATTCCGGCACGATCCAGATAATCCGTATGGAGAATCTGATTAATCAGCTCTGCCTGTACCATAATTTCCGGTATATTGGCCACCGTAGAAATCGCACTGACTTTTTTCAACAGATCACTCCTGGCTTTTCCATATTTCTTTCCGATCAAATATGCCAGCTCTATGCCGTACATCAGTGCATCAAACCGAACTGCACTTGCCTCATCTCCATCCGGCAGGATCAGAGGAGCCAGTTCTTCCCTTACAAGCAACGTATCCTCATAACTCAGAGTCCGATAGTTGGACTGATCGGAATACAGATCCACATATTTTAAATGCTGACGAACTGCAAAGTTTTCCCGATTCAGTTCCTGCACTTTCTCACTCATATGCTGTATCAATGCATTCCGGTAAGCAATCAATCGTTCTGTCTGATATTCCATATCCTGCAGTTTGTAAGTGATCTGAAATTCCAGATTAAAAATTGCTCCCTGCAGCGCCATCATATTAGCGGTTGCCTTTCCTTTGTTCATACGGAAAAACTCAAAATTGCCACAAAAATCGAAAATATAAAATTTCTGCTTGTCCTCTCCGTCCAGCAATCCGGGGCACAGACGAGTTCCCCGTCCTATCATCTGCCAGAATTTTGCTTTACTCATAACTTTCTTAAAAAAGACAAGATTCAATACTTCCGGCACATCGATTCCTGTGTCCAGCATATCTACGGAAATAGCAATCTGAGGAAGTTTATTTGGCTCTGAAAATTCATCAATAGCACTCTGGGCATAAGTCATATAATTATCAATGACTTTCGCATATCCCGGAAGATTCGGATATTCCTTTCCGAAGATTTCCAGAATCTTTTCCGCATGGTCGTGATTCTTAGCAAAGATAATCGTCTTTCCCAAAGTTTCTCCATAATTGATACGAATCCCTTTGGTCATAAGAATATGCAGAACCTTCTTTATGGTATCCTCATTGAACAGCCAGGAATTCAATGCAGAAGAACTGATTTTTTCAGGAAGTTCTCCGTTCTCGTCTTCAAACGTAGCTTCATAGGCTTCCTTGTCTTCTTCTGATAATTCATCATACACAATTCCCTCTTCAATAAATTTCAAAGAAGATTCTACGGAAAGAAAATCTACCAGATAACCGTCTTTGACGGCCTGTGCCAGTTCATACCCATATGTAGGCACACCATTTTCCAGTTCAAAAATATTGTAGGTATTCTTATCAATTTCGTCCTTTGGTGTAGCTGTCAAGCCAACCAGGGGCGCATCAAAATAGGTAAAAATATCTTTGTATTTATTATAAATAGACCGATGGGCTTCATCACAGATTACCAGATCAAAATGTCCGCAGGTAAACAGTTTTCCCTCCTCATCCTTTACAGAATCAATGCAATTCATCATGGTCTGATAAGTAGAGAAAACACAATGAGCCTGATAATTATCCTTTTCCTCACACAGATTTGTCACAGATAAATCCGGAAGAAGATTCACAAAACTTCGTTTTGCCTGTGTGACCAGAGAATTTCGATCTGCCAGGAACAGGATATTCTTTACCCAACCATGCTGAAGCAACACGTCACACAAGGAAATAACCGTTCTTGTTTTCCCGGAACCCGTGGCCATGACAAGCAATGCTTTCCTACGATTCTTGTTTCCAAAGCTGTCACAAACTGCCTTAACTGCGCCTTCCTGGTAATACCGTCCCGCAATATTCTTATCTACAGTAATATTCTTGAGACTTGTCTTCATAGACTGCAGATTGAACCACTTTTCCAGATCCCGTTTGGAATAGATCATAGATACTCTTCGCTCCGGATATTGACCGTCATCAATCCTCGTATCAAATCCGTTGGTCAGGAAAATAACCGGTCTTCTGCCGTACTGTTTTTCCAGAATATCAGCATACAGTTTTGCCTGCTGTCGTCCTTTTGCCACGTCTACGCAGGTACGTTTTGCCTCAATTACCGCAAGCGGTCTATGCGCATCATCATAGAGTACATAATCTGCATAGCCCACCTCTGATTTATTTGGCATTCCCGGAAGTTCTACTTCATTGATCCAGTTTTTCCCTTCCGTCCATCCGGCATCAGTCAGCATAGTATCAATATACAGCTTTCTGGTCTTATACTCGGATAAATCAAGAGGTTTCGGCACATACGTCTGTTGCTGCTCTTCACGTCTTGCAGTCAGTTGCTCTTTCAATGTCTGGTTTTCTGCAATGAGAGTTTTCAGATCGATTTCTGAAATTGGCGGTACTCCTTCTAAAACAGGCTGTTTCTGTTCTTCAAGCAGTTCTGCATGAAACTCTCCTTCCGTATAATCTTTGGCATAACAATACGCCACAAAATCCAGAAAAATATACAGATTTTCCAGACATAATTTTGCTTGATCCAGGGTAATTTTCTTGCCATTATGAGCCGCATTGTTTCCCACTCTACGGATAAAATTCAGTCTTCTCCAAAGATCCGGATCTACAATATCCCTGAACTCTTCTGTACTCATCAAGCTGACCAACGTATCCTGATACGGCATGACAAGCGAACCATCTACGGAATACATCCATTTGATGGCAAACTCCATGGCCCGGCGGCAGTTGATTACACTGGCTTCCATATCAATATGTAATATTTTCTCAGCCGAAATGGCCACATTTGCGAAAGAATCAAATTGTGGTTCTTTCTTAAGGAAATCAAAGTTGGTCATAAAAATCACCCCATTCCTCTTTATCTTCTACCTTACTTCCAATGAAACTCCTCTGCCATTACCCCAAGGCAACCCCAAAATGCCTGTTGCTGATGGGTCTGATCCATATCTTTTACTGCATCACATAAATCATGCATTGCCTTCATAGCATCTCTCACCTTTTTATCTTGATTTTGGTTATATTCAAACTGTCGTATCTGATTATAATAATCAGCATTTACATACTTCTGATTAAACATCATATTGTTAAAATATGAATCCATTACTTACCCTCCTTTATCCAAAATATTTCTGCATTAAACTATCAAATAATAACTGTGTCTCGTCTAATGCTTTTTGCACAGCGACTCTTGATTTGTCGACCTGTTTAACGAAATCTGCAAACTGGTTTTGAAGTTCAATATTAGGAACATATATTACTGTAGCATTTATTTTAGAAAGCAATAAGTTTGGCTGTGCAGATGCACTTTCAACCATATACATTTGTTTATTAACTCTATAACACCACTTTAAAAATATAGGATTTAACACTTCTTGCTTAACTTTTAATAAAGCCACGCTTTTCTGTAATAATGTATGCTCCGTTCTTTCGTCAGAGGCAATCGCAGATTTTCCAATTGTTGCTCCTGTATTAACTATAAGGAAATCTCCAATTTCAAGATTGCAACGCTTGTAATCTTTTTCAAACTCTTCAGTATTTATTTCTGCCGCTGTATCATAATGCACTTCATCATCATATATTTCTCGAGCTCCAACAAAATATCGCTCAGTTCCAGCTTCTGACTTACAACCGCCATGTTTACCATCCGTAATCTTATTGCATAACTCTTTCAATGTTGCTTTTCTAAATTCTTGAGTTGGACTATCCAGTGTTCCAAACATCTCGACAAATCGAGCTTTGATAAGTTCGTCCAATAGCTCAAGTTCTCTTTTGCGTTCACCTATCACAACTTCTATTTTTGATAATACCGATACAATCTTACTTTGTTTTTGTTCATCCGTATTAAACTCGAATTCAAACTTACCCAAATCAGCCTTCTTTATATTGGGCATGCAAGCACCTGATCGAATATCAAACAATCTTTCTTGCTGACTCTTTAGTGCATAATACAAATATCTTGTATTCTTGGGTCCATCAAAAAGATAATAACAATGTGCCCCACACCAAAATGGTTCTGTCATATAGTTTACATATCCTGATGAATTTCCTCCTTCAGAAATAGTAACAGTGTTTCCCTTAACATTTGCGGCGTTCCATCTTCCCGATGGATTGATGCCACCATTTAAGTATATATATTCGCCATTTTCGATAAGGTCATCTCCATTTATTTGAGTACCCTTTAAGTATTTAGTTACATCACTTAGCTTAACTCTCATAATTCATCCCTACAAATCCGAATTTATTCTTCCTTATCTTTCTCTAACATCTCATCCAGCTCTGCCAGATTCTTTGTAATCTCCATTTCCAGCTCATGCAGATTCGCCATAATCTCCTGTGTAGATGGATACTCTACCGGTACATATTCCACTTCTTTATACTTATTAATGGAAAGATCATACTCATTGTCAACGATATCCTGCTTCTCTACAAAGAAAGACTGTTCCGTCCGTTTTCTCTGTGTCTCCTGCTCTCGATTTCGGAATCTCTCTATAATATCCGGTATATCATTTTCATTGATTGGATTACGTTTATCATCCAGGCTGAATCCATCTGCCTTCATGTCATAGAACCATACTTTATCCGTGCCGCCATGTCCTGTTTTCGTAAAGATCAGGATAGCAGTGGAGACTCCTGCATAAGGCTTAAACACACCGGAAGGCATGGAGATCACTGCCTCCAGACAATTTTCTTCCACCAGTTCTTTGC
>ERZ1643249.5586-NODE-5586-length-10006-cov-4.836398_pt1 | contig 10006 bp, 6 predicted proteins | sample MGYA00579263_ERZ1643249 | MGnify/ENA primary metagenome ERZ1643249 (study PRJEB29033, sample SAMEA4952264) | chicken gut metagenome | biome: Broiler Chicken; feature: Gastrointestinal Tract; material: Caecum | place: Ireland | collected 2018 | study: Broiler...
CTGAAAATGAAAATTTTCTGTTGACTTGAAGTTGACTCCAGGCTTTATGATAATAACAAGCGGTATCTCAGATCGCCGGGAGGCGGGTTCTATTGTACCCCACAGGGGGATACCTTTATGGCCATATGGCCGGAATATGAGGAAATCAGACAGGAGGATAAAAAGATGGTTTATAAGAATTTTCAGGATTTGAAACTTTCGGCGCTGGGTATGGGCGCCATGCGTCTGCCGGTAATCGATGGGGACGACGCGAGAATTGACGAGTCGGCGGCCCAGAAAATGGTGGATTATGCCATGGAGCACGGCGTTAACTATTACGACACCGCCTGGGGTTATCACAATGGCAACTCGGAGCTGGTGATGGGAAAGGCATTGTCCAAATATCCCAGAGACAGTTATTATCTGGCCACAAAATTTCCCGGCTACGATCTGTCCAATATGGATAAGGTGGAGGAGATTTTTGAGAAACAGCTGGAAAAATGCGGCGTGGAATATTTTGATTTCTATCTGTTCCACAATGTATGCGAGATGAACATTGACGCGTATCTGAACAGAGAGTACGGAATCTACGAATATCTGCTGAAACAGAAGAAAGAGGGACGGATTCGTCATCTGGGCTTTTCCGCGCATGGAAGCGTGGAAGTGATGAAACGTTTTCTGGAGGCATACGGAAAGGATATGGAGTTCTGCCAGATTCAGCTGAATTATCTGGACTGGAGTTTCCAGGATGCCAAAGGCAAAGTGGAGCTGCTGAATCAGCACAACATCCCGGTATGGGTGATGGAGCCGCTGCGGGGCGGAAAACTGGCGTCCCTTACTGAGGAGGAGACCGCGAAGCTGAAAGAACTGCGGCCGGAGGAGACGGTTCCCGCATGGGCCTTCCGTTTCCTGCAGTCGCTTCCCAGCGTGACCGTGGTGCTGTCCGGTATGTCCGATATGACCCAGATGCAGGAGAACATCCGTACCTTTGAGGAAGATAAGCCGTTAAATGACGGCGAGATGAAAGCGCTGCTTCAGATGGCGGATGAGATGGTGAGCAAGATCGCGCTGCCCTGTACGGCATGTCATTACTGCGTAAGTCACTGTCCCCAGGAGCTGGATATCCCGGGATTGCTGGCTCTGTACAATGAGCACTGCTTTACCGGAGGCGGATTTATCGCGCCTATGACCATGTCCGCGATTCCGGAGGACAAGCGGCCAAATTCATGTATCGGCTGCCGCAGCTGTGAGGCAGTATGTCCCCAGCAGATCAAAATTTCGGAAGCCATGGCGGATTTCGCCCAGAAACTGGGAATGTAAAAATCCGAAAGGAGAGGAGACGGGCGATGGAATACAGAAAGCTTCCCAGAGGGGAAGAACAGATCAGCATCCTGGGGCTGGGAAACAGCTCTCTGGGCGCTTCCGGGGAAAAGGAGACCCAGGCGGCGGTGGAAATGGCTCTGGAGGCAGGCATCAACTATTTCGACATGGCAGCCTCAGACAGCTCGCCCTTTGAGGCTTTTGGCCGGGCGGCGGCAGGCAGCAGAAAACAGGTGTATTATCAGATTCATTTTGGCGCGGACTACTCCGGCGGCACATACGGCTGGACGCTGGATCTGGAGAAAATCCGCCGCAGCGTGGACTGGCAGCTTCAGGCGCTGAAAACGGATTACATTGATTTTGGTTTTATTCACTGTATCGATGAGGAAGCCGACTGGGAGCAGGTGATGGCCCGGGGAACGGCCGACTATCTGCTGGATTTGAAAAAACAGGGCGTGGTCCGTCATATCGGACTGTCCTCCCATACGCCGGCGGTGGCAGAAAAATTTCTGGATACAGGTATGATCGACATGCTGATGTTCAGCATCAATCCCGCATATGATTACCGCCACGGCGATTATGCCATCGGCAGCGTGGATGAACGGATGGCGCTGTACCGCAGATGCGAGAAGGAGGGCGTGGGAATTTCCGTCATGAAGGCCTTCAGCGGCGGCCAGCTGCTGGATGCGAAAACTTCTCCTTTTGGAAAGGCTCTGACGGAGTATCAGTGCATCCAGTATGCTCTGGACAAGCCGGGGGTTCTGACTGTGTTGCCGGGTATCCGGAACCGGAAGGATCTGGAGCGGATTCTGGGATTTTTCCAGGCCAGCCCCGAAGAACGGGATTATTCCATTCTGGGAACATTCACGCCGCAGGAGGCGAAAGGGGTATGTGTGTACTGCAATCATTGCCAGCCCTGCCCGGCGGGACTGGATGTGGGATTGATCAATAAGTATTATGATCTGTCCAGGGCGGGTGACGCGCTGGCGAAGGACCATTACGCCAATCTGGAGAAGAAGGCCTCCGACTGCGTCGGCTGCGGGCACTGTGATTCCCGGTGCCCCTTCCATGTGGAGCAGTCTGTGAGGATGGAGAAAATCCGGGCGTATTTCGGAGAGTAAGACTTTCGGACTTCCGCTGCAGATGCGGCGTGGTCTGCGTCCCGCTACAGATGCAGCGCGGTCTGCGTCCCGCTGTGGCCGGCGCTAAATGCATGCCGCTGGCTTACAGCGGTCTCGCGGATTTTCGGAGGGCTGGAGGGCCTCAGGAATGATTTTGAAAAAATCGTTCCTGATTTAGCCGCTTTTTCCCGGACTGAAAACATCTTTTTCCGGGCTTTTTTCCAATTTAGCCGCCATTCCCGGGTCTGAAAACATCTTTTTCAGGCTTTTCTCCAAATTTAGCCGCCATTCCCGGGTCTGAAAGCATCTTTTTTCAGGCTTTTCTCCAATTTAGCCGCCTTTTCCCGTCCTGAAAGCATCTTTTTTTTGAGGCCTTTCCCAATTTAGTTGCTTTTAAGTGACAGTTTGGCCTTCGCTTCATCGTCACAAAAATGTGTACACAGGTCTCGGGATTTCGCTGTGAAGGCAGTGTGACTTCTGGCAGGATATTGGATGGATGAATAGTTACAAGTTGAGAAAAAAATAACAGGTTGAGGCTTTACAATCTGCGCGCGGTGAGCTTATAATAGGACGGGAAGCAGGACGGGGCCGTTATCCGGCCAGGAGCCGTGCTGCTTCCCGGAAAATACAGGCATATGGGGGCTGTTTTGAAAAACAGCCCTTTTTGGTCGTTGGTTTGGATAAGTCAAGGAGGCGTATAAAACAATGACAAAAATTGATATTATTTCAGGTTTCCTGGGAGCAGGAAAGACAACACTGATTAAGAAACTTCTCAGCGAGGCACTGAAGGGCCAGCAGGTGGTTCTCATTGAAAATGAATTCGGCGAGATCGGTATCGACGGAGGATTTCTCAAAGAGTCCGGCATCGAGATCCGGGAGATGAATTCCGGGTGTATCTGCTGCTCTCTGGTGGGAGATTTCGGGACTTCCTTAAAAGAAGTGATCGACACGTATCATCCGGACCGGATTGTGATTGAGCCCTCCGGTGTGGGAAAGCTGTCGGACGTTATCAAGGCGGTAAAGAATGTGAAAACCGACTGTGAGATCAGCCTGAACAGCTATACCACAGTGGTGGATGTGAATAAATGCAAAATGTACATGAGAAACTTCGGCGAATTTTTTGAAAATCAGCTGGAGTACGCGAAGACGATTATTCTGAGCCGCACGGATACTCCGAAAGCCACAGATGAAAAAGTGGAGCAGGCGGTGGAGCTGATCCGCGGCGTGAACAAGGATGCGGTGATTATTACCACACCCATTGAGAAACTGGAAGGAAGCCAGATTCTGGAAGCTATGGAGCAGGGACGCCAGGAGGAAGAGGATATCTGCCCGGTGTGCGGCGGCGCCCATGGCCATGAGGGGCATGATCATGAGCATAGCCACGATCACAGAGATCATGATCATGAGCACTGCCACGATCATGGAGATCACGATCATGAGCATAGCCACAATCACGGAGATCACGATCATGAGCATAGCCACGATCACGAAGATCATGATCATGAACATAGCCACGATCACGAAGGCCATGATCATGAGCACTGCCACGACCACGGAGACCATGATCATGAGCATAACCACGACCACGGAGACCATGAGCACTGCCACGATCACGGAGATCACGATCATGAACACTGCCATGATCACGAAGGCCACGATCATGACCATGACTGCGGATGCGGCCACGATCACGGCCACGGCTGCGGCCATGACCACGATCATCACCATCACCACCATGCCGACGAGGTGTTCACCAGCTGGGGCCGGGAGACTCCGAAGAAGTTTACCCGCCAGGAGCTGGAGGAGATGCTGAAAAAACTGTCGGAGGATGAGAGTTTCGGCGTGATCCTGAGAGCGAAGGGTATGGTGGACAGCCCGGACGGCCAGTGGATTTACTTTGACATGGTTCCGGAAGAGTACGAGATCCGCACGGGAGCTCCCCAGGTGACCGGAAAGCTCTGTGTGATCGGTTCCAAAATGGATGAAGGAAAACTTGCAGAATTATTTGGAGTGAAATAGTCATGTTTGAGAGAGATGTTCCCGTATATTTAATTACCGGATTTCTGGAGAGCGGAAAGACCCGGTTTCTGGACTTTACCATCCGCCAGCAGTATTTTCAGATCCCGGATCTGACTCTGCTGCTGGTCTGCGAGGAGGGAGAAGAGGAATACGATCCGGCCAAGCTGAAAAAATGCAATACGGTCATGGAGGTCATTGAAAATCCGGAGGACTTCACGCTGGAGACGTTGAAGGCGCTGGATAAAAAGTACCGCCCGGAGCGGGTGCTGATCGAGTACAATCCGCTCTGGTCCGTGGCAAAACTGTACGAGATGACTATGCCCCGGGGATGGGACATGGCTCAGCATATCGTCACGGTGGATGCCAGCTGCTTCCAGATTTATATGAACAATATGAAATCCATTTTCATGGAAATGATCCGGGGCGCGGACATGGTGATCTTCAACCGGTGCCAGCCGGACAATCCGCTGGCCAATTTCCGCAGAAGCGTCAAGGTGGTGAGCCCGGCGGCGGAGGTGCTGTTTGAGGATGAGAACGGCGAGATCGAGGATATTTTCCAGGATGAGATGCCCTACGACATGAATGCGGATGTGATTGATATCGAGGATATCGATTACGGCATCTGGTACATCGACATGATGGACAATCTGGATAACTATGTGGGAAAAACCGTCCGTTTTAAAGGTCAGGTACTGAAAAGCCGGGATCTCAGCGCGGGATTTTTCGTGCCGGGAAGAATGGCCATGACCTGCTGCGCGGACGACACGCAGTTCATCGGCTATGTGTGCAAAAAGCCGGATGCGGGAAAGCTGCGGATGGGCTCCTGGGTGGAGGTGACGGCCCGGGTGGAAAAGGAGTACATGGACGTATACCACGACGAGGGGCCGGTACTCTATGCCAAAGAGATTAAGGAGACCGCGAAACCGGAGCAGGAGCTGGTGTATTTCACCTGACGGACGCGGCGGAGGAGACGGAGAATGTTTATTATCGCAGGCCTGGGAAATCCAGGGAAAAGATATGAAAATACCCGCCACAATGTGGGGTTTGACGCCATTGACGAGCTGGTGGACCGCTATCGGATCCCCGGCTCGGGGGTCAGCCACAAGGCCATGGTCGGAAAGGGAATTATGGAAGGCCAGAAGGTGCTTCTGGCAAAACCCCTGACCTATATGAATCTCAGCGGGGAGGCCATCCGGGGGCTGGTGGATTATTACAAAATCGATCCGGAGACGGAGCTGCTGGTGATCTATGACGATATCAGTCTGGAGCCCGGGAATATCCGGATCCGGAAAAAGGGAAGCGCCGGCGGCCATAACGGCATCAAAAGCATTATCGCCCAGCTGGGCACCCAGAATTTTCAGCGGATCCGCATCGGCGTGGGTGAGAAGCCGAAGAACTGGGATCTGGCGGATTATGTGCTGGGAACCTTCGGAAAGGAGGACCGGCCGCTGGTGGAGGAAGCCCTCGGCAACGCGGCGGAGGCGGCAGCCATGATCGTCCAGGGGAAAATCGACGAGGCCATGAACCGTTTTAACCGGACAAAGGAGGCCCCGAAGCCTGACAAGGAGTAAAGCAAAGGGCACAGGCATTGGCGCGCATGCGGCTGCCGGAAGGAAAAAGCCGCGCGGAACCGTCAACAGGAAAGGAACAGACGTATGGACGTATTCGTACAGCCTTTATATCAGCTCGCTGATTTTGAAGAAATAATCAGACAGGTGAAAAAGCCGGGAATCGTACAGGTTTCCGGCTGTCTTGACTCCCAGAAGGCCCATTTTTCCTACGGGGTCGGACGGGAGTTTTCCTTTCGCCTGATTCTGGCGGAAAATGATCTGAAAGCCAGGGAATTTTATGAGGATTACCGGATGTACGATCCGGAGACCCTTCTCTACCCTTCCCGGGATCTGATTTTTTATCAGGCGGATATCCATGGGAATCTGATCACCCGGGAGAGACTTCGGGTGATCCGGGCGCTGATGGAGCGTCAAAGCGCCACGGTGGTGGCCTCCATCGACGGTTGTATGGACTGCCTGCTGCCACTTTCCCTGCTCAGGGAGCATGTGCTGCGGTTCCGAAGCGACAGCCCGCTGGATCTGGAGGCGGTGTGCGGCCAGCTGGTGGAGCTGGGGTATGCGCGTGTGCCCCAGGTGGAGGTGGCCGGGCAGTTTTCTGTCCGGGGCGGAATTCTGGATGTATTTTCCCTGACAGAGGAAAATCCCTGGCGGATCGAGCTGTGGGGGGATGAGATCGATTCTATCCGCAGCTTCGACGCCGAGAGCCAGCGCTCCATTGAAAATCTGGATGAGATTGTCATTTATCCCGCCACTGAGCTGGTGCTGGACGGGGATACCCGCAGACAGGGGCTTGCGGCCATACAGAAGGAGGCGGCGGCCTGCCAGAAAAAACTGCGGGGAGAAATGAAAACCCAGGAAGCGGCCAACATCGGCCGGCTGGCAAGGGAGCTGGAGGAGCAGCTGGAGGAGACGGAACGCTGCGCCGGGGCGGAAGGATTTATCCATTATTTTTATAAAGATACGGTTTCTTTTCTGGATTATTTTCCGGAGGATACGCTGGTGGTGCTGGATGAGCCCAACCGGCTGGTGGAGCATGCCAAAGCCACGGAGGAGGAATTCCGGGAGAGCATGATTCACCGGCTGGAGAAAGGATACCTGCTGCCGGGACAGATGAAGCTGATCCGGCGGCACCAGGAGGTGGTTCACCGGATTAACCGGTGCCGCGTTCTGTCCCTGTCCATGATGGACCCCAAAGTGGGCGACTGGGAATTTCACTATGGCAGCCAGATCACGGTCCGTTCCGTAAATCCCTATAACAACAGTTTTGAGCTGTTGGTGAAGGACCTGAAGGGGTGGAAGCGGAGCGGTTACCAGGTGCTTTTGCTGTCCGGTTCCCGTTCCCGGGCCGCGCGTCTGGCGGAGGATCTCAGGGAGGAAGGCCTTGCCGCGTTTTACAGCGATGACCCTGACCGGGTGATTCAGCCGGGAGAAATCCGGACCTCCTACGGCCATGTGACCAGGGGCTTTGAGTATCCCTGGTGCAAATTCGTGGTGATCTCGGAGACGGATATTTTCGGCCGGGAGAAGAAGAAACGCAGAAAGAAAAGCGAATATAACGGCAAACGGATACAGAGCTTCAACGAGCTGTCCGTGGGCGATTTTGTGGTGCATGAAAATCACGGGCTGGGCATCTACCGGGGCATTGAGAAAATGAAGGTGGACGGCGTGATGAAGGATTACATCAAAATCGAGTACGCCGGGGACAGCACGCTGTATGTGCTGGCCACCCAGCTGGATGTGCTGCAGAAATACGCCGGGGCCGACGCCAAGCCGCCCAAGCTGAACCGGCTGGACGGACAGGACTGGAAAAAGACGAAAACCCGCGTCCGGGGCGCCGTGAAAAATATCGCGAAGGAGCTGGTGGAGCTGTACGCGGCCCGGGAGCATCAGCAGGGCTTCAAATACGGGCCGGATACCGTCTGGCAGCGGGAATTTGAAGAAATGTTCCCCTTCGAGGAGACGGAGGATCAGCTGGCGGCCATCGAGGCGGCCAAAAAGGACATGGAAAGCGGAAAGATCATGGACCGGCTGGTCTGCGGAGACGTGGGATACGGCAAGACGGAGATTGCCATCCGGGTAGCTTTCAAGGCAGTGCAGGAGGGGAAACAGGTGGTTTACCTGGTGCCCACCACCATTCTGGCCCAGCAGCACTACAACACCTTTTCCCAGCGGATGAAGGAATTTCCGGTGCGGGTGGATTTGCTGTGCCGCTTCCGCTCGGCGGCCCAGCAGAAGAAAACCGTGGAGGATCTGAAGAAAGGGCTGGTGGATATCGTCATCGGCACCCATCGGGTACTGTCTTCGGATGTGCAGTTTAAGGATCTGGGCGTTCTGATCATTGATGAGGAGCAGCGATTCGGCGTCACCCACAAAGAAAAAATCAAGCAGATGAAGAAGAATGTGGATGTGCTGACTCTGACCGCCACGCCCATTCCCCGGACACTTCACATGAGCCTCATCGGAATCCGGGATATGAGCGTGCTGGAGGAGGCGCCCCAGGACCGTCTGCCCATTCAGACGTATGTGATGGAATACAACGATGAGCTGGTCCGGGAGGCCGTCACCCGGGAAATGGCCCGGGGCGGCCAGGTATTCTATGTGTATAACCGGGTCAACAACATTGATGAGATCACCAACCAGATCGCCAAGCTGGTGCCGGAGGCAAATGTGGCCTTCGCCCACGGGCAGATGAGGGAGCGGGAGCTGGAAAAAATCATGGTGGGATTTATCAACGGGGAGATTGACGTGCTGGTGTCCACCACCATTATTGAAACCGGCCTGGACATTTCCAATGTAAATACCATGATTATCCACGACGCGGATCAGATGGGCCTGTCCCAGCTGTATCAGCTGCGGGGACGGGTGGGAAGAAGCAACCGGACGGCCTACGCGTTTCTCATGTACCGCCGGAACAAAATGCTCAAGGAGGTGGCGGAGAAGCGTCTCCATGCTATCCGGGAGTTCACGGAGCTGGGCAGCGGCATTAAGATTGCCATGCGGGATCTGGAAATCAGGGGCGCCGGAAATCTTCTGGGCGCGGAGCAGCACGGCCATATGGAGGCGGTGGGATATGATCTTTACTGCAAAATGCTGGGCGAGGCGGTGAAGGAAGCCAAGGGTCTGCCGGTGCAGGAGGATTTTGAGACCACCATTGACCTGAGCGTCAACGCCTACATTCCGGAGAAATACATTCCCAATGAATATCTGAAGTTGGATATTTATAAGCGGATTGCCGGAATTGAAAATGAAGAAGAGTACGACGATATGCTGGAAGAGCTCCTGGACCGGTTCGGAGAGCCGCCCAAAACCGTGCAGAACCTGCTGGCAGTGGCCAGACTGAAAGCCATGGCTCACCGGATTTACATGACGGAAGTGCGCCAGCTGGGAGAAGAGCTGAAGTTTACCATGTATGAGCAGGCGAAAATCGACCCCGCCGCCGTACCCCAGGTGATCGCCATGTATCCGGAGGAGATGAAGTTTAAGGTGGAGACCAATCCCTATTTCCTTTATACACCCAGAAACCGGCGGGCAAAGGGAAAGGAGAATGTGCTGGAGAAGGCTGGGGAGATTCTGGAAAGGATGCAGGTGCTGGTAAAGGGAGAAGAATGATGATATATCAATGTCCTGGCGTATGGGAATTATAGAAGACAGGGATTTCGCGATTGAAGAGAGCATCGTAGGATTTCAATGAGTGAAAACAGCGGAAATTCCGACAGAAGTTATCGTAAAAGCGGTTATCAATTCCTGTGGGCATCAGATGTATAAGCAGTTGTATAAGAAGTAATGTGACTGACGTATTTAAAGACAGGAATGAGATTCATACAATGGATGAAATCCTGTCTTTAAATGTGTCAGGAAGATGTTTAGCGAGATGTTTTGGAGGATCGTCCCGTAGAGATAGTCAGATATCTACGGGAGAAAAGAGGTTTTCCGGGAAACCCGCCGTAGAAAAAGCGGAGGTTCTGCGGCAGGATCGGAGAAAGTGAAATTTTCCCC
>ERZ1643249.5587-NODE-5587-length-10005-cov-14.015176_pt1 | contig 10005 bp, 14 predicted proteins | sample MGYA00579263_ERZ1643249 | MGnify/ENA primary metagenome ERZ1643249 (study PRJEB29033, sample SAMEA4952264) | chicken gut metagenome | biome: Broiler Chicken; feature: Gastrointestinal Tract; material: Caecum | place: Ireland | collected 2018 | study: Broiler...
TGCAGGCTGCGGCCGAGAGGGGAGAACCTCTCCCCTGCTGAGGCCCCACCGGCTGACGCATTACCTGCTGGCAAGTTTCGCAAGCATAGCGTTTGGACGTCCAAACGCGCATCTTGGGGCGTGCCCCAAACCCCCGTGTATGATAAGAAAGGGATCGGTGATTTACAATGAGTGGTTTTGAACTTCGCGCCAAATTTTACCCGCTGGTGCCGACGCTGGCACAGCTTGCCGAGGAAGCAAAGGAGGGCGTGGACTATCCGTTTGAAGTGCGGCAGGTATTGCAGTTGCAGAATAAAGAGTATCGGCAGCTTTGCAAGGCACTCGATAAAGGCTACGGCTTTGAACGGATGCTGCCGGAGGAAGGGTATGACCCGGTGTACGGTTCTTTTATCTGTGTGCTGGTCACAACGGCCTCCAGAAAGCAGGGCATCCTGATGGCCCGGTCATACAATACCCTCTTCGGCGCTTTCCTGACGGACTGTACTCTGCTGGATCTGGAAAATGTGCCTTGCCAGCGCATTCCGTTGGATATGCCCAAACACACCCAACAGGGGGCCGCCCGCTGACGGCCAAACGCAAGCGGCAGCACCAGATCGCGCTGCGGCTGAATGACCAGGAACTGCGCCATCTCAATAAGCAATCCGACCTTTGCGGTTTGTCCCGTGAAGAATACCTGCGCGGCCTGATCATGGGCAGAGAACTTCACCCGCGCCCCTGCACCCACCACGCCGACCTGCTGCGCAAGGTGGCGGGCCTTTGCAACAACGCCAACCAGCTCGCCCACCGCGCTAACTCCACCGGCGTGGCCGGGCAGGAGAGCGTGGACAAGATGACGGCGTTGGCAGCGGAGGTCTACCGTATCATCAAGGAAAACTGGTGATACCGCATGGCTTACACCTCCCTCATCCCCGTGCGCCGCCTGGACAGGGCGGTGAAGTATGTGCGGGATAAATCCAAAACCACAAAGCCAAGTTCCTTGGAAGAAGCGGTGGACTATGCCCTCAACCGGGACAAAACCGAATCCGTCTGCTTTGAAACGGGCCTGAGCTGCCTGTGCGAAGCAGCCTTTGCCGATATGCGCGCCAACAACCTGCGATGGCATAAAACCGGCGGTGTGCAGGGATACCACCTGGTTCAGAGTTTTGCCGAGGGCGAAGTGACGCCTGAGCTGGCCCACCAAATTGGCGTGGAACTGGCTGACCAACTGCTGGATGGCCGGTACCAGGCGGTGGTGACCACCCACCTCAACACCCGTCACGTCCACAATCACATCGTCTGGTGCGCGGTGGCTTTGGACAACGGCCGTAAATACCACAGCAACGCCAGAAGCTACTACACGGAGGTGCGGGCCAAGTCGGACGCCTTATGCCGCCAATATGGGTTGTCAGTCATTGAAACGCCGGAATCGGAGCGCGGCAAGCGCCAGTATGCGAAGTGGCAGGCGGAAGCCAGCGGCCAGCCGACCTGGCGCACCGCCATCCGCATGGATATAGATGAGGTCGTCTCGATGGCGCTGACGTGGCGACAGTTTCTGACGATCCTGGAACAGAAGGGCTACGGGATCCGCATGGGCCGCAAGTACCCGACGCTGCGGCCGCCAGGAAAAGAACGCTTTGTGCGGTTCAAGACGCTGGGCAAATCATATACGCCGGAAGCTATCCGGCAGCGGATTTTGTATCCGAAACGGCCTTTTACACCCGCTGCTGTCTGGCGCGGACGCCTGCACGGCACCCACCGCAAAGCCCGCAAGCTCACCGGCCTGCGGGCTTTGTATTATCGGTACCTGTACGAGTTGGGCGTGCTGCCCCGCAAGCCGCAGCGCCCCAGCTATGCCGTGCGGCAGGACATCCGCAGCCTGGACAAGCGAATCCGGCAGATGGAATTTTTGTCGAGCCACGAAATCGACACGCTTGGCCAGCTGAATGCCTACCGCCAGACGCAGGAAAAGGCCGTGGCGGATCTGCTGGCCGAGCGCCGCCAACTGCACCGTGCCGAACCGAGCAATGCGGTCAAGGCCAGACTGGAGCAGATCACGCAAGCCCTCAAACCACTGCGGCGGGACATCCGCCTCTGTCAGCAGATTGCGGAGCAATCGGTGCAGATGCGGGAACGGATGAGCCAGAGGGACGAGAAGGTGCCTGCACAGAATCACGAACAGGATAAGGATATGGAACGAAAGCCCCATAGAGAAACCAATCAACCCAGATAACAGACAATGAGGGAGGAATGCCAATGAAAGATGATATGAACCATCCCAACCGCTGGGCCTACCGCCGTGAATACGCCCGGCGCAGCTATCCGCCCGGTACCCGCATCCGATTGCTCGAGATGTCGGAGGACCCCAACCCAGTACCTGTGGGCAGCTGCGGCACTGTTCTGGCCGTGGATGATGCGGGCCAGCTGCTCATGCAGTGGGACAACGGCCGCAGCCTGTCGCTGATTCCTGGTGTGGATAACTTTGAGGTGCTGGAACGGCCCCGGCATTGGAACTCCCCGGCGCGAAGCGCACACAACAAAGGAGACGCCAGATGAACCTTGGTTCTGACCCGGCCGACCAGGTCGTCCGGTACACGCTGGAGGGCACTGAGTTCGCGCTGCGAATCTCGGGTACCGCCGCCAAGAATTTTGCCATCTTTGCCGCCGCGGTGCTGCGCGACCAGAAGAAAACCCGCGGCAAGACCAACCTGACCCGTCTGCTGCGCGAGGGCAAGCCGCTGAAGTTTTTCTCGGTTGAGACAGACCGCATGAAAGAGTTCGCTCTGGAAGCCAAGCGCCACGGTCTGCTGTTCGTCCCGATGCGCGACCGCAACGACCCGGACCATATCGAGATCGCCATCTGGGCAGACGATTCCGCCAAAGTCGAGCGGATCATCGACCGGATGCAGTTGGATGTGGTGGAAACCGGCGAAGCGGCAATCATGTCGGATGTCACGCCCGAACGGCCCGCACAGGAGCAAGGAATGCCCGAGCAGCAGCCTGTGCAAGCTGCCGCAAATGCTCCGCTTCCGTTTGAGCAAAGTGGAGCTGATTTCGCCCCGGGTTTTACTCAACCGGCTTCGCCACCCGCGGAGCCGGGCAACCCGCTGCCTACCCACTCGACCCGGAGCAACGCCCCTCGGTCCGAGAAACCCTTGCCGCCATCCGCTGCCAGCAGAAGCAGATTGAGCAATACTTCTCCCGCCCAACACGCCGACGGGGTGCGGGCCAGGGGTGAACGCCCCAGTGTGCGGGATGAACTGCGGGAGATCAAAGCCATGCTGCGCCAGCGGGAAGTCCATCACGCCGCAGCCTAAAATGCCGCTCCGCATCCATCGCAGCGACCGGGCGCGGTGAGCCGGAAGTTTTCCGTTTGTTTTCAATTTGGGACTGGATTTACAAGGAGTGTTGAAGTAGTGTTGATGCTAACAAAAACAAGACACAACAGCCGGGCACCGCCCGGCAGATTGGAGGAAACCATGCGCCGAAACAACATCCGAATCATGAAGATGGACCGCAACAACCGCAGCATTTTGATGCGTGCCCTGTATGCGGATTTCTGTGCCAACCGGGCAGCGGGGCTGCCGTATGGCAATCTGGCCGCCCTCATCACCAAGCTGCATGAGACCCAGCCCGGCAAGCTGCCGCTGGACGATGCCGAGTTCCGCCTGGCCCGCAACGCCCTCAACCATCTGCGCAACGAGCGGATCGCCACCGGCGGGTACACCGATGCGGCGGATGTGGCGTTGGTGAAGCTCGTCAGGGCCAAACCGCCCTTGTGGCCGTTTGGGTGAATTAACGTCGAAAGCCTGGTTACATTCGGGCTTTCTTGATAACAGAGCGGAGGTGTTGGAACCCAACAGAAAAACAAAGCAAATAGATAAACCGGTTCTGTCTGTCGTCTCGGCCTCTGGTGGGAAGGATTCGACGGCCATGCTTTTACGTCTGCTGGAGGAAGGCCGTCAGGTGGATGAAATCCTCTTCTGTGACACCGGCCTCGAATTCCCGCAGATGTACGACCATCTGGAAAAACTGGAACGATACATCGGCCGCCCCATCACCCGGCTGAAAGCGCCGTATACCTTCGAGCAGTATTTCTACGAATACCAGGCCAAAGGCGATGCCACATCGGTCACCAACCGGGGCTTAAGCTGGCCGTCCCACGCCTGCCGATGGTGTACCGGCCGCCTCAAGACCCATGTCATCGCCAAACATCTGCGGGAACTGAAGAAACAGTACCGTCTGATTCAATATGTCGGTATTGCGGCAGATGAAGCCCACCGCTGCAAAGACCTGCACTATCCACTGGTGGAGTGGGGCATGACCGAGGCCGATTGCCTCAACTACTGCTACGCCCACGGCTTTGACTGGGGCGGGCTGTACAAGATCTTCCGGCGGGTATCCTGCTGGTGCTGCCCGCTGCAGCCGATCTCGGAACTGCGTAAGCTGCGCATCCATTGCCCCGACCTGTGGCAAAAGCTGCTGTACATGGACGCCCATACCTGGCAACCCTTTCGCCGCGACTACACCGCGCAGCAGCTGGAAGAACGGTTCGCACTGGAAGAAGAACGTGCCGCCCGGGGCCTGCCCAATAAAGGGCGGGCCTTTTATGCTGCCCTGCATGACCGGCTGGCAGAGAAAGAGGCCGTCACTTCTTGAACCGCCAGAATGCAACCCCCTGGTGGGTCTGGCTGCTGCCATTGCTACTCGTCTGGTGGGCGGCGGCCGGGCTGGCGATGCGGTGGGATGCTGCCGCGGGGCTGGCCGGAATATTGGCGGCCGTCAATGACCTGCTGGCGGCGCCGCTGCCGGTCTATTTCACACCCCAGACCCCGCGCTTTTTACTGCTCGGCACCGCGCTCTATGTGGTCGTTGCCATCGTCATCGCATCCGACCAGAAGAACACGCGCCCCGGCGAGGAACACGGTTCCGCTCGCTGGGGCGATGTCTTTGCCCTGAGCCGAAAGTACGCGGACAAGACCGGCCCCAACCTGCTGCTGACCCGGCATTTCCGCATCGGGGTGGACGGCTATAAGCACAAACACAATACCAATGTCCTCGTGGTGGGCGGCTCCGGCGCGGGCAAGACCCGTACCTATGCGGTGCCCAACGTGCTGGAAGCCGCCAGGGCTGGGCCGGGCTGTTCGCTGGTCATTACAGACCCCAAAGGGGAAATTTTGCGCAAGACAGGCAGATATTTGCTGCGACAAGGCTATGAGGTGCGGGTGTTCGACCTCATTGACCCCAGTGCGTCGTTCTGCTATAACCCTTTTGTGTATGTGCAGGATGATAAAGACATGCTCCAACTCATCACCAACCTGATCCAAAATACGACGCCGTCCCACGCGCAAACCAACGACCCGTTCTGGGAACGCTCCGAGACCGCCCTGTTTCAAGCCCTCATGCTCTACTTGCTGCACGAAGCCCCGCCCCGTGAACAAAACTTCGGCATGGTCATGGAAATGCTGGAAAGCGCCGAGGTCAGGGAAGAAGATGAAAGCTACCAATCGCCGCTGGATGTTCTGTTCGAACGGCTCGAGGAACGGGAACCGGACAGCATCGCAGTCAAGCAATACCGCGTCTTTAAGCAGGCCGCGGGTAAAACTGCAAAGTCGATTCTGGTGAGCGTCGGTGTACGGCTGGCGGCGTTCAACCTGCCGCAGATCAACCGGCTGACGATGATGGATGAACTTCACCTGGACGAGCTGGGAGAGAAAAAGGTGGCTCTGTTCTGCTGCATCCCGGATTCGGACAAGTCGCTGAACTATCTGGTCGGCATGGTTTACACCCAGCTCATCCAGACGCTTTACCACCAAGCCGACCGCGTCCATAAAGGCCGCCTGCCCGTACCCGTGCATTGCCTGATGGACGAGTTCCCGAATATTTCGCTGCCCAAGGACAGTTTTCTGGCTGCCTTGGCAACCATGCGTTCCCGCGGTATTTTCTGCTCGATCATCGTGCAGAACATCAGCCAGCTGAAAGCCATGTACAAGGACAGCTGGGAATCGCTGATCGGTCTATGCGACGAGTTCCTCTATCTCGGGGGCAACGAGCAGAGCGCGCACAAGTACGTCTCCGAGCTGATTGGCAAAGAAACTGTCGATACAACGAACCACAGCCGCAGCCGAGGCCGCAGCGGCAGCTACAGCACCAGCGAGCAGCAGGCCGCCCGCGACCTGTTGACGCCGGATGAAGTGCGCCTGCTGCCAGACGGCAAAGCCGTGCTGTTCGTGCGCGGCGAGCGGCCGGTCATCGACGACAAGTACGACCTGCTGCGTCACCCCTGCATCCGCTTCACCGAGGACGGCGACGCGGCTCCCTATGACTACACCGCAGCCGAGCAGGCGGCGGACGATCTGCCCGGCGAGACTGGCGACTGGGAGTTGCTGGACATGGACGATTTTCTGCCGCAGACCGAGCACCCTGAACCACTTTTCCGAATGATACACAACAAAACGCAAAGGAGGAATGCCCATGAGTCCCTTGAATCACAAACGCAATCACAAAACCCAAAACCGGCTGAATAACCGGCCCCTCGTCCACCGCCTGCGCCGCGGCTTTGCGCTGTACGCCGTTGCCGCTCTGGCCTGCTGCCTGGCAACGCCCGCACTGGCGGCTGGTGACCCGCTGGCCGTCATCGACAACCTGAACACCTTCATTTTCAGCATCATCCGGGCCGTCGGCCTGATTCTGCTTGGCTGGGGCATCGTGCAGGTGGGCCTGTCGCTGCAGAGCCACGACCCGAGCCAGCGCAGTCAGGGCTTTTTGACGCTGGCTGGCGGCATCATCATCACGTTTGCCCGTGAAATTCTCGATTTGATCATTGGGACCGGCGCGTGAAGGCCGCGGCAACCAGCTGCCAGGAGGGGGTGATGCGATACGGACAATAACTGGATCGTTGACAGCCTGACCAACGCCCTCAACACCTGGAACGACAAGCTGGGCGAGATCTGGCAACTGCTGACCGCCAGCCCGGTCAGCTACAACGGCGGCGCGGTGTGGAGCGTGATGACCGGCATCTATGGCGCTTTGCAGGCCATTGGGTACGGACTGCTCGTGTTATTCTTCGCGGCGGGGGTCGTCAAGACCTGCGGCAGTTTCGCCGAGGTCCGCCGCCCGGAACAGGCCCTCAAACTGTTTGTGCGGTTTGCCCTCGCCAAAGCCGCCGTGGATTATGGCCTTGACCTCATGCTGGCAGTGTTTGACATCGTGCAGGGCATGGTCTCGCAGGTGATCGGCGCATCGGGGGCTTCCGGCATCGGCAGCACCACCCTGCCGCAGGAACTCATCGACACCATCAACGCCTGCGGCTTTTGGGAGAGTATCCCGCTGTGGGCCGTGACGCTCATCGGAAGCCTGCTCATCACGGTACTGTCCTTTGTCATGGTGTTGACCGTCTATGGCCGGATGTTCAGCCTTTGGATGTACGCCGCCATCGCGCCGATCCCGCTGTCGGCCTTTGCCGGGGAGCCCACCAGCAGCGTAGGCAAAAACTTTCTGCGCAGCTATGCGGGGGTGTGTTTGCAAGGCGTGGTCATCGCGCTGGCCTGCATCATCTTCTCCGCCCTCGCCACCAGCGCCCCGGCCGTTGACCCCTGCGCCAGCGCCATCACAGCGGTGTGGTCGTATGTCGGTTCGCTGGCGTTCAATTTGCTGGTGCTGGTCGGGGCGGTCAAGGGCTGTGACAGGATCGTGAAGGAGATTATGGGGCTGTAAAGCGGCCGCTACGCGGCATCAGAACAAAGAAACGCCAATCATCCGGGACAAAGCTGTCCAAGTATCCGGTTGTAAATCGGCCAATCATCCGAAAAATATTCGGCCAAGTATCCGGTTTTGTTGGCAATCCTCATTCCATCAATTATAATAAGGATGTATTGGTAGCAAGTCGTTTCCGGCCGCAAGGAACTTGTCCGGTGCAGGACCAACCGCTGACAATTTGTCAGCAGTTGAATCTGATTGCATAGATGGCTACAACCGTGGAAATTTGGAAGGAGTAGATTGTGACAGACTTCAAAGATTTTCTGGCTGAACAACTGCAGGACCCGGAGATTTTGGCTGAATATCAGGCGTTGGAACCCGAATACAAGCGGATGCAGGCAATGTACAAGTTACAGGCCGAACTGGAGCGGGGCCTTCAAAGCGCACAGAAAGAGGGCTGGCTCTCTGTTGACGAAGTGGAAAAGACCGTCTTAGGGTGTATCTGAATGGATCAGAAGGCATAAAGGTCATGCTATCACAGAGGAAGGCGATGGTGTCGTTGTGATTTGGGCCTTCACATTGTACCGCGATAAGGAGAGAGTCTGTATGCCCACAATCATTCCTGCCCGTGATCCGAAAAACACAAACGCGATTTCGCAGCAATGCCATGAAAGCCAGGAGCCAATTTTTGTCACCCAAAATGGATATGGTGATATGGTCAGTATGAGCATGGAAATATACGAACGCCAACAGGTCATGAACGAAGTGTACGCCAAACTGGCCGTTGCCGAAGCGCAGCACAAAGCTAGTATGGGACGCCCGTTGGCCGATGTCCTCCAGGAATCGGAGGAAACCTATGGCGTATAATGTGATTATACTGCCAGTTGCCGAAGAGGATTCGGGAATGTTCTGCACTATTTTGACCGGCGTTTTGTTTCCCCGTAGGTGATCCGCACTTTCACCAGAAACGACGGGAGGCGCTGGTCAACCCGATTTGGCAGCCCGCAGATGTGCCTTGTCGAGCAACGAAGCCTTCCGTCAGCGCGGGTACCGCATTTTCTATGGCTCGCAAAATAACGCCAAATATATCTGCAACGAAAGAAGCCAATGGCTTGCTGCACGGCAGGCCCTTGGCTTTTGTTTATCAGGTGCTTCCTTTTGTCAACTTCTTCAACGCTTCCTCATTCTTGGCCATGAGGCGTCTGGAGATCGCCAGAACATCCTCGTCAGCGGCCTGCTGCTCCCTTTCCAGTTGGCTGAACTCGATCAGGACATAGCGCGGCGTGTTGTTCTTCAAAATGACGACCGCGCCATTCTCATCCACCAGCCGCGCCACGCGGGAAAAGTTCTGATTGGCTTCGGTGATGGACACCAGATTGTCTGTATTAATGACCATATCAGGCACCTCCTTCTGCTACCAGTATACACGAAAAAAATAGGAGAAATACAGCCTATAAAAAGGAGATGGTTCCTATCGAAATCAAAATCCCCAAAGAAATCCGCAACTACCATGAGAACATCTTTTTCGGGCTCAACACCCGGCAATTTGTCTGCTCGCTGCTGGCGCTTGGCGCGGCGGCGGGCCTTTATTTTTGTCTGCGGCCCATCGTTGGCGCGGAGCAGGTGGGCTGGATGTGTATTCTGGGCGCTGCGCCGTTCGCGGCCTGCGGCTTTTTTTCCTATCATGGCATGGCGGCCGAGCAGCTGTTGTGGGCATGGATCAAATCGGAGATCCTCATGCCCCGGCGACTGGTGTTCAAGTCGGACTGTCTGTATTACCAGGCGATGCAGCCTGCTATCTCCGAAGGGTGCAAACACAAGAGCAAGCACCGCCCCAAAAAGCACCCCAATAAAACCGATGATTTCAAAATCGGCAAAACCAAACCGAAACGGAGGAATCGTATGAAGAAAAATGAAATGAAGGTAATCCCGGAGGCCCGCCATTGACCAAGACGCTGGCAGCCGCCAGGCGTCAGGAGCGCGTGAAGTTCAAGGTCCCGCGCTCGGTGCAGGACGCCATCCCCATCCGCCGCATCTGGCCGGACGGCATCTTCCAGGTGGGGAGCCAGTATTCCAAAAGCTGGTCGTTCACCGACATCAACTACGCCATTGCCGACAGGGACGACAAAACGATGATGTTCCTCGACTACTGCGCCCTGCTCAACGCACTGGACTCCGGCGCATCGGCCAAAATCACCATCCACAACCGCCGCATCGACAAGGAGGACTTCGAGCGTTCAGTGCTGCTGCCGCTGCGCGGTGACGACCTCGACCACTACCGCGAGGAATTCAACGAGATGCTGCGCGCCCAGGTCACCGGCACCAGCAACA
>ERZ1643249.5589-NODE-5589-length-10005-cov-4.925327_pt1 | contig 10005 bp, 5 predicted proteins | sample MGYA00579263_ERZ1643249 | MGnify/ENA primary metagenome ERZ1643249 (study PRJEB29033, sample SAMEA4952264) | chicken gut metagenome | biome: Broiler Chicken; feature: Gastrointestinal Tract; material: Caecum | place: Ireland | collected 2018 | study: Broiler...
CTAATTGGAATTTTGCATGATATTGGAAGATTTGAACAATTTACTGTTTATAAAACTTATAATGATTTGAAAAGTATTGATCATGGTAGCTTAGGTGTTAATATTTTGACAGAAAATAATTATATTAGAAAATATATTTTAGATAATGAGTATGATAATATAATTTTGAATGCTATAAAAAATCATAATCAGCTAAAAATAGAGACTTCTTTGTCTAAAAAAGAGGAATTGTTTGCTAAAATTATTAGAGATGCTGATAAGATTGATATTATTTATGAAGCAACAGAAATTTTTTGGAAGGATGAAGTTAGTGATGTTGAAAAACAAAAAATTTCTGATGAAGTTTTCAAAGAATTTAAATCAGAAGTAATTGTTGAAAATTCTTTGAAGAAAAATAATTTGGATAGATTTGTTGGAATTATATCATTTATTTTCGATATAAATTTTAATGTTAGTCTAGAAATTTTGGAGAGAAAGCAATATATTAAGAAAATGCTGGATAGATTTAATTTTAGTGATGGAGATACTAAAGCTAAGATTGATATGATTGAACAGTTGGCAGAAAGATATATAGAAAATAGGTTAAAAGGATGAAGAAATGGATAAAAAATTATTGATAACAGAAAAACCGTCAGTGGCAATGGAATTTGCAAAAGCTTTAAAATTAAAAACAAATAGGAAGAATGGTTATTTAGAGTCTGATGATTGGATTATTACTTGGTGTGTCGGACATTTGGTTACGATGAGTTATCCAGAAAAATATGATGAAAAATTGAAATTTTGGAGACTGGATACTCTTCCTTTTATACCAGAAGAGTGGAAATATGAGATTATTCCGAATGTTGCCAATCAGTTTAATATTATTAAAGATTTAATGCATAGAGATGATGTTAAATTAATATATAATGCAGGTGACTCTGGAAGAGAAGGAGAATATATACAGAGACTTGTTCTTATGATGGCAAAACCTAATCCAAATATAAAGATAAAGAGAGTTTGGATTGATTCTCAGACAGAGGAAGAGATTCTAAGGGGAATCAGAGAAGCAAAAGATATTTCAGAATATGATAGTTTATCTGATAGTGCATATTTAAGAGCAAAGGAAGATTATTTGATTGGAATTAATTTTTCTAGGTTGTTGTCTATTATTTTTGGAAGAAGATTGGCTCAAAGCATTAATGAAGATAAGGCATCTATTTCTGTTGGAAGAGTTATGACTTGTGTTTTGGGAATGATTGTTGAAAGAGAAAGAGAGATAAGAAATTTTAAAAAGACAAAATATTATAAGATAATAGGAGATTTTGGAAAAGAAAATTCTTTTTTTAAGGCTGAATGGAAGGTTACAGAGAAATCACTATTGTGGGAGTCTAATAAATTGTATAATGAAAATGGTTTTAAGAAGGAAGAAGATGCAAAATTATTTATTAAAAATTTGGCAGGTAAAAATGCAAGGATTGCAGAATTAAAAAAATCAAAACAAAAAGAAAATGCTCCACTTTTATTTAATTTGGCTGAAATTCAAAATGAATGTACTAAAAGATTTAAAATTAAACCAGATGAGACATTAGATATTATACAGAATTTATATGAAAAAAAATTGGTAACATATCCTAGAACAGATGCAAGGGTTTTGTCAACTGCAATTGCAAAAGAGATTAAAAAGAATTTGAATGGTATTGCAAAAGGATATAAAAACGAAGAAGTTCAAGGATATATAAAGAAAATGGTTCAAGAGAATTATTCAACAAATTTAATAAAGACAAAATATGTAAATGATAGTAAGATAACAGACCACTATGCGATAATTCCAACAGGTCAAGGCTATGAAAACTTTGATAAGTTGCCAGATTTGCAGAAAAAAATTTATCAGGTAATTGTAAAAAGATTTCTAGCGATTTTTTATCCACCAGCAGAATATAGTAAAATACAGGTTACAGTAGAAGTTCAAAATATTGATGAGAAAATAGAAACATTTTCTGCAAGTGGGAAGGTATGTATGAATCAAGGATATCTAGAAATTTTAAAACCAATTGATAAAAAAGCGAACAAACAATCCACAAATAGTGGAAAAGATGTGGATAAATCAGCATTTTCTGAAGAAAAAGGTCAAAAAAATGATGATGATAAAGAAAATGATTTAGAGATTTTAAAGAGTTTGAAAAAAGGTCAGGATATTGAGGTGCAAAATTATGAATTAAAAGAAGCAGAAACTTCACCACCTAGTAGATATAATTCTGGTTCAATAATACTTGCAATGGAAAATGCAGGTAAGTTAATTGAAGAAGAAGAATTAAGAGAACAAATTAAAGGTGCTGGAATCGGTACAAGTGCAACTCGTGGTGAAATTATTAAAAAGTTGGAAAAAATTAAATATATGCAGATTAATAGTAAAACACAAATTATAACACCAACTAAAAAAGGTGAATATATATATGACATTGTTAAACAATCAATGCCAGATATACTTAATCCTAAGTTAACAGCAAGCTGGGAAAAAGGTTTGGATATGGTTGCAAAGAAGGAAATAGAACCTGACGAGTTTATGATAAAATTAGAGAATTATATTAGGTCTAAATTTAATAGATTGGTTGTTAAAAGATAATTAAAATAGAAAAAAAGGGAAGATGTATTCCCTTTTTTTCGTTTCAATATGATTACTTATTCTGGTACGGACACAGGCTTTTTCCGTACTCGGTGGGTACACATTTATTTGGAATGACACCAAATATTTCATAAGCCTTTTTCTGATCACCAGGAGTTACTAACTTTGCCCGGCATTTGTTGCAATATACGGATGTTTCCTGTGATGGTTTGTAACTTACTTTATTAATCATATTTTTCCATTTCTGCACCCTATAGGCTAGGGTGACTTAATAAAATTTTTGGTTACATATATATTATACTACAAATCTACATAAAAGTCAAAAATTTTAGTCAGTAATAGTTCCACCATTAACATGAATAATTTGCCCAGTAACATATCTAGAATCATCACTTGCCAAATACAAATAAGCGGGAGCGAGTTCAAAAGGTTGACCAGCGCGTTTAAGAGGTACATCAGTACCAAAAATTTCAACTTCTTGTTCTGTAAAAGATGAGGGAATAAGTGGTGTCCAAATTGGACCAGGTGCAACGGCATTTACTCTAATTTTACTATCAGCTAAAGAGAGTGCAAGAGATTTTGTGAAAACAGTGATTGCACCTTTTGTTGCAGAGTAATCAATAAGATTTTTCTTTCCATCAAATGCTGTAATAGATGTTGTATTAATTATGCTACTATTAGCTTCTAAGAAAGGGAGTACAGCTTTTGTTAGATAGAAGAAAGTAAATATATTTGTTTCAAAAGTATCTCTCAACTGTTCACTCGAAATATCCAAAATGCTGTTTTGTGGGAATTGAACCCCACAGTTGTTAACTAATATATTTATTTTTCCAAATGAATTCATGGCCGTATTTACGATATATGAAGAAAGTTTTTCGTCTCGTAAATCACCAGGAATTAATATGCATCTTCTGCCATAGCTTTCGATTATTTGTTTAGTTTTGTTTGCATCTTCATGTTCATTAAAATAACTGATTACAATATCAGCTCCTTCTTTAGCAAATAAAATACTTACAGCTCGTCCAATACCACTATCACCACCTGAAATAATAACGACTTTATCTTTTAATTTTCCGCTTGGAACATAATTAGGATTTTCAAAAATTGGTAAAGGATTCATTTCATATTCCATACCTGGTTGATTAGTCTGATGTTGCTTGGGAAAAGTAATAGGTGTTTTCAAATTTTCATCTTTATATCCTAAGTATGGGATAGTAGGATAACTATCATTAGTCATATATATCACTCCTTAAATTTTATTCATAATAGTATATGTTAAAAAAATTAAATATAGAACTATAAATAAAAAAATGTAGTATAAATATTTATGATATTAATGAAAAAATATACTAAATGAAAAATAGATAATATTTTGCAATTAAAATTACAAATATTATCTATATTTATTTTTTTGAGATTAGGTAAAGAAATGCAATATGCAATAAGAAATAGTAAGATTATTAATATATAGAAGTGAATGTAAGTATGAGTGAAATTTTTAATAAATTGAATATCTAAATTACTTTTTTAAATCATAAATAATGTTAACTAATTTTTTAGATTCATTTATAATTTTAGATTTATCCTCTAAAATTGATTTGTCTATATAATAAGGTTTTCCAAAGGTCACAGTGACTTTTGAAAAAAATTTGGGCCTTCTAGTAATATTGACTGGTAAAATAGGGACATTTAATGAAGCTGATATAAATACTACACCTTTTTTTGCAACTTTTCTTATTTCTTTTTCATCTTTTATGACTTTACCTTCTGGAAAAATTAATAATTCTTGTATTCCGTCCTGTTTAAATATGTTCATAGAATGTAGTAAACTTTTAGCATCAGTTTTATTTCTATTTACTGGGAAAACATTGTAATGTTTAAATAATCTTCCTAGAATAGGATATTTGAATACTTCAGATTTTGCCATTATTGACAGATTACGTGTTATGGGATAAATAAAAAATGGGTCAAAAATACATGAGTGGTTTGGAGCAATTATCAATTTATCTTCTAGATATAAATTATCTAAATTGATGTATTCTACTCTAAATAAAAATTTACAAAATAGAAATTTTATAAATTTTTTCATATGCATATTTTTCACCTCTTCTAGAAAAAGTATACAAAAGTAATTTTTAAAAGTCAATAAAATATATTTACAATTTTTTATATCAATGTTATTATAAATGAAGGAGGGGATTAAATGAATTCTAGTGATAATAAAAAGAAAAAAACTGTATTGATTGCGATAATAATAGCAGTATTATTAATTATTGCAATTATAGTTGCAATTGTTTTAATAAACAATAATGGAAGCAAAGAAAATAATATGATTGATGGAAGTGATACATCTGATTATGCTAATAATCAAAATACATCAAATGAAACATACTTAAAAATGGCAAAAGAAATATGGAAGAAAGAAGTTGTTTTATTGGAAGCAGTGAAGTCAGGAGATATAAAGACATTAGTGGAAAATGCAAGAGCTGACGAATATATGATAGATGATTTTTTAGATAATCCAGATCAAGAATTTGTTGATGCAGCTTCAGAATATTTAAAATTTATGTATGCAGATTTGACATGGACTGATCCAGATGAAGAAAGATATGAAGATTGGGCAAAATCTTTAGAAAGAGAAATTAATGCAAAAATGAATGGTGATCAAGCAGCAGTTGATTGGATAAGTTTAAGTACATATGATTTAATAAAAGGAAGGAATTTTTATAAAATATATTCAACATATGGTGAGTTATATCCAGATGCTACAAGGGAGTGGAATAATGAAACGACTAGTGAAGCATATGAAATATTAAAGGCAACATTAAATAAGATTCCAATAGAAGATTCAATGATCGATATTGATGTTTTAGAATTTGATGCAAAAGGTAACTTTGTATTGGCATATGATTCTTTATTAGGCGATACAGAAATAGAGTCATTACACAATTCTTATTGGTTGAGAGATAGATATGGAGATGACTCTTGGGTTGGACATTTTATAATGGAAGATGTATTAGATTAGAAAATGGAATGAAGCATAAGGAAAAATAAGGGGCGGTAAAATGAACACAATTATAGGTGAGCTTGGAAAATCACAGAAATTTGTAGATATAGTAAAAGAAATAGAAAATAAAAAAAGTCCGATAGATATATCGGGCTTAACTGACGTTGGAATGATTCAAATTTTGCTTGGTATAAATGAATATGCAAAAAAGCCAATAGCATTGATTACATATAATGAAATACAGGCAAAACAAATTGTAGATAATCTAAAGACTTTTACAGATAAAGTAATCTTTTTTCCTAAAAAAGAGATTGTTACTTATGATTATATTGCAGAAAGTAAAGATTTACCATATGAAAGAATTGATGCATTAAATAGAATAAAAGAAAAAAGAACACCAATTATTGTAACAACAATAGAAAGTTTAATGCAAAAATTACCGGCTAAAGAAACTTTATATAAAAATGCAATTAACCTAAAAATTGGAGAAGTATATTCTTTAGAACAACTAAAACAAAAATTAGTAAGTTTAGGATATGTTAGATGTGAGTTAATCGAAGGTAGAGGGCAATTCAGTGTAAGAGGTGGTATTTTAGATGTATCACTTGACGATAAAATAGGTGTAAGAATAGAATTTTGGGGAGATGAAGTTGATTCAATAAGAAATTTTGCAATAGTAAGTCAAAGGTCAATAAATACTTTAGATAAGGTAGAAATATATCCAGCACATGAATATATATTAGAAGCTAAAATAGAAGATATATGTAAAAAAATTAGAAAAAATATAACTGATGATAAACAAGAAGAAATCATAGAAGAAGATATAGAACAAATAAAAGCGGGAAATTATATAAGTAAAATAGATAAGTATTTTGATTGTTTTTACAATAAGCAAGATACTTTAATTGATTATCTTAAAGAAAATTATATAATAGCAATTGATGAAGAAAGTAAAGTAAGTCAGAGAGCTATTAATATTTTGCAAAATATAAATAATTTAAGTAAAGCATTATTAGAAAAAGAAAAAATAGTTCCACAAGCCTTAAATGGAATGCTTACATATGATGTAATAGATGAAAAATTAGAAAAGTCAGGAAAAACTATTTTATATTTAGACAAACAAGATGTAGTTACAAAAAAACAAACGGAGAAATATACATTTGAATATAGAGAAATTAACTATTATAAAAGCGAAATAGAAAATCTTTTTGATGATTTAAGAAAATTATTAAAAGATAATAAAAATGTTTATATTTTAGTAGACAATAAGGAAAAAACAAAAAAGCTAAAAGATATATTAGAAAAGCAAGAAATACCAGCAAAAATAGAAGAAAAATTAGACAAAACAATAATAGTTAAATCAAAAGAAAAAATTGTGACAATTGGAGTTGGAAAAATATCATCAGGTTTTGAAAATTATGAAATTAATCAAGTTGTAATTTCAGCAGATGATTTAATAGATGGAGGAAAAAAGAAAAGAACAGTTGCAAATAAAGCCTATAAAGAAGGAGAAAAGGTAGTATTTGCAGACTTAAAAATAGGAGATTATGTAGTACATAAAACTTATGGAATAGGAATTTATATAGGTGTAAATACTATAACTGCAGATAGAACTACAAAAGATTATATAAAAATAAAATACCAAAATGATGATATTTTATATGTGCCAACAAACCAGTTAGATAGTATAAGAAAATATATTGGTGGAGATGCAATTCAACCTAAAATAAATAAACTAGGAAGTAAAGAATGGTCTGAGACAAAAGCAAAAGTAAAGAAAAATTTAAGAGCAGTAGCAAGAGAATTGATAGAATTATATGCGAAAAGAGAAAAAGCAAAAGGTTTTGCTTTTAGTAAAGATACACCTTGGCAGGCAGAGTTTGAAGCTAAATTTCCATATCAAGAAACAGATGACCAATTAAGATGTATTGATGAAGTGAAAAAAGATATGGAGATGTCAAGACCAATGGATAGATTGCTATGTGGTGATGTTGGATATGGAAAAACAGAAGTAGCAATAAGGGCAGCATTTAAAGCTGTAATGGATCAAAAACAAGTTGCATATTTAGTACCAACAACAGTTTTAGCAGATCAACAATATCAAGAGTTCAAGGAAAGAATGAAGGATTTTCCTATTAAGGTTGAATTATTAAATAGATTTAGAAGTGCTAAACAGCAAAAAGAGACAATAAGAAAATTGAAACTTGGTGAAGTTGATGTTGTTGTTGGAACACATAGACTACTTAGCAAAGACGTAGAATTTAAGGATATAGGATTGTTAATAATAGATGAGGAACACAGATTTGGTGTAAAAGCGAAGGAAAAGATAAAACAATATAAAGCAAATATTGATGTATTAACAATGACTGCAACACCTATTCCAAGAACAATGCATATGTCTATTGTTGGTATCAGAGATATGTCTGTTATATATGAACCACCTCAAAATAGGAAACCTGTGCAAACATATGTATTGGAATATGATACAGAAGTTATAAAAGAAGCTATAACAAAAGAACTTGAAAGAAATGGACAGGTATTTTATATATTTAATAATGTTGAAAATATTCAAAAGAAAGCAGATACTATATCAAGACTTGTTCCAGAAGCGGTTGTATCATATGCACATGGAAGGATGACAGGAACACAAATAGAAGACATTATGAAAGATTTTATAGACGGAAAGTCAAATGTACTTGTTTGTACAACAATATTGGAATCAGGAATAGATATTCCAAATGCTAATACTATAATAGTTGAAAATGCTGATAGAATGGGCTTGGCTCAACTTTATCAAATAAGAGGAAGAGTTGGAAGGTCTGATAAACAAGCATATGCATATATAACATATAAAAGAGATAAAATGCTATCAGAAGTAGCAGATAAAAGATTAAAAGCAATAAAGGAATTTACAGAATTTGGCTCAGGATTTAAAATTGCAATGAGAGATTTAGAAATAAGAGGTGCAGGAAGCTTACTTGGAGAGATACAGTCAGGCCACTTAGAACAAGTAGGATATGATACATATTGTAATTTATTAAATGAAGTAGTTAAAGAAATGAAAGGTGAAGAAGTAGTAGAAGATATAGATATACAAATAGATTTGAATGTAACAAGTTATATTCCTGATGAGTATATATCTGATTCTGCACAAAAAATAGAAATTTATCAAAATATTGCATTGTGTAAGAATGAAGAAGATATTCAAAATGAAATAGATGAAATAATAGATAGATTTGGAAATATGCCACCTGAACTAGAAAATCTGTTAGATATTGCAAGAATAAAATATCTTGCTAAAAATTTATATATTACAAAGATAATGAGTAAAAGAACAGCTGTTGTATTTACATTTGAACAGAGTAAATTTAATGTTAATATAGAAGAATTAGTAAAACAGTATAGAAATAGAATTAAATTTTCACCAGGTGTTAAACCAATGATTACTTTAGAAATTGGAACAACTAATGAAAGACAAATATTAAATGATGTGCAAGAAGTTTTAAAAATTTTACAATAAGTCAAAATTAAAATCTACATACATTAATTTTGATTAACTATTATTTATGAGGAGTCCTATAATGAATGTAATTTCAAGTAAAAATAATGAATTTGTAAAGCATATAAAAAAATTAAAAGATAAAAAATACAGAGATTTAAATAATGAATTTATAATAGAAGGAATAAAAATAATAGAAGAAGCAATAAATGAAAATGCAAAAATAAAGCAAATTATTATATGTGATGACTGTGAGAAAACTTCAAGTATTCCAAAAGAACTAATGTATGAAATAGCAAAATATGAATGTGTATATGTTACAAATCAAATATTTGAAACCTTAACAGATGTTAAAAATCCACAGGGAATAATGGCAATAATGGAAAAAAATATGATAGCATCACAATTAAAAAAAGAAGATGAAATACAGTCAATAGATTATACACAAGATATAATAGTAGCATTAGATGATATCCAAGATCCTGGAAATTTGGGGACAATTTTAAGAACTGTAGATAGTATAGGAGTTAACCAAATATTAGTATCAAAGGGAACAGCAGATAGTTATAATCCAAAGGTTGTTCGTTCAACAATGGGAGCAATTTTTAGAGTTAAAATTATTGAGTGTGAGAATTTAAAAGAAGTCTTACAAAATTTAAAAAAACAAAAATATAATGTAGTGGTAACATCATTGAAAACTAAAAATAGTATATATGATGTTGATTATAACAAAAAAATAATTGTTATTGGAAATGAGGCAAATGGTGTAAGTGAAGAAATACAAAAAATAGCAGATGAAAAGGTAAAAATACCAATGCTTGGTAAAACTGAAAGTTTAAATGCTTCTGTTGCAACTGGAATTATTTTGTATGAGTATGTTAGACAGAAATTGAAAAA
>ERZ1643249.5591-NODE-5591-length-10004-cov-3.969344_pt1 | contig 10004 bp, 10 predicted proteins | sample MGYA00579263_ERZ1643249 | MGnify/ENA primary metagenome ERZ1643249 (study PRJEB29033, sample SAMEA4952264) | chicken gut metagenome | biome: Broiler Chicken; feature: Gastrointestinal Tract; material: Caecum | place: Ireland | collected 2018 | study: Broiler...
AACGGCCCCAATCAGCCCGGCGATCCGGTTGGTCAGGTCGTTGGCCCCGCCCACATGGCCCGACAGCAGGGAAATGACGAATTTCCCCTGGTCGTCCAGCGCCAAAACCGCCGGGTCGGACAATTTGGACGCCACAAAGGGCGCGATGCTCCGAACAGCGATACCCGCCGCCCCAATGAAAACCAGAGCGTCCGCTTTGGGGAAATATTCCGCCGCAAAGTCCCGGGCTTTCATGCCCTCCGGCCCTTTGCCGGGGTGGAAGCGGACGGTTTCCCCTGCCTGATCCAGCAGCCCCCGGAGTTTTTCGCCTAAAGCGAGACCGTCGGCGGTGTAGGCCGTTATTTCGATTCGCATGTGTCGGTTCCCTGGCGGAATTCGGTGGTGAAGGCGGGGTCATAGAGCTTGGAACGTTCGATGGCACCTTCTAAGAACTTGCCCACCAGAATCAGAGCGGTTTTGGTGACGTGGTTTTCCTTGGCGGTCTGGGCCAGGGTTTCCACAGTGCAGCGGAACACCTTTTCCTCCGGCCAGGTGGCTTTGTAAACGATGGCCGCCGGGGTGTCCGGGGCGTAGCCCCCGGCAATCAGTTCCCGGGAAAGGCCCTCCAAAAGGCCGGTGCTTAAGAAAATCACCATGGTGCTCTGATGGGCGGCCAAAGACCGGATTTTCTCCCTTTCGGGAACCGGCGTGCGGCCCTCCATCCGGGTGATGATGACCGTCTGGCTCACCTGGGGCAGGGTGTATTCCGCTTTGACTGCCGCCGCAGCCCCGCAGAAGCTGGACACGCCGGGGACAACTTCATAGGAAATCCCAGCCTCGTCCAAAAGCTCCATCTGTTCCTTGATGGCCCCGTAAAGGCAGGGGTCACCGGTGTGCAGGCGGACGGTCATTTTGCCTTCGCCCTCCGCCCCTTTCATGACGGCGAACACTTCTTCCAACGTCATTTCCGCGCTGTTGTAAACGGCGCAGCCTTCCTTTTTGTAATCCAGCAGGGCGGGATTTACCAGACTCCCTGCGTAAATAATCACATCCGCCTGGGAAAGGAGCTTGGCCCCCCGGACGGTGATTAAATCCGGCGCGCCGCTGCCGGCGCCGACAAATGTTACCATGGCAATTCTCCTTATGCTTTCACCAAAATGGTGGTAAAATAACTGGGGTCCTCGTCGGCCTCGTCCAAAGAGGGGCAGGCCTTTTCGTCCGGCAGGCAGCAGTTTTGGACCAGGGACGCTTTCTCATAAAGCCCGGCGTCCTTTAACGCCTGTTTCACGGCGGGCATGGATTTGCCGGTTTTCATGAGGATTTTGCTGCCGGGCAGGGCCAGGCTTTCGGCCAATCCTTCGTGGCTGGCCGGGATAATGTGCAGGGGCTTGCCCATTTCGGTAAGCCCTGTATTCAGCCGGGCCGCCACGGCGCAGAAGCTGGGCACCCCGGGGATGACAATAGTTTCATAGCCCCGGGCCTTTAAGATTTCGTGGATGTAGCTGAAGGTGGAATAAATGGACACATCCCCTAAGTTCAGCATCCCCACGTCCTCCCCTTTGTCCAGCCACGCAGCGATTTGGTCCGCCGCTTCCTCGTGGCTTTTTTGCAGGGCGTCCTTGTCCTTGGTCATCAAAAACCGGATAGGCAGGATGGTTTTGCCGCTCATATCCACGGCCGCCGAGGCAATGTCCAAAGCCAGGGTATTTTCCCCTTTCGTCTGGGGGGTGGCGATGACCTTGCATTTCTCTATGACCCGGACGGCCTTGCGGGTCAAAAGCTCCGGGTCCCCGGGGCCGACGCTGATTCCGTAAAAAATCCCTTTTTCCATAATTTCCTCCTATTCCCGCTCCATAGCTTGACGCAGATGGGCCAGATAAAGCTCCCGCACCTGGGGGTACTCGCCCAGGCCCCGGACAACGGTACCGACTGTGTAGCCGTCGGATTCCAGCAGGGATTTCCAGCTGTCCGGCTCCTCCCCGGCCATGTCGTTGACGGCGTGGTCCCCGGCCACCAGCATTAAGGGGGTCACGGTGACTTTCTCCACATCCAGGCGTTTTAATTCCTTGCGGACAATTTCAATATCCGGGTATCCTTCCACTGCCCCTACAAAAATCCGTTCAAAGCCCATTTCGCTGAAAATGTAGCTCATGGCCGGATACACTGCGTTGGCAAAGTGGGTGGTGCCGTGGCCCATGAGGACCAGGGCTTCCCCATCTTCCCGGGGAAACTCTTTATTGTAGAACTGGCAGATTTCCTGCATATCCTCTGTGGAGGAAAGGAGGGGCAGCCCCATGGAAAAGGCTGCGAATTTTTCCCGGAAAGGCTCCGCCTGGGCACGCAGCTTGTCGTATTCCTCCCCGCAGATCATGTGGGTGGGCTGGATGACAACCCGTTCAAAGCCTTCCGCCAGAAGGCTTTCCAAAGCTTCGGGGACCGACTGGAGTGAAATTCCCTGTTTTTTAAGGATCCGCAGGATCATGCCGCTGGTAAAGGCCCCCCGGACTTCCCAGTCCGGGAATGCCGCCCGGACGTCCCGCTCCACCGCCCCGATGGTTTTTTCCCGGGTATCGGCGTGGCTTGTACCGAAATGCGCCAGTAAAATCGCCTGTTTTTTCATGAAATCGTCCTTTCCGCCCACTCCCGGAACTGTTCAATGGAACGGGGAATGGGAATGTTTTCCTGAGGGTGCGCCTGCCGGAGGATTTCTCCCGCCTCAAATAAAAGGGGCTTTTTTAAACCCGCCTTTTCCAAAAGGGCATGGTCTGCAAAAATCGTTTCCGGCGGGCCGTCTGCAATCAGTTCCCCCTGGGAGAAGATTAAGGCCCGTTCCGCCCATTTCCAGGCGAAATTCACGTCGTGGGTGGAGATGACCAGGGTCATCCCCTCCTGCCCCAGGGTTTGCAGGGTCTGTTCCAAAAGCGCTGCGTTGGCCGGGTCTAAGGAGGAGGCCGGCTCGTCAAAAAGCAGGATCTCCGGCTTCATGGCCAGGATGTCGGCAATGGTCACCCGTTTTTTCTCCCCGCCGCTTAGGTAATGGGGCGGCCGGTCCCGGTATTCCGCCAGGTTCATCCGGGAGAGGGCTTCCTCCACCCGGTTAGCGGCCTCCTCACGGGAAAGGCCCAGGTTCAACGGCCCGGAAGAAATTTCCTCCGCCACCGTTGCCGCCAGGATCTGCCGGTCCGGCTCCTGGAACACGATCCCAACCTTCTGCCGCAGCTTCATTTTGTCCTTGCGGGATTTCCCCACCGGTTCCCCATTGTAACGGATTTCCCCGGATTTTGGGGCCAAAACGCCGTTGCAGAGGAGGAAAAAGGTGGATTTTCCCGCGCCGTTTTCCCCTAAAACCGCGATTTTCTCCCCTTTGCGGATGGCGACGCTTAAGTTTTTGAGAGCCTCCCGGCCTTCCTCATAGGCGTAGGAAACCCCGGAAAATTCCAAGAGCCTGTCCATTTAGAAACCTCCCATCCGTTCCAGTAAAAAAATTCCCGCCGCAAGCCCGGCGCAGCCGAGATAACATCCAACCTGCGCTGTTGTAACCGGCTTTTTCCGGGTCAAAAAGCGGATTTCCCCGTCGTAGCACCGGGATTCCATGGCGTCAAAATTTTCCGACGCCCGTTTGAAGGAAACCGCCAAAAGGTTTGCAGCAATGCGGCCGTATGTGCGGAAGCCTGTTTTCATGGTCCGGTACCCCAGCCGGGACTCGGCTGCCTGCTGCATGGCGAAAGCGGCGTCCAGCAGGATGAAAATGTACCGGTAAATCAGGTACATAAGCTCCACTACCACTGCCGGGATCTTGATTTTCCGGAACACGGCGATCAGCTCCCCCATGGGGGTGGACAGGCTTAAGAAAAGCAGGCAGCCTACCGCGCCCATGGCCTTGCAGAGGACCAGGACAGCGTCCCAGCGGTTCTGCTCCGTCACCGTCAGGTACATGCCGAATACAGGCAAATGGAAGTTTCCGGCGGGGGCTTCCAGAAGCTGGAAGGCCACAGTCAGGCTCCCCAACAGCAGGAACCCCAAAGGCAGGCTCAGGCTGGACAGGTATTCATGGAGCCGGACGCCCCCGGCCAATGCCAGAACGGCCATGATGACAAAAATTGTAAGCCCCACGGCAGCGGAATCCGCGCCGATGGAAAAAAAGAGCATCATCAGGACAAACAGGAGCTTACCTCCCGCGTTCCAGTAAAGGAACCGGGAACGGTTGGCGCAGACGTCCATAGCAAGCATCCCGCCGTGGCTGTGGGCGCACCGGGCCATCAAGACCCCGGCGGCTGTCAGCGCGATTTCCCCGCACCAGAACAATGCCGGGGAAACCCGGCCCCAGAATAAAATCAGCCCAAGGAGCGCCGCCCCTATGGTAATCAGCAAATTGATTCCTCCTAAAACTGCCGAAAGGGACGGCGGCAGAGCCCCGCCGTCCCTTCTTGTTTCCAGTGTTACCGGCTTTTTGCTTTTTCGCCGTCCTGTTTGTATTTTTTCCTGGCCCGGAGATAGCCGAAGCCATAGCCCAGGACAGCGGCTCCAATCCCTGCCTGCAAACAAAACAGCAGGCTTTCCGTTTCGCCGCCGGGAGGCGCGATGGGGCTTTCCGCCCAAGGCTCATAATCCGGGTCCACTTCCGCCACCACTTCTTCCGCCGCGCCGTCTGCGCCGCCGAACTCGCTGTCCTTGATGGTCAGCAGGGGAAAAACCGCGATCAGCCCGCAAAGGGCCAGCAAAACGATTCCCAAAATGACGCGCTTGCTCATACTGCCGCCTCCTTTAAATAGCCGATTTCCTGAAGCTCCGGCTTTGCATAGGCTTCTAAGCCCATCATCACCACGACGGTAAGCAGCCCCTCCACAATGGCCAGGGGCACCTGGGTCACGGCAAAGACGCCCAAAAATTCCACAGCCGAGGCCAAAACGCCGCCTACCTCGCTGGGATGGTCCAAAGCCAGCTGGATGCTGGTGATACAATAAGTGAACAGATCCCCCAGGCTTGCCGCCAGGAAAATCCCCGCCAGCCGGTTTATCCGGCACTTCTGACAGAGTTTATAAACGCCCCAGCTGACCAGCGGCCCGGCCACCCCCATGCTGAAGGTGTTGGCGCCCAAAGTGCTGAAGCCGCCGTGAGCCAGCAGCGCCGCCTGGAACAGCAAAACGATAACGCCCAGCACCGACGCGGACGCCGGTCCAAAGAGGATGGCCGCCAGCCCTGTCCCGGTGGGGTGGCTGGAAGAAGCGGACACGCTGGGAATTTTCAAGGCCGATAAAATGAAAGCGTATGCCCCGGCCATGGCCAGCAGGATTAAGGTCTTCCGGTGGTTGGAAACTGTTTTTTTAATGCGGATGACGCCCACCGTTAAAAACGGGATGCAGACCGCTCCCCAGCCGATACACCAGCCGGGCGAAAGGTATCCTTCCGCAATGTGCATAGCGCCGACGGTTTGTGTTGCACCAAACATCAGAGCCAAGGCCGCGGAAAACGCAACGAGCCTTTTTTCGAGTTTCGTCATGAAAACTCCTCCTTAAAAAATTGTCCCGCCACAGCAAAAAACCTTCCCCGAAAGAGGAAGGTACAGCAAAACAAGCCGCGTAAATCCGCAGCGGGCATGCTGCACCCGCCAAATAGTCCGTTGGCAGCGCAACTTCGTCCTGCGGCAGGTCTTCTGGCTTCAGGGCCATGCGTTCCCAAACCTTCCCGTGTGCAACCACAGTGGCGATTTTTGGGATGCTTCCCTGTTACAGCGGCGGTCCCGCGCGGGATTTCCACCCGGCTTCCCTATTCTCGCCGGCCTTCACCGGCGCACCGCAGACGTTATTTTCATTATAAAATGTTCCCGGAAAAAAATCAACCGCAGCCCGCAGATTTCCAAATAATTTCCTAAAATTACAGGCGTTTTTTCAAAAATATCCCAAAACCAAAAAAGGAATCACACTACTGGAGAATCAGGAATATTTTAGAGTATGACAAAATGAAAGGAAAGGGATGCTTTATGGCGAATTGGCATGATTTCCTTATGCAGAATCAATGCTGTCCGGTCTGCAACATCTACCCGGCAGGCCCTGCCGGCCCCACCGGGGCCACCGGCGCAACAGGAGCCACTGGCGCAACTGGCCCTACGGGACCAGCCGGCCCCGCCGGCGTTCCGGGAACCCAGGGAATCCAAGGCCCTATAGGACCGACAGGCTCCACCGGGTCTGTAGGACCCCAGGGGTTACAGGGGATACCCGGCCCAACCGGCGCTACAGGGGCGACCGGCGCAACTGGCGCCACCGGCCCTGCCGGCGAAGTTGGGGCCCAGGGACCCCGCGGAATTCCCGGGGAAACCATTGAAAATATTTTCGCGTCTTTTCTTGACTTCAGCGACTTTTGGGAGTCACAGATTGAGCTGCCCCTGGTGCCCAGCGTGCCGGACCCCACCGGGACCATCACCAACACCAGCCTGACCCGCCTGACCCTGGACCCGGGGTATTACCTGATATCCTACAGCGTGTCCTGTATCTTCCGGACGCCGTCTTATATGCAGGTGACCCCCACTTATAACAGCGCCGCCCATTTGGAAACCGGCGTCTATTTCGCCACCAGCGCCAACGGCTCTTCCGCAAGCGGCTCCTCCCATTTTATCCTGTTTGTGCCGGACCCTTCCTCCACAGAATTTTACCTGACCTTCAACAGTCCCACTACCGCCACCGACGGCGCAGTGACCCTGACTATTTTGAAATTAAACCGCCTGCCATAATCCTTTCAGCCCGCTGCGTACGCCGGCGGGCTGCCATTATTTTTCCGCCTTCCCCTGGGCGGGGCTTTACAGGGGGCGTTCATTGGGGTATAATAGAAAAAAACGCGAAAGGATGAGCAATTTGAATCAGCAGAACGCCACCTGGAACCTCCAGGATATGTTTGAAAACGACGCCGCCTGGGAAGCCCAGTTAAAGGAGACCCAGCAGCTTATGGACCGGCTGGCCGCAAAACAGGGCCGTGCCGCTTCTACGGCCGCGGACCTTCTGGAAACCGCCCGCCTTTATGAACAGTGCAACATGAAGCTGGAGCAGCTTTATGTTTACGCCTCCTGCAAATACCACCCCGACCTTTCTGTGGACGCTTCCAAGGGCATGATGGAAACCATTATGACCGAGGTGAGCCGTTTCGGCGAAAAGACCGCTTTCCTGGCCCCGGAGCTGATGGAAGGCTCTATGGAGCAGTTCAACGCCTTCTGCAAGGAAATGCCGGAACTGGAAGTTTACCGCCATTACGCGGAGGATTTCTTAGCCAAAAAGGCCCATGTCCTCAACAAGCAGGGCGAGGAGATCCTGGTGCGCATGGCCGACTTAAGCGGCAGCTTCCGGAAGGTTTACGACGACCTGACCATCAACGACATGGAGTTCCCGGAAATTGAAGGCCCCGACGGCAAGACAGTAAAGATCAGCGAGGCGGGCTACGGCGCCGCTTTGCAGAACCCCGACCGGGCCTACCGCAAAGCCTATTTTGAAGGCCTTTTAGGGACCTACGGCAAGCATATCCGCAGTATTTCCAGCAACTATTCCGGCGCGGTAAAAGCGGACGTCTACATGGCCAAAAGCCGCAACTACAAAACTGCCCGGGAGGCTGCCCTGGCGGACAACCATATCCCGGAAGAGGTTTACGACAACCTGATCCAGACTGTCCGAGCCAACACCAAGCCCTTGCAGGATTACGTTTCCCTGCGCAAACAGATTCTGGGCATTGAGGACTTCCATTTCTACGACTTCTTTGTCCCCATCGTCAAGGATGTGGCCCGGGAATACCCCTACGACGAAGGGAAGGAAATCGTCTTAAAAGCCACCGCCGTTTTGGGGGAGGATTACAACGAAATCATGCGCCACGGCGTGGACGACCGCTGGATCGACATTTACCCCGGCAAAAACAAGATGACCGGCGCTTACTCCACCGGCGCCTACGGCTTCCATCCCTACATGCTCTTAAACTACGACAACACTTTAGAGGACGTCTTCACCTTGGGCCATGAGCTGGGCCACTCCATGCATACCTATTTCAGCCAGAAAAACCAGCCCTACCTGTACTCCGATTACAGCATTTTCTGCGCGGAGGTGGCCTCCACCACCAACGAAATGCTCCTGTTCCACGACCTGCTCCAAAAGGCTCAGACCGACGAGGAACGGGCGCTGCTCTTGTCCAAGCATCTGGACGACATCCGCTCCACCTTCTACCGTCAGACCATGTTTGCGGACTTTGAGTACCAGACTCACAAGCTGGCCGAGGAAGGCGCGCCCCTGCTGCCCTCCACCCTCTGCGAAATCCACCGGAAACTGAACGCCGACTATTACGGCCCGGAATTTGCGGCAGATGACACCATTTCCTACGAATGGGCCAGAATCCCCCACTTCTATCGGAATTTCTACGTTTACCAGTACGCCACCGGCATTACCGCCGCTATCGCCATTTCCCGGCGCATCCGGGAGCTGGGCCAGCCGGCTGTGGACGATTACCGGAAGTTCTTAGCCAGCGGTTCCAGCGCCCATCCCATCGAGCTTTTAAAGATCGCCGGGGTGGATATGGCTTCTCCCCAGCCGGTTCTGGACACGGTGGCGGATTTCGCCGAAACCCTGGCGGAACTGAAAAAAGCCCTGCACATCTAACCGGAACGGCCCGTCTGTTTGCAGAATAACGAAAAACGCTTTGCAGTGGCATTTGTCACCGCAAAGCGTTCTTTTATGCACGGAGGGCGTCGACCAAAGCCGTCACTGTTTCTTCCACCGTCAATCCGGCGCAGTCCACCGTCAAATCCGCGTACTTTTCATACAAGGGAACCCGCTCGGCGTACACATCCGCCATGGTTTTCCCGGGGGCAATGGCAATGCCCCGGGTTTTGATATTGGACAGCCGGGCCATCATATCCGGGTAAGGGAGCCGCAGGTAAACGATGCGGCCCCCTTTTTTCAAATGGGCCATGGCCTCCGGCCGGTACACCACGCTGCCGCCGGTGGCGATAACCGCTCCGGCGCAGTCTACGGAGCACACCGCCGCGGATTCCGCGTCCAAAAAGGCATCCATCCCCCGGCTGTTGAGCAGTTCCTGCAAAAGGCCGCCTTCCCGCTTCTGGATCACCAGGTCGGTGTCGATAAAGTCCACTCCCAGGGTTTTGGCCAAAATGACGCCCACGGTGCTTTTCCCGCACCCGGGCATCCCGATGAGTACCACGTTTTCCATTTTCATCATCCTTTTTTGTTTTACTGATCTACTAACGGCTCATCCAGGTGGATATAGGCCGCGCTGACATATCCTAAATTTTCCCCCGCCTTTACCGTGTACCAGCCCTGCCACCGGCCGTAAACCGTCACCGGGGAATCCTTGGGCAGCCGGGCAATAATCTGGGCGTCGGGGAAGGGGCGTTTCCGCAGGTTTAAGTTGCCCCAGGCAGTGGCCACCGTCCCCATTTGGGGCACAACGGCCTGGGAAAAGGGCAGGTAGAAGTATTCCGCCATGGACTGGACCACGTTGACGGCGATTGGGTTGATATTCTGCCGGATCCAGTCCGCATCGTCCGGGTTGTCGTGATAGGCGAACTCAATGAGGACCGCCGGGGGCTTGGTCCGGGTCACTTCCCCCAGGCGGGTGGTTGGCAGGGTCCGGACCCATTCCGGATAAGGGTAAATCTCCCGCAGGTTGGCGGCGATAATCTCGGCGGCCCGGCGGCCGTTCCGGCTCACAGGGGAGTAATAGACCTCCGCCCCCCGGCGGGAACCTTCCTGCCCTTCGGGGGAGGCGTTGGAATGGAGGGACAGATAAAAATCGTAGGCGCTTTCCCAGGACTGGCGGATGGAGGAAGCGGCGGTCATATCGGGGGTGTTGCGGGTGTAGCGGATGCTGTTGGCCAGGAGCCAGGGGGACATGGCGTCCGCAATCAGGTTCATGTAATACTCCTCGTTGCCGCCATTGGCATAGAGGTTATATTCCTGGGTGGAGGGGCTTAGGTAAATACGGGGCATGGGCGTCATCCTTTCCAGTATTTTTCCGTCTATTCTATGAAAAGCCCGCCA
>ERZ1643249.5592-NODE-5592-length-10000-cov-5.959578_pt1 | contig 10000 bp, 11 predicted proteins | sample MGYA00579263_ERZ1643249 | MGnify/ENA primary metagenome ERZ1643249 (study PRJEB29033, sample SAMEA4952264) | chicken gut metagenome | biome: Broiler Chicken; feature: Gastrointestinal Tract; material: Caecum | place: Ireland | collected 2018 | study: Broiler...
GGGCTCTTCCACATCTGTTTGAGCTTGTATTCCTCCACGCGCTGGGCGTTGGGGGTGATGGTCGCGCACTTGACGCCCACCTTGTATTTCTTGTTAGCGTTCGCCGCGTCGACCGTGACGGCGTCGTCCGTCTCGTCGCGGTGCACGAGCCCGAGATCGTAGTACTCCGTCTTGAGATCGATGTAGGGCAGGAGCAGATCTTCCTTGATCCACTGCCAGAGCACGCGCGTCATTTCGTCGCCGTCCATCTCGACGACGGGATTTTTCATCTGTATCTTGGACATACAAGCTACCTCACTGTCATTCATTCCCCTTTATTTTAACAAATCCGCACGCAAATGACAAGCGTTTGCCCCCATTTTTGTCAAAAGTGCCGCTCAGCGGCGGGGGTGTTTGCGCCCTCCCGCCCTGCCGAGCACGCCGCACTCGCCGAGCATCCGCTTGTTCGCGCGGGCGCGGAAATCGCAGATGCCCTGTTCGACGAGCGCGGTGAGCATCTGCGGGAACTCGGACAGCTTTTGGCAGAACAGATACCACGCGAGCGAGCCGGGCACGGTGTTCAGCTCGCTGAAATACACCTCCTTTCCCGAGAGCAGAAAGTCCGCGCGCACGACGCCGCGCAGCTGCAGCCGCTTGTAGAGCAGGCGGGTGTACGCCTGCACCTGCGCCGCGCATTCGGCGGGGATGTCTGCGGGAAGATCGCTCGTGCGCGTCTTGCCGCCTTCGAGGTATTTTTCCGCAAAGGTGTAATACTTGTGCGCGCTCTTGGGCTCCTCGCAGGGCGAGAGCACGATCTCCTCCCCCCTGCGGTAGGCGGCGCAGTTGATCTCGCGGCGGTCCGCGAGGTATTTTTCGGCGATCAGCAGATCGTCGTAGGCGAACGCCGCCTGCACCGCGGCGACCAGCTTTGCGCGGTCCTCCGCGACGCCGATGCCGATGCTCGAACCCTGCCGCGCGGGCTTGACGATGACGGGATAGCCCAGACGCTCCTCGATACAGCGCAGCGCCATGTTCCCGCGCTTGCGCCAGTCCCCTTCCGCGATGCGGAAATAGGGCAGCGTGCGGATGCCGAGGCCCTTTGCGGCGATCTTGGTCAGCGCCTTGTCCATGCAGATCGCACTGCCCGCGACGGCGGGAGAGGCGTCGGGGATGCGGTTGAGCGCGAACAGCGCCGCCGCCTCGCCGTCCTCGCCGCCCGCGCCGTGACAGCAGTTGAGCGCCGCGTCCGGACGGCACACGGGCCTGAGCTTGTTTTTGCGGCGGACGTAAAGCACGCCCTCGCTCAGAAGCGCGGACTGCGCGCTCTTTTTGTATCCGCCGCCGCGGAAGGTCTGCACGTCGAGAAGGCTCTCCCCCGTGTACAGCTTCCCCTCCTGCGACAGGTAGACGGGAAAGACCTCGTACCGCTCCGCATCCAGCAGATTGGCCGCCATCACCCCCGTCACGATGGAGACTTCGTTTTCGCACGAACGCCCGCCGAACAGCACGAGCACTTTTTTGCGCATAGAAAAAGACACCTCCGCAGTTATTTTTTCGCTTTGGTGCCTTGTGCTCTTTTTCAGTTGTAGATGTCGGGCAGGTCGTTGAGGAAGAGGATGACGTCCCCCTCGCAGATCTCCCCTTCGAGGTATTCCTGCGCCTTTTCGAGCGAGGGCAGGATGCGCAGTTTTTCGGCGTCGCCGCCCGCCGCGAGATAGCCGCTCCTGACGGCGGTGACCAGCGTGTCGCCCACGAGCAGGACGAGGTCCAGCCCCGCGAGCTTTTCGCCGAGCGCCGCGTTCTCGCTCTGTTCGAGCACGCCCAGCTCGACGAGCCCCGGCGTCACGACGATCTTTCTGCCCGCAAAGGAGCGCAAAACGTCCAGCGCCGCGGCGGCGCCGCGCACGTTGGCGTTGTAGGCGTCGTCGAGGATGGTGACGCCGCGCTCGGTGTACGGCTGCAGGCGGTGCGGGACATAGTCGATGCGCGAGATGCCCTCGAGGATGTCCTCCACGCTCATGCCGAGTTTGTACGCCATTGCGGCGGCGAGCGCGATGTTGTCCGCGTTGTGCACGCCGAGCAGTTTGGAGGAAGCCTCCGCCTCCTTCACGCCGAAGGCGAGGGTGAAGCGGATGCCCGAAGGCCCCGCCGCGATCTTGGTCGCGCCGAACTCGCCGTGGGCGCCGACGGAGACTTTGACAAGCCCCGCGCCCTTGACGTCCAGCGTGTCCGAAAGTTCGTCCTGCCCGATGACGGCAAAGCCGCCCTTTTTCGTGCCCGCGAGGATCTCCCCCTTCGCCGCGACGATGTTTTCGACGGTGCCGAAGCTCTCGAGGTGCTGGGGGCAGATGCAGGTGATCATGCAGTGGTCGGGACGGACGAGCGAGCACAGCGCAGAGATGTCGCCGCGGTGGCGCGCGCCCATCTCCGCGAGGAAGAAATCATACTGAGAGAGGTCCTCCTTTTCCACCGCGCGGGCGATGCCGAGCGGGGTGTTGTAGGAGGCGGGCGTCGCGAGGACCTTGTATTTCACGGACAGGATGGCCGCGAGGAAGTTCTTGACGCTGGTCTTGCCGCAGCTGCCCGTGATGCCGATCTTGACGCATTTCGCCGCCGCGAGCTTTTCGGAAGCGGCCGAAAGGTACTTTTTGTTGCGACGCGCGGAAAAGGGCTTTTCGAGCGCGTTCGCCGCCGCCGCCGCATACGGAAGCAGGACGGGCAGAACGGCGAGCGGGAGATAGCGAAGGTGCGAGACGAGCTCCTGCTCCGCATAGTAAGCGACCGCGTTGACGGCGAGCGTCAGCGCGAAGGACAGCACGGCGAGCACGAGCACCTCGAGCGCGTAGATGCGCCCGACGCGCGCGGTGGTCTCGAGCGGGACTTTGAGCGCGCGGCGGTCCGCGACGTCGTAGAGAGCGACGAACAGCGGAACGGGCACGAGCGAGAGATACGCCGCCCACTTGCCCGTAAAGGAAAAACAGATGCCGAGCACGAGCGAAGAGAGCAGGATGAGCAGGGCGAGCAGGTTGTAGCGCGAGCGGAGCATGTTGCCCTTGCGGCGCAGCCATGCGAAAAAGCGGCGGTTGTCGTAGCCCGCCTGCTGCAATGCCCCGAGCGGGGTGAACGTGCAGAGGGCGAACAACAGCGCCGTCGCGACGGCGACGATGACGTATTCTGCGATTGCGGTCAATGTGAACATCGGTAACCTTCCTCTTCGGGTTATTTCAGGGGAGCAGGAACTCGCGCGCGATCTCGTTGAAGGCGTCGGGCTGCTCGCAGAAGCAGAAATGAGTGCAGCCGCGCATGCAGACGAGCGCGGAGGCGGGCGTATCCGCCTGCAGGCGGCGCGCCATGTACAGCGGGGTCTGTTCGTCCTTCTCGCCGAAGACGTACAGCGTCGGAACGCGCACGAGCGGCAGGAGCGGGGTCAGATCCTCGTTTACGATCTTTTTGAAGCTCTCCCTCTGCAGGGGCGGGAGCGAGCGGTATTCCGCCGAGCCGAAATGCCGTTCGGCAAAGCGCGGAAACAGGCGGCGGCAGAGGCGGTACGTTCCCACCCTGACGCGGTAGGAAAATCCCCTCTTCGGCACAACGCCCGCACAGCCCGTCAGAAGCGCGCGCGAAAAGCCGTCCTCCGCGAGCAGTTTGAGCGCCACGCGCCCCCCGAAGGAGTGTGCGATGACGCGCGGACGGACAATGCCGAGCGCCGCGAGCAGGCGCTTCGTGTGCGCCGCATAGTCGCCGACGCTCCACGCCGCGTCGGGCGGGGCGCTTTTCCCCATACCCGGAAAATCGAACGCCGTGACGCGGAAACGGCGCGAAAAATACCTTATCTGATGGTAAAAACTCTCCTTGCAGGACAGATACCCGTGCAGGAACAGGAGATCTTCCCCCGCGCCCTCCTGCAGGAGAGAGAGTTCTTTCCCCTCAAATTCGATCTTTCCCCTCCTCAGAGCACGCGTTCCATGACGAGCGCGTCCTCTCCGTCCCCGTAATAGCGGGGGCGCACATAGCGGCCGACAAATCCGCTCCTAAGATACAAAAGCATGGCGGGCGCGTTGGAGACGCGCACTTCGAGGAACAGCTTTTTCACGCCGCGCTCCCGCGCCGCCTTTTCCAGTTCCGTAAGGATCGCCCGCGCGATGCCGCGGCGGCGGAAGTCCTCCGCGACCGCGATGTTGGCGATGTCCGCCTCCTCGCCCGCGGCGACGAGAAAGCCGTAGCCGCACACTTTTTCCCCCTCCGCCGCGGCGACGGCGGACACGTTTTCGCTGAAAAAGGACTCGGCGAGCATGCGGTAGTTCCACGGGTCGGAAAAACACTGTTTCTCCAGCTCCGCGATCTGCAGCAGATCCTCGTACGTCCACTTGCGGTATTCCATATCTCTTCTCCGTGCGCGCGTCAGTTCCCGCGCGCGTCGCGCTCCTCTTCCGCCTGGCTCTTTTTCAGGTAGAAGGCGGCGATGTCGCCGAAGCGCTCCTCTTTTGCCGCCAAAACCGCCGCGACAAGTCCCGCCGCGGGGTCCGCCCTGCGGGCGTCTTCAAAGGGCGAAGGATCGCGCAGGATGAGCCGCGCGCTTCGCGAGAGTTCACGGACGCGCTCCGCGTCCGCGCGCTCGGGGGCGAGAAAGACGCTCTTGTCCCGCTCGAATCCGCAGACATAATAATACCCCGCCCCTGCGGGTACGACCGCGAGCGCTCTGCATTCTGCATTATATGCGAGCGCCTCGAAAGATGTTATGCCGAGCGCGGGCTTTCCGAGCGCGGCGCAAAAGCCCTTGACCGCCGAGACGCCGATGCGGATTCCCGTGAAGGAGCCCGGGCCCGTGACCGCGGCGAAAAAGTCGCAGTCCTTCGCAGAAAGGCGGGCGCGGGCGAGCGTCTCGTCCACCGCCGACATCAGGCGCACCGAGTGCTGCATGCGGCATTCGGGCTCGTAAGTTACCGTCACTTCGCCGCCGCGGCATGCCGCGACGGTCAGATAGTCGTTGGATGTGTCGATCGCGAGCCAGTTCTTCATTTCGCCTCGATCTCCCTCTCTTCGTCCGATAGTTTTGTGATCGTCACCTCGCGGCAGGAAGGCGGCAGGATGTCCGCGATGTTCTGCGGCCATTCGATGACGCAGATCCCGCCCGCATAAAAGTAGTCCGAAAGCCCCAGCGCCTCCGCCTGCGCGCCGTTTTTGAGGCGGTAGCAGTCGTAGTGGTACAGCTTTCCGTAGTAGTCGTTCATGTAGGCGTAAGTCGGGCTGGTGATCTCCTCGTCGATGCCGAGCGCGCGCGCAAGGCCCTTGACGAACACCGTCTTGCCCGCGCCCATCTCGCCGAAGAGAAGGACGACGTCCCCCGCGCGCAGCGTGGCGGCGTATTCGCGCGCGAAAGCCTGCGTCTCTTCCGCGCTGTGCGTGATCTTTCGCATCGCTCCCTCCTTTTTTTGCAAAACAAAAGAGGCGTTTTGTCCAAACACCTCCTCTATTATAATATAAACGCCGCGCTTTTGCAATTAAAACTTGTTCAAAAGCCAGGAAATTCTCTTGTACAGCAACAGCGTGACGATCGCCGCGATCAGACAGCGCAGCAGGTTGAACGGCACGACGGACAGCGGCAGATAGTAGGCATACAGGTTGTCTGCCGTGACGGCGGGAAAGAGCGGGCGGAGCATGCCGACGATCGCCTCGACTCCGAAGCCCATCACGTTTATGTAGGCGGGCAGGATGACGAAGCGGTTGGACAACACGGACAGTCCGACCGAGCAGACGGTGCCCGCGAGAAGCCCCAAAAGGGCGCCGCGGAAGGTGCGCCTGCGCTTGTAGATGATGCCCGCGGGGATGACCAGCGCGAGCCCGCAGACCAGATCGCTCAGTTCCCCGATGCACATCGTGCTCGTCGCGGGGAGTTTGAGCAGGATCTTGACGACGACGATCAGGCTTCCCGCGACGGGGCCGAGCGCAAACGTCCCGATCAGCGCGGGGATGTCCGAAAAGTTGAGTTCCAGAAAAGAGGGAAACAGCGCGACGATGGGAAATTTCGGGAAATAGTACAGCACCGTCGCGAGCGCCGCAAAGACGCCGATCTTTGCGATGTTCGTCGCGGAAAAGAACTTCTTTTTCCGCTCTGTCTGTTCCGCCGTCTGCCCTGCGGTCTGTTCCGCGGCGGGCGTGCGGATCTCTTCGTTCTCCATAAAAAAACACCTCGAAAAAATTATTTTCCAAGGGGGTGAAGAAAAGCCCCGTTCAAAAGAACGGGGCGGCTTTCAGATTTTTGTGCACTGCGTGCGCGAAAAATTTGAAAAACATTCTTTTCCTGTCCGGACTGTACCGTCGGTGCGGGAATTCCACCCGCTCAGAGGCTCGCGCCTGTCGCAGACTGTGACTGCCGGTGGGGAATTTCACCCCGCCCCAAAGAATCGTTTTTGTTTTACGGCGACATTATAGCACCCGCCGCGCCTTTTGTCAATCGTCTTGTCCCCCTTTTTTGCACAAATGCACGCCGCGCTCTCCCCTCCCCGGCGGACGGCGGACGTTCTGCCGCGCGGAAAAAGGGCGCCCGCACGGGCGCCCTCGGATGTCTTTTTTACAGGATGTCGTTCGCGTAGAGCGGATGCTTTTCGCACAGCTTTCCGACCTCTGCGCGGACCTCGTCGAACGCCGCTTCGCGGCGGTCGATGATCGCGCTGATCAGGCGCGCGACCTTGCGCGCGTCCTCTTCGGTAAAGCCGCGCGAGGTGATGCTCGGCGTGCCGATGCGGACGCCGCTGGTGATGAACGGGCTGGTCTCCTCGAACGGGATGGTGTTCTTGTTGACGGTGATGTTGACCTCGTCGAGCATCTTTTCCAGCTCCTTGCCCGTCATGTTCTTGTCGCGCAGGTCGACGAGCATCAGGTGGTTGTCCGTGCCGCCCGAGACGAGGCGCACGCCGCACTTGGTGAACTCGTCCGCCATCGCCGCCGCGTTTTTCACGACCTGCGCCTGGTAGGCGCGGAACTCGTCGGAGAGCGCCTCCTTGAACGCGACCGCCTTGCCCGCGATGACGTGCATGAGCGGGCCGCCCTGCATTCCGGGGAACACCGCCTTGTCGATCGCCTTCGCGTACTGCTCCTTGCACATGATGACGCCGCCGCGGGGGCCGCGCAGGGTCTTGTGCGTGGTCGTGGTGACGATGTCCGCATACGGGACGGGCGAAGGATGCAGTCCCGCCGCGACGAGGCCCGCGATGTGCGCGATGTCGACCATCAGATATGCCCCGACCTTGTCCGCGATCTCGCGCAGGCGGGGGAAGTCGATGATGCGCGGGTACGCAGACGCGCCCGCGACGATCATTTTGGGTTTGTTTTCGACGGCGAGCGCCTCGAGGGCGTCGTAGTCGATGCGCTCGTCCTCTTTGGAGACGCCGTAGGGCACGATCTTGAAGTACTTGCCCGAGATGTTGACGGGCGAGCCGTGCGTGAGGTGGCCGCCGTGCGAGAGGTTCATGCCGAGGATGGTATCGCCCGGCTGAAGGAGCGCGAAGTAGACGGCGGTGTTCGCCTGTGCGCCGCTGTGCGGCTGGACGTTGGCGTGGTCACAGCCGAAGAGCTGTTTGCAGCGCTCGATCGCGAGGTTCTCGACGATGTCGACATACTGGCAGCCGCCGTAATAGCGCTTGCCGGGCAGACCCTCCGCGTACTTGTTGGTCAGGTGCGAACCCACCGCCGCCATGACCGCGGGAGAGACGAAGTTCTCGCTCGCGATGAGTTCGATGTTGTTGCGCTGACGGTCCAGCTCGAGCTTCATCGCCTCGTAGACTTGTTCGTCGGCATTTTTGATTGTCGTAAGATCGATCATACAGGTTTCTCCGTCGTGAATTTATTTTTCCAGACTATTATAGCGCAATCCGAAAAATTTTACAAGAAAATAAAAGGCGCGCACGGAAAAATGTGCGCGCTTTGCCTTATCAGATGCTTTTTTTGATGAAATCGGACATTGCATCCTTGGGCGCGAAACCGACGTTCCTGCCCGAAAGCGCGCCGTCCTTGAACACCATGACGCAGGGGATATTCATGATGGAATATTCGCGCGCAAGATCGGGATCGGCATCCACGTCCACTTTTACGAACGTCGCCTGATCGGACATCTCTTCCGAGAGCGCTTCCATCACCGAGGAGAGCATGCGGCAAGGGCCGCACCAATCCGCGTAAAAGTCCACCACCATCGTCTTTTTCTCTGCAAGTGCGGCACGGAATGCCGCCGTGTCAATTTTCTGTACCATTTGTCTTTTCCTCCTTCGGCGTGTTCTGTTCCACACCCTCAGTATTATTGATTATTTCGACGACTTCCATACAGAAGCCGTGCGATCTCGAAAGGATCCGGTCCGCGGCGAACACCGCCGCAAACCCGACGACGAGCCCCGCCACGCACAGGAGCGCGATGTAGAGCTCTTTTAAATTTGCGAGAACGCCCGCAAGAAGTCCCGCCGCCGCGAGCGCGACGGGCACCAGATACACGATCGCCGAGGCGAGAAGGGTGTTGTCCTTTTCCGCCTGCACGATCACCGTGTCGCCCGCGCGGGCGCGCGCGGTGTTGCGCGCCTTCACCTTTACGCGGCTGCGGCCCGCCCTGAACGCGCAGATGCGGCAGCCCTCGCAGGCGGGCGTCTTTTCGATCTGCAAGACGGCGATCTTGCCCGCCGTCTTCACGACGTACGCGCGCTCTCTCATTTCAAAAGCCGCACGATGAACTCTGCAGCCTGCGCCGCGGGCACCGACTGCGAAGAGGAGTCCGCCATGTTTTTGAGTGTGTATTCGCCGCGCGCGAGCTCGTCCGAACCGATGACGACGACGAAACGCGCGCCGATCTTGCCCGCGTATTTGAACTGCGCCTTGACCGAACGGGAGGCGTGGTCGACGTCCGCGGAGACGCCCTTCGCGCGCAGCTGTGCCGCGAGGGCGAAGGCGGCGCGCCTGCCCTCCTCGTCCAGCCCCGCCGCGTACACATCCAGCGGCGGCTCCTGCGGTATGGGTTTGCCCGTGTTTTCGAGCACGAGGAGCATGCGTTCGATGCCGCTCCCGAACCCGACCGCGGGAACGGAAGGCCCGCCGAGGTTTTCGATCAGCGTGTCGTACCTCCCCCCGCCGAGCACGGTGCCCTGCGAACCGATGGAGGTCGACACAAATTCAAAGACGGTCTTGGAATAGTAATCCAGCCCGCGCACGAGCTTGGGATTGAGCTTGTATTTCACGCCGCAGGCGTCGAGAATGGAGCACAGCTTTTCAAAATGCTCGCGGCACTCGTCGCAGAGGTAGTCGACGGCGCGCGGCGCGTTCGCGTTGATCGCGGCGCAAACCTCTTCCTTGCAGTCGAGGATGCGGAGCGGGTTTTTTTCAAAGCGCGCGCGGCAGGTCGGGCACATCTCGTCCAGGTGCGGGCGAAGATACTCGCGGAGCGCCTCGTTGTAGGCGGGACGGCAATGCTTGCAGCCGATGCTGTTGAGGTTGAGTTCCACCCCTTCCACGCCGAGCGCGGCGATGTAGTCGCGCGCAAGGAGGATGACCTCCGCGTCCGTCTCTGCGCCCTTTCCGCCGAAGATCTCCACGCCGAACTGGTGGTGCTCGCGCAGTCTGCCCGCTTGCGGGCGCTCATAGCGGAACACGGGCGTGATGTAATACATCTTGAGCGGAAGCACCCCGCCCGCAAGCCCGTTTTCGATGAAGGAGCGGACGACGCCCGCCGTACCCTCGGGCTTGAGGGTGATGCTGCGCTCGCCCTTGTCGAGGAAGGTGTACATCTCCTTGTTGACGATGTCCGTCGTGTCCCCCACTCCGCGCAAAAACAGCTCGGTGTGTTCGAACACGGGCGTGCGGATCTCTTTTAAGTTATAGAGCGCGGCGACCCTGCGCGCCGTACTTTCAACAAAATGCCACTTGTATGCCTCGGCAGGCAATACGTCCTTTGTACCCTTGGGGATGTTGATCATGGTAACTCCTAGATGATTTCTTCGCGCAAAATCTCTCGAAAGAGACGAGAGCTTTTGCTTGAGTTTTAGAG
>ERZ1643249.5595-NODE-5595-length-9994-cov-4.976859_pt1 | contig 9994 bp, 8 predicted proteins | sample MGYA00579263_ERZ1643249 | MGnify/ENA primary metagenome ERZ1643249 (study PRJEB29033, sample SAMEA4952264) | chicken gut metagenome | biome: Broiler Chicken; feature: Gastrointestinal Tract; material: Caecum | place: Ireland | collected 2018 | study: Broiler Caecal...
AGATTCTCGTTGATCTGTTTCTGCAGTTCCGCCTCAATGTCTTTCAGGCCGGCTTCTTCCAGCTTGGCGTACATTTCGGGGATGGCGACGTTGGGATCAACAGAACCGGTGTAGATGTTGTAGTCGTAGGACTGGCAGACAACGGTGCAGGCAGAGATCTGGTTCTCAACAGAAGATTTGTCAAAGTTGAAGCCCATGAGGACGGATACTTCGCCGGTTTCGTTCCAAGCCTCCAGGTCGGGGCTGTACATGGTGGCGGGGTTAGGAGCCTCGGGGTACATGGTCATGAAGGTAGCCTGGGCGTAACCAGCCGGAGCGTAGTCGTTTTTCTTGACCTCATCTCTGGTGATGGTGCCGTCGTCGTTCTTGGTGTAGTGGGTGCCTTCGATGCCGTAAACCAGGGTGTTGCGCATATACTCGTCGGTGTTGACCAGCTCCAGGTATTTCAGAGCTTCCACCTGGTGATCAGAGGAAGAGGAGATGGAGTTGATGGAGCCCTGGATGGTGCCGTTGGACCAGACGGGGCCGCCCCAAGGTTCAATAACTACCGGCACGCCGCGCTGGTTGCCCCAGCCCACTTCCGCGCCGGGGAAGCCCTGAGCAGAGCCGACGATAACATAGGTGGGAGCCTCAGTAACGGTAGCAGCATCGGGGTTGATGATGCCGTCCTGGTACCACTCGTACAGGGTCTGGTAGGTTTCCATCATCTCAGGCTGTTCCATGATGCGGACAACGGTGGCGGTTTCGTCGTCGTAGCGGACGCCGATGTGGCCGGCAGCGGAAGCGTCATAGTTCATGAACTGGCCGTTGATGCCGTCCCGGATCATATAAAACGCATATTTGCTGGTGGTGATGTTGCCGGCGTTGATCTCGTCCTGGATCTGGCGGATATAGGGATCCATTTCTTTTACAGTGTGCAGATCCTGATAGGGGATGCTGTAATCTTCAACAATGTTGTTGTCCCATACCCAGTACTGAGTCTGGGTGTTGTCCTTGTAGGTGGGGACGCCGTAGATTGCGTCTTTGTAGGTAACGCCTTCCCAGCAAAGCTCCGGAATGAACTCTTTCAGGTCGGGAGTTTCAGCCAGCAGGTCGTCCAGGGCTGCAAACCGGCCCAGGTCGATGGCGGAGGTGTAGACGTCGCCGTTGTTGAACATGATGTCAAAATTTTCGCCGCCCTGGAGCATTGCTTTGACGCGTTCGCCCCAAACGCCCCAGTCCAGATAGGTGAATTCGCAGGTGACGCCGATTTTCTCAGAAGAATACTCGTTCAGGGCATCGGTTACCATGTCCAGGTCGTTGGGCTGGCCGCCGATCTGAATCCAGGAAAGGTTTACAACTTCGCCGGAAGCCGCGCTGCCGCTTTCGCTGGTAGAGGTTTCACCGGAAGCCGCGCCGCCAGTGGAAGAAGTACCAGTATCACTGCTGCAGGAAGCAAAGCTGGCCATGGCGGCGGCCATTGCAGCAAGCAGGGCGATAACTTTCAGACTTTTTTTCATTGAAAAATCCTCCTTATGCATAAACGCATATTGACAGTTGTTTTGCTGATGATTCAGCGTTATATTGACAGGAAAATCCTGAAAATATTGAGATTAACCTTTTACAGCGCCGATGGTCAGACCGGAAACAAAGTATTTCTGGAAGAAGGGGTAAGCGCAGGCGATGGGGAAGATGATAACGACAGCCATGGCCATCCGCATGGATTCACGAGGCATGGAGGCCGCGTATTCGGCAGCGGAAACGCCCATGGTGGTAGCGTTCTGGGCCAGGAATTCGATGTTCTTTTCCACGCTCATCAGAACGGCCTGGAGGGAGAACAGGTTCTTGTCGTTGATGTACATCAGGGACAGCCACCAGTCGTTCCAGTAAGCGAAGGTCAGGAACAGGCCGATTGTAGCCAGAACCGGCAGGGAGATGGGCAGCACGATCTGGAAGAAGATCTGGAGCTGCGGCGCGCCGTCGATTTTGGCGGATTCGATAATGGAGTCCGGGACAGTGGTCCGGAAGAAGGTTTTACAGATAACAACGTTGAAGGAAGATACCGCCATAGGCAGAATCAATACCCACAGAGAGTTGTTGATGTGCAGAACGGTGGTGTACACGTTGTAGGTTGCAACCAGACCGCCGCTGAAGATCATGGGGATGAATACCACCCAGGTTAGGAAACCTTTCAGCTTAAAGTTAGGCCGGGACAGGCAGTAGCCCATAGTGGTTGTCAGGAACAGGCCCAGCACGGTGCCGCCAACGGTAACAACGATGGAAACCAGCAGCGCGCGGCCGATCATTTCCCGGTTGTTCCACAGATACCGGTACGCATCCAGGGACCATTCCTGGGGGGTGAAGGAATACCCGATCTGCTGGATACTGGTGTCGCTGGAGAACGAAATGATTACGACGAAAATTACAGGGATAATACAGATCAGCGCAAGCAGTGCAAACAGCGCGGTGAACAGTGCATTGGTAACAGGATGCACCCGATTAAACTTTTCAATGCCTTCCAATTGTTTTTTAGCCATAGGGATTCCTCCTTTCTTAAATAATTGCGCTGTCCGCGTCGATCTTGCTGATAATGAAGTTGCTGAACAGGATCAGGATACAGCCTACGACAGACTGCAGGAATGCCGCCGCAGAAGACATGTTGGGGGAGAACTGGGTTTTCAGCGCATTGTAGATGTAAACGTCGATGGTGTTGGTGACAGGAGTCAGGGAAGCGGACGCTTTGGGAACCTGATAGAACAGACCGAAGTCGGAACGAACCAGGCTGCCGATGTTCAGGATGAACATCATGATAATGATGTTTTTCAGGTGAGGCAGGGTAATGTAACGGGTCTGCTGCCATTTGGTGGCGCCGTCGATAAGGGCTGCCTCGTACATGGTGGCGTCGATGCCGGTGATGGTGGCCAGGTAAACAACCATGCCATAGCCCATGCCTTTCCAGGTGTTCAGGAAGATTAAGAACGCCGGCCAGTATTTGGGTTCCATGTACCAGTTGACAGTCTCATAGCCCAGGCTTTCCAGGATCTTGTTGATCAGGCCGTTATCGGGGCTTAAGAAAGCGAATACGAAGTAGGTTACAACAACCCAGGACATAAAGTAGGGGAAGAACATGCAGGTCTGGCAGATTTTTCCGTACCGCTTGCTGTACAGCTGGCTCATAAGCAGCGCCAGGGTTACCGGTACCAAAATCCCCAGGATCTGGAAAACAATGTTGTACAACAGGGTCAGTTTAATAACGTTCCACATACCGCCTGTTTGGAACAAGAACTTAAAGTTGTCAAAGCCGGCATTGTCACTCAGCAGCAAATTGTAGAAAAAGCTGCGGTCGGGGGCTGTCACCTTGTAGTCCTTGAACGCCATGACGATACCGAACATTGGCAGGAAGGAAAACAGGATGTACCAAACTGTTGTGGGCAGCGACAGAAGCGTAAGCTCTGTATCATCGCGTGTCCAGCTGAATTTCCGTTTTTTCTTCTGGGCCTGAGCCGCCATAATATCACTCCATCTCCTAAAATTTTTGAAGGGCAAAGTTCTAAGACGTGAAATGTAAAGCAAATTTTTCCCGTTTACAAAAAAATTGCAATTATTTCGATCTCGGAACAACCCCTTCCGTTTGCTTTATCTTTATAATACCACAACTTTACTAAAAAGACAAGATGTTTTCAAAAAAAATACCAATAAATCTTTAACTTCTCTGTCTAAGCTTCATCAATTTTGAAAAAAAGACATTTTGCTACATTTTATCACATCAACTTTACATTATAAAAAATCTGTGAACGGATTCCAACGGGGTTTCTCTGCTTTTATGCACTGTATGCATAAATCCGCGCGGCGGTTTTTTGCTTTTATTTGTGCAGTATGGGTTTCAATTTTTGTTTTGTAAACAGGACTGAAGGGGAGATGTTACGTTTTCCAATTTTTTCTTTTGCTTTTTCATCCAAATATTCTCCCCAATATTTTGTTGTTTTCTCTATTGCGGGATCCTGGAAAATCATGTATAATGAAAACGATTACAAGGCTGCTTGTAAGCCTGAAATTTTGGCAAAGCGAGGTTTTTATAATGGAATATGGTCTGCAAATGTACAGTCTGCGGGATATTACCGGCCAGGACCTGAAGGGAGCTTTGAAAAAGGTCAGCGAAATCGGCTATAAGGGCGTGGAATTTGCCGGCTTCTTCGGCCATCCTGCTGAGGAAGTCAAAGGCTGGCTGGATGAGTACGGCTTAAAGGTCACCGGCACCCATACTGGCTACAACCTTTTGACGGATGATTTCGATGGGACGGTAGCCTACCATAAAGCCATTGGCTGCGACACCCTGATTATCCCCGGCGCGGACACCTCCTGCGCCAAGGCGATGGATGAACTGGTGGAGAACTTGAACAAGTGGCAGCCCCTGCTTGAAAAGGAAGGAATTTCCCTCCAGTACCACAACCACCACAGCGAGTTCCTGCCCAACAAAGACGGCCAGATCCCCATGGAGGAAATGGCCAAGCGCACCAATATCAAGTTTGAGATTGATACTTACTGGGCGTTTGCGGCGAAACGGGATCCCCTGGAAGTGATTACCCGTTTGAAAGACCGGATTTCCTTTATCCATTTGAAGGACGGAAACGGCGGACATACCGGGTATTCTTTGGGAATGGGTTCCGCGCCGGTGAAAGCGGTTTGGGAACGGGCCAAGGAACTGGGCTTTTATATGGTAGTGGAAAGCGAGGGCTGCGAGCCGGACGGCGTCAGCGAAGTTACCCGCTGCTTCGAGTACCTGAAATCTCTGGGCGAATAATTCTTAAAAATATCGGAAAAAGCCTTTCCTGCAAGGAAGGGCTTTTTTGCGGCCGGAGAAAAATTTAGGATTTTTGCGTTAAGCTGTCAAGATTTTTCATTCCTTCTGCAAAGCGGTTTACGGGAAGGGGGAAAATTGCTATAATATAGAAAATATCTCCTGGAAATCTGACAATAAATCCGAAAGGAAGAACGAAAATGAAAGAAACTTTAAAAATAGGCGTCATCGGCCTTGGCGGCCGCGGGTACGACCTGATGGCCAACGTAATGCTGCCCCGGCCGGAAATTAATGTTATCGCCGTCTGCGACCTTTACGAGGACCGCCGGCAGAAAGCTGCCGATAAGGTAAAACAGGAACGGGGGATAGAGCCTCTCTGCACCGCTGATTACAGGGAAGTCCTGGCCATCGAGGAACTGGACGCTGTCATTATCTCGGCGTCCTGGGCCGACCACCTGCCCATTGCCATTGCCGCCATGAAAGCCGGAAAATATGTGGGCTGCGAGGTTGGCGGCGCTTATTCCCTGGACGAGTGCTGGGAACTGGTCCGCACCTATGAGGAAACCGGCGTCCCCTGCATGCTCATGGAGAACTGCTGCTACGACCGGGACGAGCTGATGGTCCTCAACATGGTGAAACAGGGTCTCTTCGGCGAGATTGTCCACTGCCAGGGCGGCTACCGCCACGACCTGCGGGATGAAGTGGCTTACGGCCGGGAAAACCGCCACTACCGCCTGGTGAACTACCAGAACCGCAACTGCGAAAACTATCCCACCCACGAGCTTGGCCCCATTGCTAAGGTGCTGAACATCAACCGGGGCAACCGGATGGTGTCTTTAGTCTCTGTGGCTTCCAAAGCCGCTGGGCTGCATGAGTTCCTGATGAAGGAAAAAGGGCCGGAATACGACCTGAGCAGCTTTAACTTCGCCCAGGGGGATGTGGTGACCACCATCATTAAATGCGCCCACGGCGAAACCATCACCCTGACTCTGGACACCACTTTGCCCCGGGCCTATTCCCGCGGTTTCCATATCCAGGGAACGAAGGGCATGTACATGGAGGACAACCGCAGCATTTTCCTGGACGGCGTCCATAACAAGTACGATTTCTGCTGGAAAGACCAGTGGAACAATGTGGAAGAGTACCGGGAGCAGTACGACCATCCCATCTGGAAAAAGTACTTAAGCGAGGGCGTCACCGGCGGCCATGGCGGCATTGACTGGCTGGTGTTCGGGGCCTTCTTTGACGCGGTGAAGAAGGGCACCCAGACCCCTATCGATGTGTACGATATGGCTGCCTGGATGAGCATTACTCCTCTGTCCGAGGCGTCCATAGCCATGGGCGGCGCGCCGGTTGCCATTCCTGATTTTACCAACGGCCGGTGGATCAACCGGGAACCTATCCAGGAAGGCCACTACTGCCTGGAAAAAATCTGCGAATAATTTTCAGATAACCAAAAAAGGGACGGCTGCTCCGTCCCTTTCTTTTATTGCTTTTGATGTGTGCCGCCATGGTTCTCTTTTGCGGAGCGGCTGTTTTCAGCGTGACGCTTCATATGCCGCCGGTACAGAAGAATGGAAACAACGCTTAGGAAAACCATGCCGCCAAGGCTGACCCAAAAGAGGGGCGAGGATATATTTCCCAGGGAATCTCCCAAAAAGGTCCCGGCCAGCATGGCGGGTATCATGCCCACAATCCCTCCCAGAAGGCTTGGCCAAAAGGGCTGTTTGCTGGCCCCCAGGTACATGCTCACCACATCCCCCGGCAGAAAGCCCAAAAGCCGGAGGATGCAGGAGAAAAACCAGGCGTTGTGCTGCTGGAAATCCCGAAGGCTGTGGGCCTTGGGATATTTTTGGAAAATATGCTCCACCAGCTCCGTCCCGGCCAGCCGCCCAAGGCCGTAAGGCAGGGTCAGCGCCGCCGCCGTCCCCGCCAGGTTCACTAAGATGGCAAAGACAGGCGGGAACAGCAGGCCGCTGAGGGCGTAGATTACCAAAATTGGAAACACGATGGACAGGCTTTTTAGAGCAAACAAGCCCATTAGGGCCGCGGCCGCCGCCAAAGGCTGGGGAGGCATAACGGAAAGAAGAATATCCAACGAAAAATACCTTCGGTAATGAAAGGCAATGGCGGCAATAACGCCCACTGCGATTAGTGGCAGCCATTGCAGGAGCAGCCGCCCGGAATTTTTCAGTTTTTTCATTTGAGATCATCTCACAGCAGGGGATTTCTGCCTCTATTGTACCCCTTTTTTGCCGAAACTGCAAGGCCGGATTTGTGAACGTCCGGCGGCTGCGAAGAGAAAAAGCAAAAAAATAGGTAAAACAGACGAAAAACCCGACTTCCTATTGGGAGGGCGGGTTTTGTATTTAAAAGGAAAGCCGTATTATATGCCAATTATATCACATACATGTTTAAAAGTAAACATATTTTTATCGGATAAAATATGCAATAATAAAACATAGGAATTGATATATTGGAGGGTTGCTTCCATGGATGAACTGAAAATAACCAAAAAGACGGAACCAGTCATGTTTACAATACGAGTGGACAAATCCATTGTTGATTTTTATGATAACCTGTCCAGGGAAACCAAGCGCAGCCGGAATGAATTGATTGCTATGGCGTTGGAATTTGCAATGGATAAAATTAAGGTTGAATCGCTTCTCGAAAATCAGGAGAAACCGGCAGAAATGTAGGGGCGGGGTTTCCCCGCCCGTGTTTTACCATTGTCTTGGCTTTCTGCGGGCCGGGTAACCCGGCCCCTACAACACACCTGGACGCCGCAGCACAACAAAACCCCCGCCTGTTTTCCCAGGCGGGGGCTGTTTCTTGTTTGAGCAAATAGTCGGTGGCGAAACGGCTTCTCTTAACAGCAATTACTTGCTGGCTTCTTCGATGGCAACTGCGCAAGCAACGGTCATACCAACCATGGGGTTGTTGCCGGCGCCGATGAGGCCCATCATTTCTACGTGAGCCGGAACGGAAGAAGAACCGGCAAACTGGGCGTCGGAGTGCATACGGCCCATGGTGTCGGTCATGCCGTAAGAGGAGGGGCCGGCCGCCATGTTGTCGGGGTGCAGGGTACGGCCGGTGCCGCCGCCGGAGGCAACAGAGAAGTAGTGGAAGTTGTTTTCCACGCACCATTTCTTATAGGTGCCCGCAACGGGATGCTGGAACCGGGTGGGGTTGGTGGAGTTGCCGGTGATGGAAACGCCGACTTTCTCCAGCTTCATGATGGCAACGCCTTCGGGAACGTTATCCGCGCCATAGCATTTTACATCTGCACGGGGGCCGTCGGAGAAGGCTTTCTCGCTGACAACTTTGACTTCCTCGGTGTAGGGGTCAAACTCGGTTTCCACATAGGTGAAGCCGTTGATGCGGGAGATGATATAAGCCGCGTCTTTGCCCAGGCCGTTCAGGATAACCCGCAGGGGTTTTTTCCGGACTTTGTTGGCGTTCAGGGCGATTTTGATAGCGCCTTCCGCAGCCGCGAAGGACTCGTGGCCAGCTAAGAATGCGAAGCACTCGGTTTCTTCGCTCAAAAGCATTTTGCCCAGGTTGCCGTGGCCTAAGCCAACTTTGCGGTTTTCCGCAACGGAGCCGGGGATGCAGAAAGCCTGGAGGCCGATGCCGATAGCGGCGGCAGCGTCAGCAGCTTTGGTGCAGCCTTTCTTGATGGCGATAGCGGAGCCGACGGTGTAAGCCCATTTGGCGTTTTCAAAGCAGATGGGCTGGGTTTCCTGCACAATGGTGTAAGGGTCGATGCCCTTTTCCTCGCAGATGGTTTTGCACTCATCAATGGAGGAAATGCCGTATTCTTTCAGAACGCCGAGGATTTTCGCCTCGCGTCTCTCGTATCCTTCAAAAGTAGCCATTCTTCGTGCCCTCCTTATTCCTTGCGCGGGTCAATATACTTGACGGCGTCGGCAAATCTGCCGTAAGTGCCTTTGGACTTCTCGTATGCTTCGTTGGGTTCCATGCCCTTCTTAATGAAGTCGGTCATTTTGCCCAGGGAAACGAACTCGTAGCCGATAACCTGGTCGTCCGCATCCAGAGCCATCCGGGTGCAGTAGCCTTCGGTCATTTCCAGGTAACGGACGCCTTTGGCTTTGGTGCCGTACATGGTGCCCACCATGGAACGGGCGCCTTTGCCCAGGTCTTCCATGCCTGCGCCGATAACCAGGCCGCCTTCAGAGAACGCAGACTGGGAGCGACCGTAAACGATCTGGAGGAACAGTTCCCGCATAGCGGTGTTGATGGCGTCGCAGACCAGGTCGGTGTTCAGGGCTTCCAGAACGGTTTTGCCGGGCAGGATCTCCGCAGCCATAGCGGCGGAATGGGTCATGCCGGAGCAGCCGATGGTCTCAACGAGAGCTTCCTCGATGATGCCGTTTTTTACGTTCAGGGACAATTTGCAGGCGCCCTGCTGAGGAGCGCACCAGCCCACGCCGTGGGTGTAAGCGGAAATATCCTTAATTTCTTTGGCCTCAACCCATTTGCCTTCTTCCGGGATGGGGGCGGGGCCGTGATGCGGGCCTTTGGCCACAACACACATCTCTTCTACTTCTTTCGAGTAATTCATAGTAGTACCTCCTTATATTGATCTGCTGGACTCCCGCAGGCTGCGGACAAGCGGATATTCAAAAAATGTGCTGCCGCTATGGAGCAGCAGCACATAAACATTGCGTTTTATCCAGCTTTGCGCAGCGGCTTATGCCAGCTCTGCGAAGTATTTGATGGTGCGAACCATCTGGCTGGTGTAGGAGTTCTCGTTGTCGTACCAGGAAACGACCTGAACCTGATAGGTGTCGTCGTCGATCTTGGTGACCATCGTCTGGGTCGCATCGAACAGGGAGCCGTAGCGGATGCCGATGACGTCAGAGGAGACGATCTGGTCCTCGTTGTAGCCGAAGGACTCGGAAGCGGCGGCCTTCATGGCAGCGTTGATGGCTTCCTTGGTGACGTCCTTGCCCTTGACAACCGCAACCAGGATGGTGGTGGAGCCGGTGGGGACGGGAACGCGCTGAGCAGAGCCGATGAGCTTGCCGTTCAGCTCGGGGATAACCAGGCCGATAGCCTTTGCAGCGCCGGTGGAGTTGGGAACGATGTTGGCAGCGCCGGCACGTGCTCTTCTTAAGTCGCCCTTTCTGTGGGGGCCGTCCAGGATCATCTGATCGCCGGTGTACGCATGGATGGTGCTCATGATACCGCTCT
>ERZ1643249.5598-NODE-5598-length-9990-cov-5.451736_pt1 | contig 9990 bp, 11 predicted proteins | sample MGYA00579263_ERZ1643249 | MGnify/ENA primary metagenome ERZ1643249 (study PRJEB29033, sample SAMEA4952264) | chicken gut metagenome | biome: Broiler Chicken; feature: Gastrointestinal Tract; material: Caecum | place: Ireland | collected 2018 | study: Broiler...
TATCAAGGAAACAATGAATGTCGTAACTGGAAGCAGTATCCACAGATACATAATACTGTACCCCAGCGCATCCGATCCGCTGCCGAACAACCAGAATGAAATCAGCGAAACCGCCCAGATCCCAAGATATACGCCAGCTAAAATCATCATCGACAGCTTATTTCTGCTTTTTACGATGTTCGTGCTCTCTTCCTGATAATTCAGATAGTTTGACATCGGTTTTTCCTCCTTTCTAAAGAAAAACCCCACGTTTACAATACTTTTACTCTATAGAAATTGTATCATAAACGTGGGCGTGTTATCAATGATGGACTAACCTAAGTCTACACCGAAATGACCGTCCGTCCCGCATATCCGCAAGGCCGGAAATCACCTGATAATCCCCCTATTTCCACGCTCCCGGAATTGTGATAAAATGAAACCATAATAAAAAAGGGGCTAGATAGTGGAATAAACCATTTAAACCGGCGGACTTTAACGACACCATTGCGTAAGAACTAAAATGGGATTTAACTGAGGTTGCCAAATTCAAGGGCAGCCGTTTAGAACGTGGAGGAGGGACATCAATATGGCAAACATAAAACGCAAATGCGTTCTGATAGTCGTGATGCTTTTAGCGCTTGTTTTAGGTGCTTGTAATAGCAATACTGCGAAATCAGATCCTTATTCAGAGGTAGTGGAAATTGATGGACAATCTCTGACTATCACATTGGATGAAAATAACTTATCTGCCGGAACAATTACTTCGGAAAACGGAACGTATACATTTGAGTATGGAGTTTCCGGAAATAGCATTGTTTTTACAGTTAACTACCCCGATGGATATGTATTTTCCCAAACAGAAATTAACGGAGGATTTGCCACGCCGGCAGAGTATAATTCGATTGAAAGAAAAAACAAAGGCTATATTGACCTGTTCTCCCTCAATTATAGTATCGAGGGAGTAATGGACAATGCACGAGGAACCAGTAATAACGGTTCACCATCCATACTTCTTGCATTAGCACTAATTGGCGTTGGAGCGTGGAACTTTTTTGGAGCAAGAAGCGTATGGTATCTCTTTCGTGGTTGGTGGTATAAAAACGCAGAACCTTCGGATCTGGCACTCATGTTGTACCGCCTAGCAGGAGTATTTTTAATCTTCGCAGGTATAATATGTGCAATTGCGTCATTTTAATAAGCGATCGTATGGCAAAGCACGTTGCAAATTTGCCATTTACATAGGCCGCAAAAATCTGTGTCGCGCGGTTCAGTTCAAGATACCAAAAATACCGTCCATACGCATTGAGCAAAAATTTATTATTTAAATACCAGTCAAAATGCATCCCTGTAATTGCAAATTGTATCGCTTTTTTATAGTCCTTTTTTCGCAAGTCTCTGATTTCTATTCTCAAAACTTTCCCCCGCTTATGTCTCAATTTTTAAGCCGTTTTCCTTATTATATCATTCACTAGGTATCCTGTCATTTTCTTCTATAACATAACTTTTACCAGCCTAACTGAAATCGGTATGAAATCATTTTTCAATTTCTACGTTTTCATTTTCAGTTCCTGGATTTTTTTGAATAACCGTATAAAATAATGTTTTATGTTCGACTATATCTTCTCCATAGGATTTCTCATAGCTGAACCGTGGAACCTGATGAAATTGTGAAACTGCAATATAATCTGAAACTGTAAATATTCCAAATAACACAACAGCGCATCCGGCAATACATACTATTCGCAAACTTCTTTTCAGCAGCACGGGTTTCAGTCTAAAATAAATTCCTGCTGTTAGTATCATTCCGCCAATTATTGCATAAATGCTTCCCCAACTACTTTCACTTGGAAAGATTGCAAAAGAAGATATCATAATAAATGCCCCAAATGTCATGAGAAAAACACTTATTATTTTCATTTTTTCTGTATTAAGCTCATTTTTACTGTATTCTGCCATTTTTATTGCTGTATCTTTTGTTTCCTGCTCCACTTTCTCACTTTTCCTTTCTCCGTCAATGATTTCAGGTATACTAACTTGATAGAACTCTGCTAGTTCGACAAGCAAACTGATATCCGGCATATTGCTTCCTGTTTCCCATCTGGATACTGTTCTGCTGGATACATTTAAAGCTTCTGCCAGCACTTCTTGCGTGATATTTTTTTCTTTACGCAGCGTTTTCAAAAACTGACCTGTCTTTTTCTGATCCATTCACCATACCTCCTTGAGTAACAGAGTATGTCAAAAGTCCGATTATTTACACGACACAAAGTGAGAAAATGCCGTATTTTCAACCCGACACGCTTGTCTGGATGTCTCAAATCCGTTTTCTATAGAATATCTTTCCTATTGTATTTCATATAGCCTGCAGCAATCCCGCATGCTCCATAGAGCATTCCCAGCACTACCATTACTCCGTCTAGGCTTATATTTGTTACAATTTCTGTACCTTCTGCGTAACCGTACGGAGAAATATACTTCAGAAATTCAGCGGATTCAGATATATTTGCAATAATATTAAGAAAATAGAGTATAATCGCAAGTCCAAGACCGACTCCCAGACTTCCTTTCCGCAGAAAGGCTGAAATACCGAAACATATGGAAGCAATCTCTATCTGCAATAGAGCATAGGCCAGATGAAGCAGGAGAATCTCTTTCCAGGGAATATCTTCCCCCACCGCATAAATGGAGATTATTGAGATGAGCAGTACAAAGGCATTGAGGACCATAATCTGAAAAAATAACGCCGCAAGTTTTCCGCTCATGATTCGTCTCCGGCTGACCGGGTGGGTCAGAAGGAATTCCGCCGTATGCCCCTTTTCCTCTTTAGACAGCATTGAGATCCCGCACATGGCGGCATACAAAGCTCCTCCAAGTCCAAGGATATTTCCACATTCAATAGCGTAGAAACCGGTCAAGGTACCAAAGCTTACCTGATCCATGCCAAAGGCAGCACTGAAATTCCCCATGGTCGAAAAAACGTCACTGATCTGATCCATTTCCCCCTTCATCTCTGGAAATAAAAAAACACATACCGCAAAAAGAAATGCGATGGATACAGTCCATATAATCAGAGCTGTCCGGCCCTGACGCAGTTCATGTCTGAAGATTGTCATACCTGTTCCTCTCCTTCCGTATAATAATGAAGAAAAATCTCTTCCAGATCCGGTTCGGATATGCTAAGATCCATAATTCGCTGCCGGCTAAGTCTGTCCAGAAGCAGATTGATATCACCACCGTACAGAAAACTGGTGGAGTCATCAGCCTTCTGCAGATCCCGTACATCCGGCAGACCGGAAGGGTCAAAATTTCCCCGGACAGAAATCCGTTTTGCGTTTGTACGTGCCAGTTCCTCCACACTTCCGGAAGCTATAATTCTGCCCTCCCGTATAATCGCAGCCCGGCCGCAAAAGCGCTGGACTTCGGAGAGGATATGTGAGGAAAGGAATACTGTCATGCCCTTCTTGTTTCTTTCCTTCAGTATTTCAAAGAATTCCCGCTGCATCAGAGGATCCAGCCCTCCGGTTGGTTCATCCAGAATGCAGAGTCTTGGATCATGCTGCAGGGCACAGATAACAGCCAGTTTCTTCCTGTTTCCAAACGAAAGCTCGCCGATCCGTCGAGAAGGATCCAGCTGCAGACGCTCGCACAGATCAGCGGATACTTTCCGGCAGTCTTTCCGGTGCAGCTCCGCCGAAAGGCGGATCAGATCCCGGCCTCGCATATCCGGATAGAAAACTGCTTCTGAGGGAAGATAACCGATCTCAGACAGAATCTGTTCTTTTTCTTTGGAAATATCCTTTTCCAGTACCCATGCGCTGCCATGAGTTTTCTGTATCAGTCCCATCAGAATACGGATCGTCGTACTTTTTCCGGCTCCATTTGGACCAATAAATCCAAAGAATTCACCCTCACATACCTCCAGATCAAGATCAACAATTCCCCGGGACCTTCCATAATATTTCGTAAGCCCCTCTGTTCGTATTGCGTTCATCATTTAACCCTTCTTTCTCAGATATATCTTTTTCCAGAATGCAATCATTTCCCGGAAGTCCGCTTCTATTTTTTCGATGTCCTCTTCTGTCTGCAGAGAACCCTTCTTCTGTAGTTCCCACAGATATCCCTCTGAGACAAGATACATTTCCCTGAGAATTCTCTCAGGCTCCACGCCCTCAACAAACTGATCCGGCTCCAGATTAGCCCACGACGGGGCAGCTTTCATAGAAATCAATCTGGCATAGCTCTTCTCGATTTCCGTTTGAATAGAAGGATCGGTTTCATAAAAGGCACGGATCACAAAGTTCCCCATAAAGGGATATTTTTTCATAATATGCATTTTTGCCCTCAATCCCCGTTCCATCATTTCAAACAGATCTCTGCGGTCATAACATCCATAAGCCGTCATTGTAGAAATAGAAATTCTGCCGCAGGTCGTCCAGAGAAACATATAAAATTTTTTCTTATTTTGAAAATAGTGAAAAAGAAGCGACTTACTGATTCCTGCTGCATCAGCGACCTCCTGCATCGGACTCTTTTTATAACTGTTCTGTGAGAATACCCGATAGCCGGCATTGATAATTGCCTGTTGCTTTTCCTTTGGCAGACTATAAAACTTTTCGTTCATGAATCCTCCTTTTGACCAACTTGGTTAATTTTTATTATATATAGTTGACCATTTTTGAGAAGACCTTATTCTGTATTTTTTCAAAGAAATATAAAAGATACCATCCTCTGCGCATACAAAAAAGAGCAGAACATTACCTGTCCACTCTCTTCTAAACTGCGTCTTAAGATCCACTCCTTCAAATTACAGCCACCTCTATATTCAAGATTTCTTTTTGCCATCTGTTATCCGTGTTTCCTTTTTGCTCTTTCTTTCTCTAATATTGTAATCGCAAATATCGCTATGGAAAATCCAAGAATGCAGATTGCTGTTCCGCTAAATGAAATAGCAGAATTTATAAATCCCGTAATCCCATTTACCACAGATAAAATAATTAAACCTATACATATTGCTAATGCCGCCTTCGATATTGTTGTATAATTCTTCATTTCCATCACCTTTCAATTAGCAAACTAACTCTCGCACAAAAATCTTAGTTCTTAACAGACACTATTCTTTACTCTGTATCACCTATATTTATCCTTGGTAAAAGTAATAGTAAAACATTAATACAACCAGTGCCATTATAAAAGGAACAATAATTATCAGCCAATACGAAAAATGCTTCTTTTCAGCTTCATTGATTGTATATTTGTACTCATCTTCCGTGACTTCCGATTTTAATTTTTGTAACTCAATATTTGTCAACCAAAAGTTGCGTATAATAAATTTCAACCTTCGTTTAGACAACTTAGTATTTATCAAATCAGCTTAAACACCATTTTGTAATATTTTCAATCAATTTTGCAGGCAGCTCTCTGTCATAAGAAAAATATATTGCATTTTTCTTAGTAACAACTTCTTTTAATTCCAACGCAAATTTTTCAATAGCTTCAACCCCCACATAAAAACTGATGTGATTTTTACAAGCGGAAAAGGAAATGGATTTTCCTTCTTTCTCATAATACGGCATACTCCATAATATACGTTCATTTACGCCCGGAACACTATTTTGTAATATAGTCATCATTTCTGTTAAATGGGTGCGTGTCTCTATGGGTTGCGAATCTATATAATCTATTACTGTTTCAGGGGCTTTCCCACAATAATGACCTTGATTTGTTCTTTTAAATTCTCTTCCACATTTTGGGCATATCCACATACTTCGTTTCCTCCATAAACCAGAATTTATCTCAACATTGTATCAACCTTTTCTCTCAACTTCCTCTTTGGTTTAAAGAAGAAGCGTGTAGAATACTGTGCGTTATTCACCAATAGCTCTCAGGCCTTATCAAGCCGAAAGCTACTACGCTAAATATAAGTATTTCTCTTCTTCAACACCCACGGAATATCCGCGGAAAAATCAAGTTGGATAGCCGGTAATGGAAATCCCTTTTCTAACAATACTATATCTCTATGAAAAGATACGTGGAAATTGGGAGATATGGCAAATGCCTCATCATCATCCCAATATGCAGTTTTATCATTTATGTTCTTCCAGGCACTCTTGCCTTCTGCCAAAATGCCACAGAGATGATAAAATCCACCATATAACAGCGTTCCGTCATCATTTACATGGTTTACATAACATTCACAGGCCTTTCTCATATCCACACCTATGTCACCAAAGAATTTATGTACTGAATGCGGAAGTTCACCAACAGCTTTTTCAAAATTCAGGCCCCCGTCACACGAACAGGATTTGCTGACAGGCTCTGCATTCTCATAAAAATTTTTTATTTTTTCTACATCAATATCAACTTTATATTGTCCAAATTTAAAAATCATATGTTTGGTCTCTTCATTTCTTACTTTGTCAATCAGGGGACATTAATTTAAAATATTGAATTATCATTCGTTTGTTCAAGATAAAAAGTGCTGAGCTGCTCTTCTTGGTTGTCATTCTCAAAATATTGCATTTTTACTGTTTTTATGATATTCAGGGCTTGTTCGCATTCGGTTTTATTTGTGCCGTATACATTGATAGATAATAGTTTCCCTGCAGAATAATATCCGATATAAATAACATAAACTGTTTTGTTCTCTTCGATCAATGTACCCTCGTACATTCTTACCGAAAATCCATCCGGAGTAAGTAAATGTGCATCTCGCAATTTTGCTGACATTGGAATTGTGCTGATATACGCATTTTCCATCACCTCGATTGGGGCAGGCACACCATCTCTTTCTGCATGAAACGGCGTTATACGAATTGTCAAATCGCTGTTATCAGGATAAAACACGCATTGACCATCCTCTTTATCATATTCTCCCTGCCAGTTATCGGGTATAGAGATTTGCCAATCACAAGGCAGCTTATAAGTCTTCATACTCATCTCTCCAAATCAGGACTTGTTGTTCTCTCTAACTTGCTTGAAAACGAAATCATATTTAATCATAAGGATATTTTTAATGTAATTCTATTCTCTCCTTAAATTATTAATTGTCAATCTACTTTAGTCTATTATAACATCCCGGTATTTCCCTGTCATTTTTATTTCTCACCCATACAAAAAACGGTTGATCTCCAGAGGAGTAACCGTTTTTTATCAAAATTAGACAAAATCAATTCGACATTTCTGTATATGTCCGAACATTTAAAATCCATTGCATGTTGAAGACATAGTAAGCCACTCGTATTCTAATACTGCTTTTGTTCCGCAAGTCATGCACCGTTCCTCAACAACTCGAAGTTTTTGAAATCCACGATCACAACCCTTTTTGCCGTGTTTACATGACACATCTACGTAACGCGAATCTATATATTCCTGCATTTTTGACATTCTCCATTTGATATCTCTTTCATTGAGATTTCCACCTCTCACACTTTGAATTTTTAAATCGTCTGGAACTATTCTTTTACTTGAGTTTCATACAGCTTCTGGGCTTTTTCCGCAATTTCTGCCCCTGTCTTATCACACGCATCCCAATCATTTGTTTTTTCCCAGCGTCCTTCGTGGACTGCATTCTCAACTGCTTCCTGCAAATAGCTCTCTACATTCGTTGCAAAATATGCACAATTTAATCCTTGATAGGCTTTTAATGTCATCTTCAATGTTTCTTCTGATACCTTAAAGCCCCGCTCAAATTGCATCTGATATTTATCGGGATCCGTCGGAATTCCACGGCCGCCAATTCCTTGCCACAGAAGATCCGTTTCATGATTTAAAAACAACATTAGGAACTCATATGCTTCTTCTTTTCTTTCACATGACATTCCTACCGCTCCGTATCCTTGTATAGACGCAACACGATTACCCGTTATATCAGGAATAAATTCAATTCTTTTCAATCCATCCCTTACACTCGTCCAAGATGTATCTTGACTCCAATTTGCGCTTTGCTCAATGTTAAGAGAAAAGAATTTCATGTTAGAGACAAAGAACTCTTTCCACCTCTCCTTATCATATTGAACTTCTCGCTTCTGATAATTAGTCGCGGGCTGATACCAATTTGGGGACATGAAAATATGATGGATAAAAGCACCTTTTAAATCAGTATCTTCTGATCTTTCCGCATATTTCAGCCATTCTACAAGATTATCAGCCTCTGGCTTCTGAATCCAGTCACTTTCCGAAAGCAACAGTTCACCAGTAAATGTAAGGGGGAGAATATACTGTTTGTCATTATATTTCCCTGTTTCCAGAAAAGCTGAATTATATGAACTTTTATCCCAGTAATCATCTTGCTTCATATAACTGTCAAGTGGAGCAAATAGGCCACTTTCCATTGCTTTATAAGGATTTGCAATAAGTGGCATCGTATCAGTTGGTTGAGCATCACCATATCTTAAATTGTTAAGTAGATAAATATCATACCCCTTTCCGGCCATGATCTGTGTTATTAATTTTTGAATTTCAATTTCTCTTGTACTAGGATTTGTAGATAGTGTTTTAATTTGTATATCCACATTAGTTGATTGCTCTGCTAAATAATTTCGGGCTATTTTTATCTGACTTTCAAACTCCTGTTCTGTTAAAATTGTTAGTGTATATTTATTAGCTTTTTGTTGGTCTTTACAACCGCTACATGGCAGGCTCAATAATATTGGAATTAATACAATACATACATATTTTTTTATCTTCATAAAATCACCTGCTTATTCTTAAAGAGTTGCCTATCTTGGAGACAACTCTTTAGTCTCACTCTATGTACCGTTTCTGTTAATTATTACCGCAACAACTGCAACCATTTTTTCGTCTTTTTCTCTCCTTCCTTTGAAAAGAATTCCGATTAACTTTTTCCGATTACTTCCTTTCCCATTGGAATTCCCGCCTCTCTTTTATTTGATATGTTATATTCATCATACCTATAACTGTCTATTTTGTCAATTATTTAACTTTATACTTCTTAATATTATGACTTTTTTGCAATTCTGCCATTATTTTCCAAATAAAAAGAACGATTATGATCCTTTTTTGTTCATAATTATCTTTTCTATTTTCGCCCTTTATAATATAGACGCGCGACACCGAAAAATATTTCTATTTTTCTGAATAATTCTTCTTTATTTTAACGGTAACCTTGTATTCACTACAGGAAAAAAGTTAATCACATCACAACAGGCGCAGTGAGAACCACTGCGCCTACATACTTTAATTATTCTTTTTTTGCCAACCCTACGGAAGAACCCTCTTAAAGTTTGATGATCCTTAAAATGTGAAGTATAGGTTTGTCATAACCATGTCGGACGGATCAACTTCCGAATTTCATCCGGAATCCCCTCCATATCCAGCGGAACATTATCTATGCCGATCTCTTTCAAGTCCTTCAGCCCGGAAAGATCTGGCAGACTCTTTATCCACTTCAGGTCAATCAGCTTCAGTATCTGCAGACCGGTCAATGTACTGATAAAAGAAATATCCTCCAGTTTCATTATCCGCCAAAGTTCCAGTTTCCGCAGCTGTTCAAACCCGCTCAGCGAACTCAGGTCGTTCATCCCGTTCCAGCGGATAGAAAGTTCAGAAAGGCAGGAGCTGTCTCTCAGGAATTCATAGTCCTTCACCTTGATCCCCTGAAGTGTAAGGGATGTCAGTTTCGGGATCAGACCGATTTTCTGAATATTCTTTTTTGCTTTTTTTCCAAGATAAAGTTTTGACAGGTGCGGGTAATCCAGCAGCCATTCGCAGTCAAAGTCAATGCTTTTCCCTGACGTCTCCGCCGAAACGCTGAGGCTCTCGAGACAAGGGGACAGCTCCCTTAGAAAACTATAATCTCTTAATTCATACAGGTTCAGCCCCAGTCCCCGCAGCCCCTTCAGCTTACTGAGAATATGAAAATCAAACATCTCCTGCCGCTCACGCAGATATCCATCCAACTGAAGGTTCTTCAGATGTTCCATTTCACGCAGGCAGTTCAGATCTACAGGCTCTTTTTTTCCCATGCTGTAAATACGAAAATACATATCT
>ERZ1643249.5599-NODE-5599-length-9987-cov-8.188079_pt1 | contig 9987 bp, 10 predicted proteins | sample MGYA00579263_ERZ1643249 | MGnify/ENA primary metagenome ERZ1643249 (study PRJEB29033, sample SAMEA4952264) | chicken gut metagenome | biome: Broiler Chicken; feature: Gastrointestinal Tract; material: Caecum | place: Ireland | collected 2018 | study: Broiler...
GGCACAGCCCCCTCGCATTGTCAAGAAGTCCCCCGGGTGCCGAGCATGGCAAGGCCATGCTCTCGCGGAGCGCCTGCATATCGTGGATCGCAGGGACCCCCGTCCCTGCAAAATTCCCCGGGGCGCGGGGCTAAAAAGAAGCAGAAACCGCAAAAAGGTGGTTGCAAAAAAGGCGAATTTGTACGATAATAAGGGTGAGCCAAAATAGAGGAGGAACCTATGAGAATTGTTGTGATGTCGGATTCCCATGGCAGAGCCGACCGCGTCAAACAGGTGATCGAGCAGCAGCCGCAGGCGGAACTGTTCATCTTCCTGGGCGATGGGCTGCGGGACTTCCGCCAGGCGATGCGCGGCGTGCCAAAGGAAGGATGGTGCGTCTGCGGCAACTGCGATTTTGTCAGCGACGTTGAATATAATCTGATTTCCTATGTCCGGGACGTCAAGTTTTTCTGCACCCACGGCCACCAGTGGGGCGTCAAGGCCGGGCTGGACGAGCTTGCCCTGGAAGCCAAAAAGAAGGGGGCGTCGGTGGTGCTGTTCGGCCACACCCACGAGGCCTTTTATGAGTATCGGGATGGGATTCATTTCCTCAATCCCGGTAGCCTCGGCAGCCCGCGCGGGCCGCTGTACCCGACCTATGGGGTGATCGATATACAGGGCAAAAGCCTTGTCTGCGCCCACCTGAAGCTGGAGGAGACTGCCCGATGAGCACAGGGCAGGTGATTCATCTGGAGTCGGTGGATTCCACCAACGAGTACCTCAAGCGCCGGGGAGCGCTGCTGCCCGACGGCACCGTGGTGGTGGCCGACCACCAGACAGCGGGCAAGGGCCGCCTTGGCAGAAGCTGGCAGGACGCCCCCGGACAGAGCCTGCTGGCCTCCTGGCTGCTGAAAAGCCTGCAGGGGGACGCGCTTTTGCTGCTGCCGCTGGCGGCGGGGATGGCGGTGCTGGACGCGCTGGACAGCCTGGGGGCGCAGGGCGCAGCGCTCAAGTGGCCCAACGACATCGTCGCGCAGCGGGACGGTCGCTGCCGCAAGCTGGCGGGCATCCTCTGCGAGCACCGGGTGGGGCAGCAGAGCTTTTCGGTCTGCGGCATCGGGGTCAATCTCCTGCAGCCGCAGGAGGTGTTTGACGGGCGCGGCCTGCCGGACGCCGGTTCGGTGCTGGGCGTGCTGGGAGCGTCCTTAAAGCGCGAAGAACTGCTGCGGGCAATCGGCCAAAGCCTGCAAAAAAGATGCGCACAGGCAGTAGCAGAGCCGCAGGCGCTGCTGCAGGATGTTTCGGCCCGCTGCATAACCCTCGGCAGAACCGTCAAAATAAAGACAGAGGCGGGCGAGTACACCGCCTTTGCCGCCCGGCTGGACCGGGACGGGCAGCTGATCTGCCAAAGCGAAGAAGGAGAAGAAATCAAGGTGCGCGCGGGGGAAGTCTCGGTGCGCGGCCTGAACGGATATCTATAGTATAAAAGTAAGGAGATTGAAAATGGACATCAAGGCAAAAGTACTGCGCAACCTTTCTTACGGTCTGTACCTGATCGGTGTGATGGACGGCGAGCGGCCCTGCGGCTGCATCGTCAACACCGTCTTTCAGGTGACCAGCGAAAACCCGATTGTCGCCATCAGCATGAACAAGAACAACTACACCTGGGAGCTGCTCGAGCGGGAGGGCCGCTTTGCGGTGTCCATCCTCTCGGAAAAGACCCGCAAGGAGGTCATCCAGAAGCTGGGCTTTGTCTCGGGCAGGGACCACGACAAATATGAGGGCATCGACTACACGATGCGCGACGGCCTGCCGGTGCTAAACGAGCAGTGCTGCGGCGCGCTGATCTGCAAGGTGGTTTCTGTCACCGAGACCCCGACCCACATGGTGGTGCTGGCCTCGGTGGCGGAGGCGTATGAGCTGGCAGCCACCGTCCCGATGACCTACCGCTACTACCACGAGGTCATCCGCGGCGGCGCGCCGAAGAACGCCCCATCCTACATCGCGCCGGAAAAGGAAGAGAAGGAAAACAGGCAGGCATCCGCAGGGCGGTGGGTGTGCGACGTGTGCGGCTATGTGTACGAGGGCGACCTGACACAGGAGCCGGACGACTACATCTGCCCGCTGTGCGGTGTTGATAAAACACATTTTCATAAGGAGGAAACAAATATGGCAGAGACAGAGCGCTGGGTATGCGACGTATGTGGTTATGTATATGAGGGCGACCTCACCCAGGAACCGGACGACTATGTTTGCCCGCTGTGCGGCGTAGACAAGAGCCACTTCACAAAAGAATAGAATCTTTGCCGGAAATCCTTCCGGTTAGCTCTTGATTTTTGTGTTTGGCTGTGGTATAATTTTCTCTATCATCTGGGTGTGGCGCAGCTGGTAGCGTGCTACCTTGGGGTGGTAGAGGCCGTGGGTTCAAGTCCCGCCACTCAGACCAAAGATGTCCGTCAAGCCTTTTGACTTGACGGACATTTTTTTGTGCGTTTGAAAGGAAAGTTTAAGGAAAAAGTGAAATGAGGGTGAATGATGGGCGTCTGTTTTTTGGAGAAGGAGAATCTTTTTCATCTGTGCGGCGGGGATGTCAGCTACATCCTGAAAATTTACCGGGATGCCTTCCCGATGCACCTGTATTGGGGAAAGCGGCTGTCCGACCCGGCCATATCCTGGTATCTGGAAGCGCCTTACCGCAGAAAAAAACTGCTTGAGGGCACCGCGCCGGACGATCCGATGTTCCTGCACGAATACTGGCCGTTTGAATATCCGGGGTACGGCCTGTCCGACTACCGCCCCGCCGCCTTTGAGGTGGTGGGCCAGGATGGGTGCTGCGCCTGCGAGCTGCGCTATCGGGGGTATGAGATCATAGACGGCTCGGTCGCGCTGCCCGGCCTGCCGTCGGTGTGGGCAAGGGAGGACCAGGCGCAGACGCTCAGGCTCCTCTTGAGCGACGAGCTGCTCGGGCTGCAGGTGGAGCTGTACTACACCGTCTTTGAGCACAGCGGCGCCATCACCCGCCACACCGTCTTTCGGAATCAGGGCAGTGGAAAGCTCAAACTGAAAAAGGCCCTTTCGATGAGCCTGGACATGAAGCACGCGCCGGCGAAGATGATTCAGCTGTCGGGGACCGCCCTGCGGGAGCACTGGATCGAACAGCGGGAACTGGGGATCGGGGAAACGTACCTAGAGAGCACCAGGGGCATTTCCTCCCACCAGCAAAATCCCTTTTTTGCCCTGGTGGAGCATCAGACGACCGAGACAGGCGGGGACGCTTACGGGGTGAGCTTAGTCTACAGCGGCAACTTTCTGGCGGGCGTTTCCTGCGACATGTACCGCAGCGCCCGGGTGCAGATTGGCATTCACCCGACCAATTTTGGCTGGCAGCTCGATGCGGGCGAGCAGTTTTGCACCCCGCAGGCCGTGCTGTGCTATTCGCCAAAGGGACTAAACGGCATGTCGGAAAAGTTCCACGACCTGTTTTGCAACCAGCTCTACCGGGGAAGATGGAAGGACCGCCCGCGCCCGATTGTGCTCAACACCTGGGAGGCGTTCTATTTTGGGCTCGACCACCAGCGCGTGCTGGAGCTGGCCGGCAGGGCGGCAAAGGCGGGCATCGAGATGCTGGTGCTGGACGACGGCTGGTTTGGTCACCGCAACGACGACACCAGCTCCCTGGGGGACTGGTTTGAAAATAAAGAAAAGCTGCCGCGCGGCCTGAAGGGGCTTGCCGGGGAGATCAACGCCCTGGGGCTGCAGTTTGGGCTGTGGGTGGAGCCGGAGATGGTGTCGCCGGACAGCGAGCTCTACCGCAGCCACCCCGACTGGTGCATCCACATCAACGGGCGCAAGCGCAGCCAGTGGCGGCACCAGCTCTGTCTGGACCTGTCCCGCACCGAGGTGCAGGATTACCTGATCGACAGCCTGAGCCGGGTGCTTTCCGGCTCCAACATCGCCTATGTCAAGTGGGACTGCAACCGCCGCATCAGCGAGCCGGGCTCGGATGGCCTGCCGCCGGAGCGCCAGGACGAGCTGCTGCACCGCTATGTGCTGGGCCTGTACCGGGTGCTGGAGACGCTGACCAGCCGCTTCCCCGAGGTGCTGTTTGAAAACTGCGCCTCCGGCGGCGCAAGGATGGACGCGGGGATGATGTATTACTTCCCGCAGACCTGGGTGAGCGACAACAGCGACGCGGTCTGCCGGCTCAGGATTCAGTACGGCACATCGCTGTGCTATCCGCCGGTGATGACGACCGCCCACATCTCCGCCTCCCCCAACCACCAGGTGCTGCGGCAGACGCCGCTTGATTTCCGCGCGGCGGTGGCCTATCCGTTTAATCTGGGGTATGAGCTCAACCTGTGCGCGATGAGCGACGAGGAGCTGCAGCAGATTGCGGAGCAGACCGCGCTCTACAAACAGATCCGGCCGCTGGTGCAGCAGGGGAAATTTTACCGCCTGCTCAGCCCCTTTGCGGGCAATCAGACCGCCTGGATGACCGTCTCGCAGGACGGGTCGGAGTTTGCGGTCTGGTACTACAAGGATTTTTGTCAGCCGGAGGAGGCCTACATCAACGTCCGCCTGACGGGGCTGGAACAGACGGCCCGCTATCAGGACGAGGACGGCAGCTGCTACACCGGGGAGATGCTGATGAACCTGGGACTGCCGCTGCGGTGGAAAAACGGCGACTACTTTTCGCAGATGTGGCACTTTAAGCGGCTGCAGGAAGAAGCTTTGCCGGGGCGGTAAAAAGAGCCGCCCTAAGGGGAGAGACTTTTAGAAGAAAAAGAGGGATCGAGATGAAGCAAAACAAGGGACTGATGACCGAGGGCGTCATCTGGAAGCAGCTGCTGCTGTTCGCGCTGCCGCTGCTGCTGGGCAACCTGTTCCAGCAATTTTACAACACGGTGGATTCGATCGTGGTGGGCAACTACATCGGCCCCAACGCCCTGGCGGCGGTGGGCGCCAGCACCCCCATTGTCAACCTGATGGTCGGGCTGTTCACCGGCCTTGGCACCGGGGCGGGCGTTGTCATCGCGCAGTTTTTTGGCGCCAAGGACGAGAAGGGCGTCCACGACGGCGTGCACACCACCATCGCGCTGTGCCTGGTGGCCGGCGTGGTGATGGGCTTTATCGGGGTGGGGCTGTCGCCGGCCATCCTGCGGCTGCTGGACACCCCGGCGGAGATCATGGAGGGCTCGGTGACCTACCTGCAGATCTACTTCATGGGCGTCATCGCGCTGATGATCTACAACATGGGTTCGGGCATCCTGCGCGCCATCGGCGACTCGCGCACCCCGCTTTACTTTCTGATGGTGTCCAGCGTGGTCAACATCGTGCTGGACCTGGTGTTTGTCATCAACGTCCAGATGGGCGTGGCGGGCGTGGCCTGGGCCACACTGATCGCGCAGGTCATTTCCGCGGGACTGGTGCTGATCCGGCTGATCACAACCAAGGAGTGCTACCGCCTGATCCTCAGGGACATCCGCTTCCACAAGCACGCGCTTTTGGAGACCATCCGCATCGGCCTGCCGGGCGGCATCCAGAACGCGGTTGTCTCCTTCTCCAACCTGATTGTGCAGTACAACATCAACAGCTTTGGCGCGGCGGCGGTGGCGGGCTGCAGCGCCTACACCAAGATCGACGGCTTTGCCGTCCTGCCGGTCATGAGCTTTTCGATGGCGGTCACCACCTTCACCGGTCAGAACGTCGGCGCGCGCAACTATGAGCGCGTGAAGAAGGGCGCCTCCACCTGCTTAAAGCTCTCCCTTGCGGTCACCGTCACCCTCTCGGTGCTGCTCTATGCCTTTGGCGGCAACCTGCTGCGGGTCTTTTCTTCCGACCCGGAGGTGCTTTCCTACGCGGTGAACATGATGCACTTTTTGGTGCCGGGCTATGTCTGCCTGTCGGTGGCGCACACCTATGCGGGCGTGGTGCGCGGAGCGGGCATCTCGATTGTGCCGATGCTGGCGCTGGTGGGCAACATGTGCGTGCTGCGCATCATCTGGCTGACGCTGGCGATGCCGGTTTTCCACAGCATTGTGGTGGTCTATCTGGGCTACACGCTGACCTGGTTTGGCAGCGGTCTGACGATGCTGATCTACTATTACAAATCGCACTGGCTTGAGCGGCAGCAGCTGCACGACCAGCTTTAAGAAAAGAGAAGAAGGAGAGAGAAGATGGAAAAGAAACGGGTAGAAGTGATGGGCAGCCTGTCCCTGCTGCTGGTAGCGGTGATCTGGGGGACAGGATTTATCGCCTCGCAGATGGCGCTGGATGCAAACTTGAGCTCGGCGTTTATCATGTTTGTGCGCTTTGCCATCGCGGCGCTGATTGTGGGGCTTGTATTCCACAAGGATTTAAAGCAGCAGCTCAAAAAGGAGCACTGGAAGGGCGGATTTCTGATCGGGACCTTTTTGTTCTTCGCCTTTTATGTGCAGACGGTGGCGCTGCAGTACACCACCCCCTCCAACAACGCCTTCATCACCGCCGCAAACGTGGTGATGGTGCCGTTTTTGTGGTGGGCGGTCAGCAAGAAGAAGCCGGGGACCAAGTATATCCTCTCCTCCTTTTTGTGCCTGATCGGCATCGGCATCTTGTCGGTGAACCTCTCGAGCGGCATTTCCTTCCAGATCGGCGACCTGCTGACCCTCGGCTGCGCCCTGCTGTTTGCCTGCCAGATTGTCACCACCGGCATTTTGGCGGTGCGGATGGAGGCCAAGGTGATCGTCTTTTTGCAGTTTGTGGTGGCGGCGGCCTGGGGATTTTTGATGTTCCTTCTGACCGACCGGGACTTTTCCGCCTTCCTCAACGCCGACGGCATGAGCGCGGTGGTGTACCTGGGCGTGTTCAGCACCTGCCTGTGCTACTTTTTGCAGACGACCGCCCAGAAGCATGTCAACTCCACCAAGGCGGCGATCATCCTCTCGACCGAGTCGCTGTTCGGCAGCATCTTTTCGGTGCTGCTCGGCTACGACCCGCTGAGCGCGCAGATGGTGGTGGGCGGCGTCATCATCCTGGCGTCGATCATCCTGCCGGAATTTTCCTTTGGCAAAAAGGAGGAGCCGGCGCTTGTGGAGAAAAAGGAGGAAGTGTAGATGAAGCACACCCTTTCCGTCCCTTCCCCCATCGGCAAGCTCTGGCTGCAGGAGGAGGACGGGGCGCTGGTGCGGGTATCCTTCCAGCCGGATGCGGCCTCACAAACCGAGGAGGAGACGCCGCTGCTCGGACAGGCAAAGCAGCAGCTTGCCGAATACTTTGCGGGGCAGCGGCAGGCGTTTGACCTCCCGCTGCGGATGCAGGGCACGCCCTTTCAGCAGAAGGTCTGGGCGGCGCTGCGGGAAATCCCCTACGGGGAGACCAGAAGCTACGGACAGATTGCGGCGCAGGTGGGCAATCCAAAAGCCAGCCGCGCGGTGGGGATGGCCAACAACCGCAACCCCATCGCCATCATCGTGCCCTGCCACCGGGTCATCGGCGCAAACGGCTCGCTGACCGGATATGCCGGGGGGCTTAATGTGAAGCAAGAGCTGCTGGCGCTGGAGCGCCGGACCAGACAGCGATAGGAGGCAGGGTATGGTTATTTTGATTGCGGGAGGTTCCCACACCGGCAAGACGCTGCTGGCCCAGCGGCTGCTGGAGCGGCATCACTACCCTTACCTTTCGATCGATCATCTGAAGATGGGGCTGATCCGCAGCGGGCAGACCGCGCTGACCCCGGAGGACGACCGGGAGCTGACCGACTACCTCTGGCCGATTGTGCGGGAGATGGTCAAGACCGCCATCGAGAACCGGCAGAACCTGATTGTGGAGGGGTGTTACATCCCCTTTAACTGGAAGGAGAGCTTTTCGGAAAGCTACCTTGCTAAGATCCGTTACCTCTGCCTGGTGATGAGCGAGCGGTACATCCGGGAGCACTTTGGGGAGATCCTCTCCCACGCCAACGACATCGAGCAGCGGCTGGACGACGGCATCGAGCAGCAGCAGATGCAGCAGCATTTGCTGCGGGAAAACGCGGAAAATCTCGAACAGTGCAGAAGGCACGGCTGTGACTATCTGCTCATCGATGCGGAATATCCGCAGGAAATTATCCTCAATGTATAAAAAGAGAGGGGCGCTTTGCAGCTTTGCATCGCGTCCCTTTTTTTGCAATATTTTATTCCCCGAACACCGTCCGGTAGGCCTTGAAGGCGGAGGGCAGGGGGATGTCTGCAAGGCGCTGCACCAGAGAAAAATCCTCCGGCAGGGCAGCCTGCGTCTCGGGGAGGCTGTCCGCCGTTGCCGAAAGCAGCCAGGCGGACATCTGCCACTCGATGTGGGTGAAGATGTGTTTGGCGTCCCGCAGCGGGGTAATCTTGCGGACGAAGAGGCCGTACGGCTCCACTATCCGCAGCGCCTGCTGCAGGGCGTCGTCCTGGGAGAGCTTTCCCTCCAGGGCGGGAAATTCCCACATGCCGCGCAGCACGCCCTTCTCCGGGCGGCGGTGCAGCAGGATGCGCTTCCCCTCCGGGAAGGTGCAGCTGAACAGGAGCAGGGTGCGCTGCTCGATGCGGCGGGCCTTCTTGGGGGACTTGACCGGGTAGTCGGTTTCACAGCCCTGCTGGTGGGCCAGACACAGCCCCTGCAGCGGGCAGACAAGGCACTGGGGCGGGGAGTTGGGCAGGCAGACCACCGCCCCCAGCTCCATCAGCGCCTGGTTAAAGGCGCCCGCGCCGGGGGTGGGCTCGACCGGAAGCAGGAGCTGGCGGAAGGTCTCCTTGGTGGCGGGCAGCGCGATGTCGTCGGAGCAGGCCAGCACCCGGGTCAGCACCCGCAGGACGTTGCCGTCCACCGCAGGCACCGGCAGGTCGAAGGCGATGGAGGCGATGGCGCCGGCGGTGTAGTCGCCGATGCCGGGCAGCTTTTTGAGCAGGTCGTAGCTGGCGGGCAGCTGGCCGTTGTAGGAGCGCACAATCTCCTGCGCTGCCCTTTGCAGGTTGCGCGCCCGGCTGTAATAGCCGAGCCCCTCCCAGAGCTTGAGCAGCTGCTCCTGAGGGCAGCCGGCCAGCGCCTGAACGGTGGGCAGCGCGGCCAAAAACCGCTCGTAGTAGGGTCTGACCGCCTCCACGCGGGTCTGCTGGAGCATCACCTCCGAGACCCAGACGTGGTAGGGGGAGGGCTCCCGCCGCCAGGGCAGGTCGCGGTGGGACTGCGAAAACCAAAATAAGAGCGGCTCCACCATCTGTTCGAGCCGCTCCTGAGGGGTGCTGCGGGCGCTCATCGCTGCGCCTCGCTGTTTTGGGATTGCTGGTTGTGGAGGAAATCCTTAATCCTGTCGAAGGTCTCCTCGCTGATGATGTGCTCGATGCGGCAGGCGTCGGCAGCGGCGTTTTCGGCGCTGACGCCCAGAGCCTCCAAAAAGCGGGTGAGGGTGCAGTGCCGGTCATAGATGGCCTCCGCCCGCCTGCGGCCCTCCTCGGTCAACAGGATCAGATTGTTTTTATCCATGGTGATGTAGCCGGCGGTGCGCAGGATGCTCATGGCGCGGCTGACGCTGGGCTTGGAAAATTCCAGCTCGTTGGCGATGTCGATCGAGCGCACCGTGCCGTTTTTCTGTTCGAGCATGAGGATTGTCTCCAGATAGTTTTCACCGGATTCCTGAATTTTCAAACAAACACCTCTCCTTTCCAAAAAAGATGATGGTTTTCCTGTAAGGTGTGCGCAACAAAACGGCAGAGAGACGGAAGAAAATGGATGTTCTGCACAGGATGCGCGGATGAAGTTGTCCTTATTTTAACACAATTGTGGGCCGGTTGCAAGAGAGCGGCTCTCCCCGATGATAGCAGCAGTTAGCCGCGGGTAAAAAAGAATCATCTGTTACAAATAGTGATACTGCCCCCTGTAACCAACCGCCCAATACCCGGGCCGCTCGCGATTCCCTCAGAAGAACGAATCTGTTCGTTTACCAAAAAAGCCCGCTGGTATCAGGTGAGTATCAGGCTGGTATCACCCCCAGTATCAGCAACAAACCGC
>ERZ1643249.5605-NODE-5605-length-9977-cov-4.236948_pt1 | contig 9977 bp, 7 predicted proteins | sample MGYA00579263_ERZ1643249 | MGnify/ENA primary metagenome ERZ1643249 (study PRJEB29033, sample SAMEA4952264) | chicken gut metagenome | biome: Broiler Chicken; feature: Gastrointestinal Tract; material: Caecum | place: Ireland | collected 2018 | study: Broiler Caecal...
AGGTTTCTGTCCGTCAATCGAAAAAAATGGATAATAAAAATGTTTATCCTCAATTTCAGTTGCCCGACTGACATCAGGAATTGCCAGTGGGGTCCGGCATTTAATCCGACATTCAAAATATCCTGTAAAAAGATTTTCTTTCTGCTGAGTAATGTCTGATCTTGGAGTTCTTTTTAGATTTACAGGTACAAAATTATATGGATTAATAAACAATGAATTTGACCACTCATATTTTGGCATCCTTATTTTTCCTCCTTTTTCGGCCACTCGCCAAAACCGACAAGTCTCCAGTCTTTCACATACAGTTCACCCGTATCGTCATCTTCCCCCAGATAATTGCGTATTCTAATCTTTGTGTCATTATACTCTTCTATCGGAAGCGGATACTTTCCTCCGCCTGTCGCATATACTTCCCCCTTATTAAGATTCCCGTTATCTCTTTCTTTTTTTGTCCTGTCTGTGTCAATATCCAGATACTGTGATTCATTCCACCAGTGAAGATTATCTTTTTCTGTCTCTTCGGTACGAAACCATTTCCACTCGCTTTTTTCGTCAAAAATACGGATTTCCAGCCCTTGTCTGAAGAGTTTTTCTTTTTCTGCATCGCTTTCATACACTTCTTTCGACGCCTTACAGAAATCAATATTTTCCGTTGTCATGATAAAAACATACCCGTTATCAGCAGAATCAATACTCTGTTCAAAATCCCTGCAGAATGCTTCCAGATCGTCTGCTTTATATTTCTTCGTCTCTACCGGCATTACAATTCCTCCTTCCCGGTGATTGCCTTTACCAGCTCTGGATAAATATCCTCCACAGCCCGGTCTGCAAAAGCAAATTCTTTTTTATTTACAGTGATCTTCTCCACGGCAAACAGTCCCCGGCCAATTGCAGTCAGCCCGCCAACTGCCATATACCCGCTGTTCAGATCCAGAATTGCAGCTGCCATTGTTTCTGCAAACTTCTTTCTTTCATTCTCACTGACACTGAAAGCTTCTTCATCATACCCGCTGACACTGAAAGCTTCTTCATCATACCCGCTGAAATCCCAGGTTATCTCAAGCACTGTTCTTCCGTTATAATATGTCTTTTCTGTATACAGTGCCCCATCAACAGTCCCTCCGGTAAATCTGTCGATAGCATTTCGGGTATTTACTACCCATTTTCCTCCTGTTATCCTGCTTTCTGAAAAACCGATCCTTGATTTTCTGCTGTCTTTTCCTTTATTTTTTGCTTTGCCAAAGAATTTTTCAGCTGTCGCACGTCCTTTGCAAAATTCTGAATCCAGGCGTCCCATCTGGGCCCTAAACGCTCCTGCCCAGGAAGTACCAGGTATGACCGGTGTTCCCTCTTTCTCATTCTCTCCTTCTTCACCGGCGATCCTTCGTGCGGTAAGCTGCTTATAATCAGCCTCATCCACCTCTGTAGTGTACTGGCGGACAGAGATTCCGCCCTGTTGCCGAAGCTCCAAAGTAATCGAGCATTTCTCCTGGGGATTTTCTGCACATATCCCGCTGATTTTTTTATAGTCAGCTATACTCCAGTTTTTATCTTCCGAATCGTACATATCAAACGAAAGCCACTCCGCCAGTTTTTTCATATTATCATCCTGTCCGACCTGGCTCTCCTGTTCTGTCTCTTTCTCCTTTTCCGTTCTCAGATCGAATATTGCCGAATATTCCTTTATAGCTTTTGTATGCCCGTACCCCCTGCCTGTCTTTGCACCTACACTGATTCTGCCTTCCATCCAGGCACTGGCAATTTCATCAAGTACCCACTGCTGTTTCGGATCATCCATGTTCTGCTCGATATAAGTAACAAATGTTAGTCCAGGCTCCAGAACCTGAAAATCAAACTTTGCTCCCGGAACTGCCGTTTTATAATCATCAAGAGCAACCATATCTCTCTTCGTCACCAGTTTTTCTGTGTAGACTTCTGGATATGCATCATAGGTAACAATATCGCTGTCCTTCAGCTTATTTATTCCATTTTTTAAAGAATCCTGAATCCTCTCTTCCGTCAGCTCAGGCCCGAAGTAATTATCGGCAGTTCCTTTTGAAAACAGGCTGCGGTACACTCCCGCAAGAGCAGTACCCGGAATATACGGAACACCTCTGCTGTCCCTGATAATATCCCGGTCCGTCAAATTGTTTTCTCCACTCCCCACGGACAGCGGAGAAGTCAGCTGGAATATAATTCGATAATATTTTTTAATCTTCTTCATGATTTCCCTCCTCATGCTTCAGATTGTATTTTTCCTGTACAAATACTGCCATAAGATACTCACTCCAAAGAGCCGCCATCTCTGTTTCAAATGCATCTTCGGAATCTCCCTTTTCCCTAAAACAGCTGTATGGTTCTCTTAAGTCCTCTATCAGCGGAAGATACTGCAGCCCTGCTGCATCGAGAACTTCACTGTCAGGACTATTGCCTTTCCAGATAAGATCGCTCAATATCTTCTCAGCTTTCTTCTTTGTATCATCAGTCTTAATGGACTGGATGCGCCGGACGAATTCCTGATACGCCGCCTTCGGATCATTGGGATTCTCGCCCACGCTCTCAGAAAGCATCAGGGTAACCCTGCCAAGCGACGCCGGATTTCGAAACGCCAGTTTTGTACTGACCGCCTTCTGCATCAGCCGTTCTCTTGCCTCTTCGATGATTATCTTCCGAAAGAGTAAAGATACTTTCTTGGGCTTGTCCATTGGATCCTCCTCGGTCTTGGCCTCATTTATGCAGCAAATGGAACTATTGTTTTCTACAAGACGTATTCTGCCAAACCCTTCTCCGTTATTTTCCCCTGTCCAGAATATCTCCGACTCCGTCACAAGATCATCCGCAAGCACAAACTCAAATGTACTTCCGGCCTTCACTACAGGCAGCGCCGTCCTCTTCAGATTCCATTTGGAATAATATCCGGTCAGGACTCCGGATTCAATCTCAGAAAAGCTTTCTTTGCTTTCGTCTTCTCTGATCTTCAGACTGTCTCTGATCTGTTTCCTGACCTCATCACACCTTACGGTATACCCCGCCTGATTTACAAATACAGCATCGCTCTCAAGTATAGCCAGAACCCTGCTCTCCTTTTCATATACCCGTCTTGCCCCTGATTTTTTTATAATTTGGGGCTTCCCCGCCAATACACAGGTTCCGTACTGGGCACTTTTTGACTTGCCGAACCGGAGTGTATTCGCCGTCAGAAGCTCTGCCAGCACTTTGATCTGATCTCCCCTGCCCGTTATCTCTCCCGCAAACAGTTGATTTTCCCGTAGGACCTCAGTAGTATAAAGAAGATCTCCGTCCACAGCTCCCTGTCTTTTTGACTTCTTCGTGTGATGATAGACAATATCTGTTGCTGGTTCTTTTACAAGGATTCCTCCATCTTTCATACATACGAACTTTCCTTTCAGCCGCTTGGGCTGATTCCCGTATCTGGAAGCATACTCAGCAGGAATTTCATATATGGAACACTCTTCTTCTGTGTGCGGAACGTCCTTGCTTATATTTACATATTTTTTAGTCTTCTTTAACCGATTAATAAATGCTGGTGCCGGGTAATAAATATCTATGCCCTTTTCCCTCTCCTCAGCCGGATACAATCCGCTAAACAGTACTTTATTCTTCAGGAAAAGCTCTTTGAATTCATCATCTTCCGCACTCTTTCCGGAAGTCCGGAGATACACCCCCGCGAAAAATCCGAGCACGCTCCGGCCGCTGATATATTTCTCTGTTTTAAAATCATTACTGGTGCTCATAACAAGCGGAGACACATTTTTTACAGTATACTGCAGAGTGTATTCTGCAGTGTCATCGCTCATCCTGTCGCACTTTGTTCTATTTTCTATAATTTCCGGAAGCATTCCGGTATTATCCTGAGGAATATCCTCCAATATGCAGCGTACGCTTCCCAGCCCACGGTTCCTGTTCATTCCGATATTTCGAAGAGCCGCCACCGTATTCTTGAACGCTTCTTTACGTTCCTCACTTATTCTTCCCGGAAGGACAACAATCGCCGTAAATCTCATTTCTTCCGTCAGATTCAGCGGCGAATAATGATTGACTGTGCGGGTATAACGCAGAGAATTGTCTTCTGCTGCCCCGCCTTTTCCTATCTTAGTCTGTGCTTTCACAGTCGTAAACTGCTCAAGAATACTCTGCGGCGTAATATAGCTTCTGAATTTTTTTCCCAGCTTCTCTATATCTCTTCTTATATCTTCATAGTGATCCATATACCCGTTGTCAATATAAATGCCCTTTACCCCATCAGCTCCGCCGCTTCCAAAAAGATCTCTGATTTCTTCTTCTGAGAGACCGATCAGCTCCGCCGCTTCTCTGAGACACCCTTTCAGGCGTCTGGCGGCAATATACGGAATTCCGAAAGCGTCATAACAGATATCATTGTCAATGATGCCTGCATAGGAATAACCTGATCCTGCGCACAGATCCGACTTCAGCGTAATGAGCAGCTTATATTTTCTATCATCCATCTTATGCATCCCCCTTCTCTGTACTTTCATCCTGACCCTCCGGATCAGCATTTTCATCTTTCGTCTCTTTCCGATCAAACCAGATATCGTAAACGATGACCATATCGTAAATCAATTTTCTCTGCAGCTCATCATTCACATTCAACAGCCCACCCAGTGAGAAGTCAATCTCTTTTTCCAACTGATGTGCACAAATCCTCTCCAGTTCAGATTTAAAGTCTGCCGCACTCTTTTTTGCACTGAGAGCAAGATTCTTGATATTACTCCGCCCGGCTCTGTTTAACATTTCTTGCATCTTCTGAACAATCTCGCAGGATACATACTTTCCATCTATAAGCTCCGCCTTTCCAGCCTTATGCTGTCCGCCAGTGCAATTTACGAACCAGGGGCGGCTACTGTCCTCTGTCTCTTCTTCCTTCCTGATCTCTTCAAGTGAAGTGCCAAATGCGCCCTGGCAATAATGGAAATCAATCAGGCTCGCATGTTCGATCTTCTCTTCTTTCATCAGCCTCTTCCCTGATTCACAACATTCCTCCGCAATCCTGTAGGCTTCCGGGAACGGTGCATGGCTGTGGAAGACTGCAATTCCTGCACAGGATGTTCTCGGCGCCTCTTCTTCCGAGCTCTCCGCCAGCTTTGTAAGGTACTCTACCGCTACATCATAAGCATTTCTCGCATTACAAATGAAAGTCACTTCATCTCCGGCATATATAACAAATCGACGTTTTTCGTTCTCTTTTTCACTCAACAGAGCGTCTACATCACGAATACGGTCAGTTATATAATGTTTCTGTATCTCCGCAGAGAAATTTCTGAGCGCCTTCGCACTAGCTTCATATGACTTATTTTCTGTTCCATCATCTTTCTTCAGATTGTTCAGACACTTTTCCACCTGTGCCCCCATATTATTGCCGTCAATATAAATAACTGCCAGGAGACTTTCCTCTCCTCTCTTCGTTACCAGTTCATCCAGAAGCCTGCTCCCCTGGATCTGCCGGTCTTCCTTTCCATTTTTTTCAATCTGCGAATATTTTTCATATTTTTTCTTACTCTCTAAGCTCACTTTTTCTTCTCTGCCTACCCTGCCGTCTCCGATATACTGGAGTTCTGCAAGAGGAAGAGAAGTCCGATAATCCGTCTGGACAATGGGAAGTGTATTAACTGGGCTGATCATGCTCTCTCTCTGTTCTCTTCTGCGATGTTTTGCGTACAGCTTTTTCTGATCTTCGCGATAATTGTCAAAATTGACATTATCAATATAGGTTGTCAGTACTTTCAGAGAGTATGTTTTTTCCAGAAGATTATGATAAAACCGGCGGTTAACCTCCCTATATATTATTACATCCTTATATAAAACAAAGAAATTGCCTCCGCCGTCATAAATAACTTCGCCGATATACCCCTCCTGTAGCCGCTTTTTAAAATTTTCTACCGTAAAATCATTGGATTCCTCGTGTGACGTATTTCGCCGATAACTGAAGATTCCTTTTTCTGAACATTTTTCTGCCGCTGGAAAAAGGCAGTCATCAAAGCAGTCCCTGATAATGTAAGAACCGCCGATAATTTCCTTGATCTTACTGCTCTTGTAGATAAAATCCTGTTTTCCCCGAATGTCGTACATTGCAAGGATGTAGTCTTTATCACCCATATCTTCTGTACTCCTTTCCTGACGCCGCTGTATCCCACAGCGCACTTTTTCTCATTATAACGTCAATATGCCAATAAATAAACGAAAATATGATATTTTTTATTAAATCTGCATAAATATGTATGAATTTAAAACGCAATCTCAGAATGTATTTATATATCTCTGCCAAGAACAAATTGTCCAAACCCAAAGCTCGTATTCTTCCCCATATGTGTCAATTCTCCCGCAATCAGATAATCCAGGCACTCTTCGGGCATAGTATTGAATGTCACGGTTCCTGATATTCCCCGCAGCGCCATACGGGAATCCTGAGTTCCCGAATAACGTCTCACAGTTTTCGGGCTGGCCGACTGTGTCCTGATCTCTGGATATGCTGAAAATTCCGGTACATCCGCCTCATTCCCGATATAATAATTAAGCATCTGTATTCTTCTGGCAGCTCCCTTTACAAGTGCTTCCCCATAAAATTGTTCCATATATTCCTGCTGATATTTCATACTCAGCGGTGTAATAAACGTAAGTCTCCAGTCTCGCGTCCCCCGAAGCAGCTTTTCTTTTCTTTTTTTGATATAGCCGCCTACGGTGTCTATACAATATCGGCTCATGTCTACCTCGTTATCCCGTACGATAGTCCTTCCCTGAGTATTACGCACTTCACAAATCCGAAAACGCGCTTTATCTTTTCCCAGACCGGCCATTCCCAGCTGACAGAGCGCCTGAAGATAAAGATTGAAAAATACAACGCTGTCTCCGAACAGGGTCAGCGTAAATTCAAATCGGCCGCCTTTCTTAAAGTATGTATGGGTGTCTGTACATTCGATCAGATACCCCACACTTTCCGGACTTGTCACATAGGAAGGTTTTTTCTCCATGGCAGAATAGAATGTATGGCTTACAACGCATGCTTTTCTGAACCTGCATGTTTCACATTTCCAGTCTGTTACACAATTCTGTCTGAGCAGCATCTCTCCCATTCCGCCGCGCAGTGCGGCTGTCTTAGTCTCGGGCATGCGCGCACTGCTTAATAACTCTGCATGAAAGCCAAGCCTGATGTAAGGTATATCGAATGTTATTGTATGTTCCATCGCCATCTCCTTTTCGGGGAATATCAGAATTCCCTGAATCCTTCAAAACTGTAAAGCGCTTTCTTCTGTGTGCTTCCGTCATCATTTATTATTTCTTCCGTTCTTCTTCTGCTGCACGCAGCAAGTACTGTGATACCTTTTTCCTTCAGTCTACTGATGATCGCATATGTGAGAGTGAACTCTCCCTGGCACATAACTGCCGCTGCATTGTACTGATCAATTTCTCCGCATATCCGTTCAGCCTCAGCATTCACTTGTGCATTCGTCCAGCCCGGATCTACTTCGGGGAAACGGATATCCACGATCCTTCCGTATTCTTCCGCCGCTTTTTTCTGCTCTGCGCACCATGTTTCTGACGGGTGATTGGAACAGTTAATAAATACCTTTTCTCTATGGATTGATTTTGCAATTTCAACGAATTTCTCACCATGAGTGGCAAAAAAATTCAGTATGCGATCTGACGCCGTTCTTCCGTTCTTATTCTTGCCAAAACCGGAATGATATCTGATTTCAAAATGTTCCTCTTTTCCGGCTCCAATCCAGAATGACATACAAGCTTTCAATACAGTCAGTTCATCCAGCTCATTTATGAACACTGGAAGTCCGTTCATTCCTTTCTTTTCCAGCTCTTCCATTCTTTTGACCTGTATCTTAAGCTCACACAACGCCTTATAAACTTCTTTGGAGAGATCATCCGGCAGAATTTCCACAATTTTCAACGTTCCGATTACCTTCTGAACCCGCTGCGCCTCTGTCTGAATTTTCACTGCTGTCTTATAGGGCTTCCGGATTTTATGTATCTCGTTACTGAGAGACAAGAAAATGGAATCTTCGTTTTTCTCTTTTTTTATATCGATCAGCATCTTCTCAAGTACTGATTCTATATCTTTTTTATACTGTATAACATCGCTCCCAGATACTTCCTGGAAAAGAATGTGTGCACCGATATTACGGATATTTCTTCTGATACTGTCATATGCCTTTCCGAAATCCGTCCTGTTCTTATCTTCCATGAGCAGCTGTTTTACAGGCTCTCGTATCAGATACTCCTGTATAATGGTCATTTCGTCAAGTTCGGAAAACCGCTCCAAGAGGTATGTGGTAACTCCCTCCATTGCCGCGATCGCAGAACTTCCGATCCGCCCTTCATCGTAAAACCACTCTGCCAATCTCAGAGTAAGATTGCTGTATTTAAACCGCTCCCGGATTCCTTCCCCTGAGAACCTTTCTTCAAACTCTTCTCCAATATCCTGAAGCATGACCACAGCCTGACGCGGCAGCTTCCCGCTTTCAGGAAATTTATCCAGGCTGTCATCCAGATCCTTCATACTCCGCATGATGCCGATCGTATCTTCCAGAACCTTAAGATTGTGCGCATTGGCAGCATATTCAAACATTTCAAATACGGTCCTCAGATCCGGATAATCAGCATCGCCTGTTCCAATATTCCACTCCTCCTTTTCTCGGAAAATATTGATCAATTCCCTGACTGACCCCATGTTGTGGAATTCATTGATCGCATTGATCCAATGCATCAGGTCTGTGATCTGATCCAGATCGACAAGCGGGGCATACAATTTTTTTCCCCCGCCGTACTGTCCCTTCGCATCTGCCATACCGTAATACATATAGATCCTATAATTCTCCCTGCGGATCCGTGTCAGATAGCTTGCAAAACTGTAGATATACATAGGCAGAGATCGGAAGCCGTTGGATACGTCTAGATACAGGTCAATTTCCGGTCTTACTAAGCGTTCCGTATCTTCCTGTTCTGTTTGTGACGGACCTATTTCTCCAGTTTCACAATACTCTGCCACTATGCTCTCCAGCCCAGTCTGAAGAAGTGTAAAGTTCTTCTTTATTTCTTCGTCGTCAATGCCCTTTTCCAGAATGAGGATTCGTATCTGCGTATGACAGCTCAGCTTTTTTTGGATGATACCTGTCAGGAGATGCTCGACAGCCTGCTTTACTTTGTCATTTTCAGCAATAATATCAATAGGTATCCCGGCGCCTCTGCCCTCTCCCTCGATCCGGATAGGAGCCTTTTCTCCAATTTCTTTTCGCTTAAGCTCCTCTCTGGTTATCTCTTCTCCGGCTTCCTCCTTCAGCCTCTCAATAACCTCGATTAAGTGCTCATCCGTTATAAAGCCGGTCTCAGCTTCACCTGTCTCAGAGTTTCTGAGGAAATAACTGCAGAGCGATCCCCAGTATGATGTCGATGTACCGATCAAAAGCACAGTATCTATATCTGTATCTTTTTTATACTGAAGCTCATGTAAAACTGCCTCGAATGTATAACCTGTCTGATATGCGGCCAGATTATCTATCTTATACTGATGTACATCAGCCGATGATATTCTTTCGTGCAAAACTGCGTAATTCGTGTTTAAATAGGTTCCTCTCCCGATCTGCGCGATCAGCATAGATTTGTTCCTTTTTTCAGCTATTGTCGTCATAAGCTCTCCTCCCTGCATAAAATCAAATTTGTCCTGAAACTTCATTTTGAATATATGAAATGCCATATTCTATTCTTCTGATATTTTATCATGTTATTGATATTATTTCATTAAGCCTATAGTTGCATCTCTTTAATTAGTTGCTGTCTGGCTGCTCCTGTGATATCCTTTTCTATAGAAGGATTTATAGGAGGATTTCAATGTATAGAGACATTTTTACCAATAAATTGAATGTAGAGATGATTTTAATGCTAACTTTGCATGCGAGTTACACTAAAGTTCTGTTTTGAACGTAAAAAGT
>ERZ1643249.5606-NODE-5606-length-9974-cov-6.589374_pt1 | contig 9974 bp, 12 predicted proteins | sample MGYA00579263_ERZ1643249 | MGnify/ENA primary metagenome ERZ1643249 (study PRJEB29033, sample SAMEA4952264) | chicken gut metagenome | biome: Broiler Chicken; feature: Gastrointestinal Tract; material: Caecum | place: Ireland | collected 2018 | study: Broiler...
CTCCACTTGGGCGGCGTAATTGCCAAGCCCCTTCCGCCTGTCTTGCAACGCCTTTTCGAGCGCGCCGCGGATCTCCTCCGCCGTCAGCCGTCTGAACTCAAATACGCGGCAGCGGGAGACGATCGCGGGCGTCATGGACGCGTACGGATTTTCCGTCGTAGAGCCAATAAACACGATCGTGCCCTGTTCGATGGCGGGAAGGAGGGAATCGGACTGCGTTTTATTGAACCGATGGCACTCGTCCAGCATGAGATAGGTGCGGCGGTTGTACATTTTCAGATTGTCGCGCGCCCGTTCCACCGCTTTTTTCACGTCGGCAACGCCCGCGTTGACGGCGTTGAGCTTGATGAACTCCCCGTTCGTCTGCGCGGCGATGACGTTGGCGAGCGTCGTTTTACCGCACCCGGGCGGCCCCCAGAAGATACAGCTCCCGAGGCGGTCGAGCGCGATGGCGCGGCGCAGGAGGCTCCCCTCCGCCACGATATGCTTCTGCCCGACGAAATCGTCCAGCGTCGCCGCGCGCATCCGTTCCGCGAGCGGCTTTGCCTTTTCTTCGTTGTCGTTAAAATCAAAGAGATCCATGCCTTACTCTTGTATCAGCGTCTTGATTTTTTCCGCATTCGCCTTGCCGAGCTCGTATCCCTTCTCGTACGCGAAGGCGAGATTTTTCACCTTATATTGGCTCATATCGCCGAGTTCGGGTTCGAGCCAGAGATCGATGCTCCTGCGCCGCTGACGCTGCTTGTGCTGCGTGATGCGCGTATCCACGATATCGACGTAGCGCAGAAGGGTATCGATGAGATTGCGCGGCGCCTCCGCGCGAGCCATGGTCAGATCGCCTAAAACGTCCACCGCGACGATGACTTCCGCGCCGAGCTTTTTCACTTCGCGCGTGGGCACGCGTTCCAGAACGCCGCCGTCCACGAGCATCTTTCCTTCAACGATCTGCGGCGTGAACGCCCCGGGAATACAGCTCGAAGCGAGGATCGCGTCGATCACGTTCCCGCGGTCAAGCTCCACCGTGACCCCCGTCACAAGATCGGTCGCCACGCAGGCGAAGGGGATTTGCAGATCTTCAAACGTCGTTTCGGGCGGGATATACGTTTCGATGAGTTTGCGCGCCTTGGTGAAGCGGAACAGTCCGTTGGAGCGGATAGGATTGACGTTGAGCGCCGCCACATGTGAAAGTTTGAGCGATAAGATCTTCTCTTTGACCGTTTCGAGCGGAACGCCCGCGCAGTAGCACGCGCCGACGATCGCGCCCATCGAACAGCCGGACACGCAGTCCGCGCGGATGCCCGCCTCTTCGAGCGCCTGCAAAAACCCGATATGCGCCACGCCGCGCGCGCCGCCCGAGCCGAGTGCAAGTCCGAGTTTTTTCATATTTTCATTCTCCCTCTCGTATATTTTAGCGTGAAACTCCGCGTAAAATCTCTGTCCGGCGCCGCCGTATCTCTGCTCGCGCTCGCCGTCTTTCTTGCTCTGCTGATCTTCCCCGTCCGCTACGCGCATCGCGTTTCGGAAGGCGTTTCGCTGTGGGCGGTCTCCGTCCTGCCCGTGACGCTGCCCTTCCTCTTTCTCACCCTGTTTCTTTCGCGCCTGCCCGCGTATGCGCGGGTATCGCGCCGCCTTTCGCCCCTCTTTTCGCGCCTCTTCCGCGTGTCGGGCGCAGGCGGCTGCGCGGCGGTCCTTTCCGTCCTCTCGGGCTATCCCGCGGGCGCGCGCGCCGTGCTCGACCTTTCCGCCCGCGGTTTCCTTGCAAGGGAGGAGCGTTTCCGCACCGCCTGCCTTGCGACGACGAGCGGACCCGCCTTTCTCGTGGGAACGCTCGGCTCCATTGCGGGAACGGCGGTCGGCTGGCTGCTGTTTGCGGCGCATCTTCTGGGCGTGTGGACGGTGAGTTTTCTGCTCGGGCGGAGGGCAAGCCCCCTGCCCGCCGCGCCGCCGCCCGTGCGCGCTGACGCGGACAACGCCCTCACGGAGAGCCTCTCCGCCGCCGTCCTGTCCGTGCTTGCGGTGGGCGGGGCGATCGCGCTCTTTTACGCGTTCGGATATATGATCGCGGACGCGCTCGCGCCCCTCTCCCTGCCCGCAACGGCTGCCGCGGTCTTGCAGGGGCTGATCGAAATGACGTCCGGCTGCGTGCTTCTGCTGCAAGACCCGACGCCGCTGCACGTTGCGCTGTGCGCCTTTCTCGTTACGTTCGGCGGAATGTGCGTGCTTGTGCAGGAATGGAGTTTTCTCAAAAAAACGGGCGTCCGTCTGCCGCAGCTCCTCGCCGCGAAGACGGCGCAGGGACTTGCGGCGGGGATCGCCGCATACGCTATTGCCCTGCTCCTGTAATTTTTACAGATACGCGCCCAAAATACGGAAAGTGCGGCACACCCCGCGCGCCCGTTCGAGCGCGCCGCGGATACGCCCGTCGGCAATATCCCCCGCCAGCGCGATGAAAAAGCGATATTCGCCCAGAACGCCGCGGATGGGTCTGCTCTCCACGCACGTCAGGTTGATGCCCTCGTCCGAGAACACCTTCAAAAGCGTGAGAAGGCTCCCCGGGCGATGCTCGCAGACGGCGCAGAAAAACACCGTGCCGCTGTGCGCGGGAAGCCCCTCTTCCCGCCGCACGAGGCGGAAAAACTGCGTGAAATTATCCTTTTCGTTGGCGATATTCTCTCTAGAGAGCGTCACGCCCGCCTTCTGCGCGTGCGCCCCGACAATGCCCGCGCTCGTATCGTCCACGAGCGAAAGGCTCTTCGCGGTGGAATCGGTAAAAATGCACTCCGCCTGCGGGAGATATTTCTGCAAATATTCCGAGCACTGCCCGATCGCCTGTTCGTGGGAGTACACCCGCCTGACGTCGGCGAGCTTCACGCCCTCTTTGAGCGCGAGGCGGTGGTCGATTTTCAGCACCGTCTGTTCCACGGCGTACACGTTTTCCCGTTCGAGAAGATCGAGATTTTGCAGAACGCCGCCCTGAATGGAATTTTCAATGGGAATGACCGCCTCGTCCGCCGCGCCCTCCGCGAGCGCCGCAAACACGGCGGGGAAATTGCCGCAGAGCAGAACGCGGCTCTCCGGACAGAGCGTTTCGGCGGCGAGGTGCGAATAGCTCCCCTCCGGTCCGAGACAGCTTACCGTTTTCTTATCGTTCATAGCCTTCTCCGATCAAATACTTCCGCGAGCAGGGTTGCCCTGCGCTGCGGTACTCAATTTGCGCGCAAGGCGCTTTTACGGAAAGGTGAGGCAATGCGAAGCTGACTGTTGCGAAATTCGCATTGCCGAGGAAAACCGCGTGCAGAGCATTTGCAAACACGGGGTTTTCCTGAAACTCACGGAATTTCTTTTTGTCAGTTCAAAAAGAAATTCGTGAACTCTTTTATGCCTTTTCCGCAATATCGAGAATGAGCCGCTCCGTATCCTCCCAGCCGAGACAGGGGTCGGTGATGGACTTCCCGAACACGATGTCGTGCTTCTGATTGCCCTCTTCGAGGAAGCTCTCGATCATGAACCCTTTGACGATGCGCTTGAAATCGGCGTCGTACACGCGGTTTTGCAGCACCTCTTCCACGATGCGGATCTGCTGACGGAAATTCTTTTTGGAGTTGGAGTGGTTGGAGTCGATGACGACGGCGGGATTTTTGAGTTCGTCGGAAGCGGAATACCCCTCGAACACCTGCATCACCGTCTCGTAATGGTAGTTGGGAATGTCGTTGCCGTAGTGATCGACGCGACCGCGCAGCACGACGTGCGCGTACTCGTTCCCGTTCGTGGCGACCTGCCAATTATGGTATTTGAACACCTGCGGGCTCTGCGCGGCGTACACCGAATTGAGCGTGACGGGAATGCTCCCGCCCGTGGGATTTTTGATGCCGACGGGCAGCTCGATGCCGCTGGAAACAAGGCGGTGGAGCTGGTTTTCGCTCGAACGCGCCCCCACCGCGACATAGGTCAGCAGGTCCTCCACATAGGCGTAATTCTCGGGATAGAGCATCTCGTCCGCCGCGGAAAGCCCCGATTCCCCGATCGCCTTGATGTGCAGATCGCGGATCGCGTATATGCCTTTGAGGATATTTTCGCGGTTTTCGGGATCGGGCTGGGAGAACATTCCCTTATATCCCACACCCTTGGTGCGCGGCTTGTTGGTGTAGATGCGCGGAATGAGCACGAGTTTTTCCTTCACGCGCTCGTTGAGCCTGCCGAGGCGGCGCACATATTCGAGGACGGGCGCGGCTTCGTGCGCCGAACACGGTCCGACGATGACGAGGAGTTTGTCGCTCCTGCCCGCGATGACGTCTTTTGCGAGCGCGTCGCGCTCCGCCTTGATCGCCGCCAACTCCTTGGGCAGCGGAAGTTCGCTTAAAATCTCCTCTGCGGAGGGAATTTCGATCTGTTTTTCAAACATTTTTCTGTATCCTTTTTATTCCTGACGATTCTTCTGAATGTATTCGTACACCGCCGCGGGCACGTATTCGCGATAGGGTTTTTCAAAGGCGATGCAGTTTTTGACGAGCGTGGAACTCACGTGCAGGTGCTTCTGCTCGGCGGGAATGTACAGCGTGATCAGCGACGGGTCGAGATCGCGGCTCGCGTAGAAGTCCGCGTTTTCGTATTCAAAGTCCACCGTATTGCGGATGCCCCGCACGTAAAAGGGCGTTCCCTCCCTTTTCAAAAGATCGGCGATGACGCCTTCCCAGCGCATGACGCGCACGCGCGGCTCGTCCGCAAACACGGCGCGGATCATTTCCACGCGCGCTTGGGCGGAGAACATACACCGCTTCTGCTTGTTTTCCGCAACGGCGACGACGACCTCGCCGAAGAGCGCGAGGCACTTGCGCACCGTATCTTCATGCCCGACGGTAAACGGGTCGAACGTACCCGCAAACACACATTTTTTCATAGGCTCCCCCGTGTTTTTCACACCATCCGGAAGAAGGCGACTTTCGTTCTGCCGTAACTGCGCAGATCGTACCGTTCCCAGCCTTCCGGCGGCGTTTCCTCGCGTTCGCTCTCGTACACGACGATCCCGCCCGCCGTCAGCCTGCGATAGCTCGCGATCAGCGAAAGGATCTCCGCCGCGCAGTCCGTTTTGTAGGGCGGATCGCAGAAGATCACGTCGAACGCGCCGACGGACTGCGCAAGGCACGCGCGGTAATCGAGATTGGTCGCGCGGGCTTCCTCGCGGAGCGCGGCAAGGTTCTTTTTGAGAATAATCAGGCTCTCGCGCGAGACGTCGTTGAACACCGCCTCCCTTGCCCCGCGGGACAGGCTTTCCAGCCCGAGCGCGCCGCTGCCGCAGAAGAGATCGAGCACGCGCGCCCCGACGAGGTTCGCGCCGATGATCTGAAAGACGGACTCCTTCACGCGGTCGGGCGTCGGGCGGACGTCGTTTCCCGCAAACTGCGCGAGCGCTCTGCCGCGGTGCTTCCCCGCAATAATTCTCATTTCCGCTTCCCCTTGACGGCGTTGATCTCCTCCGTGCGGCGGCTCTCGTCCTCCTTTCTGCGCTTCTCAACGTGTGCGCCGACGATATAGAACACCCCCGTCACGATCACGGGCAGGAGGATGAAGAGCAGCGACCAGCCGCCGCTGACGGGCGGATAGTCCCAGTTCTGTTCCCCGGGGAACACCGCGCCGCGATACCACTGAATGGGCAGGATCGCCCACGCGGCGAACATATCGAGGACGAGTTCCGCCCAGTCCCACGTCGGCTGAAAAATCGCGAGCGTTCCGAAGATGAGCACGGGGAGTCCCACATAGAACCCGATGAGGAATCCCTTCCACGGGCGGTATTCGTGTTCGGGGCGGTGATCTCCGCCCGAAACGATGCCCATGCGCACGTTCTGCCTGTGCAGACAGCCCGTGAGATAGGAATCGAAATGCACTTTACCGTAGCTGAACGCAAGGTGCGCGTTGAACGCCGCGCCGCCCGCGATACATACGCTGCCGAGAACGATCTCATAGACCTGCGTTCCGTCCGCAAGCGCCTGCAAGGCAAGCGCGATCAGGCTCATGAAGAGGTACATCATGCACGGCGTGACGGCGCGGTACAGGCACACCTTCTGGATCCGCCGGAAGCGCCGCCACTTTGTATCGGGCTTGGGCGCCTTCTCTTTCTTGGGTGTATCGTTTAACATACTGCCTCCGCGGGAACCCCCGCTCATTTCTCCGTTTTTCCGTATGGATTTATTATACCGCGCAGAGCGCGGAAATGTCAAGCGTCGAAGCGTATGACGCCGTTCTCCGTAACGACGGCTTGCAGCGGAACGTCCTGTTCTTCCCGCGGGAGCCTGTCCGTCAGCTGCGCCGCGTAGCACAGCCCCACGCGCAGGATCTCGGGATGCCGCGCGAAATATGCGTCGTAATAGCCGCCGCCGTAGCCGAGGCGATACCCCTCCGCGTCGACCGCGAGCAGGGGCGTGAGCGCGACTTCGCAGGGCGTGTCCTCCCCCGTCTCGGGCGCGGGAATGCCGTACGCCCCCTTTACGAGTTTCCCGTAGGGCGCGGCGAGCATACGCCCGTTTTCGATGCGCGGCACGCACACCCTTTTCCCCTCCGCAAGGAGCGCTTCTATGATAAGGCGCGTATCCGCCTCCGTACCGACGGCGCAATAGACGAAAAAACGCTCCGCCGCCCAATAGGACGAACGGCGCAACTGCGCGAACATACGCCTGTCCGCATCTTCCGAACGGACTTCCGCCCGCGTCTTTGCAAAGCGGGCGCGGAGCGCCTTTTTATCGCACATATTTCTTTAACGCCCTCCTGCCCGCGTTCACGAGCGTCTCGTACGCCGTCGTGCCGTGCGAACGGGCGTACGCCTCCGCGTCCGAGAGAATACAGACCCGCCTGCCGAAGGGCATCTCCCCTTCGCGCACGCAGGCGTCCATGCACAGCTTTCCCTCCGCGCCCAGACCGCCCGCGCGGAAGAATCCGTCTCCGTACCCCACGCGCAGCGTGTGCAGCGCGGCATATTGCTTTTCCGCCGCCGCGTATCCCACGCCGCCGCCGTAGGGCGTTCCGCTCTGCGCGGCGTAGGCGTACACCTTCATGGCGGGTCTCACGCGCAGCGGCACGGGCGCGTTTTCGGGCGCGTACCCGTAGAGCGCAAGCCCCGCGCGCACCGCGTCGAACGTCTTTCCGCCGTACGCGACGCCGCCCGTCGCGGCAAGATGGCACAGCGCGTCCGGAAAATACGCCTTCACGCGCAGACACGCCCGTTCAAAGGCGCGCTCCTGCGCAATGCGCGCCGCCTCGTCCTGCGGGGCGTAGAGGTGAGAGAACGCCCCCTCCACCAAAACGCCGCGCGCCTTTGCAATGCGACAGACCTCCCCGACCTCGTCGGGCGCGAACCCGTAACGGTTCATGCCCGTATTGACGGCGATATGCGCGCGCACGCCCCTTCCCGCCCGCAGAACGAGCCGCAGGACGGGCGCGGAGGAGATGGTCACGATCAGCCCAAGCGCGCGGGCGCGGAACGCCTCGTCCCGCGTGAGCGGCGGCGTGAGGACGAGCGCGTCCCCCGCGGCGCCCGCATGAACGAGCTCCGCCCCTTCGTCCACCGTGGAGACGGCGAACAGCGATACCATGTCCGCAAGCGCGCACGCCACGGGATATGCGCCATGCCCGTAAGCGTCGTCTTTGATGACGGCGACGAGTGGGCGGCGGGCGGCTCCGATCACGGCGCGCGCGTTCTTCTGAATGGTGCCGAGCGATACGACGGCAAGCGTACTCTGCATACCGCCATCATATGCGCCCGCGCGAAAAAACGTCAGCCTTCCGCCCGTCAGTTCTTATAGACGAAGCGGCGGCAGTGTTCGCATTCGACCACGTTCCCGCCTGCGAGTTTCCCCTGCTGGGCGAGCGGGAAGTCCATGCCGCAGATACAGCGGTCGCCGTTGAGCGGCGCGATGATGGGGAAGATCTTCTCCTTGCGCTTCTGCTGATAGCGCTCCATCAGGTCTTTGGGAATATCCTTGGAGAGCGCGGCGAGCTTTTTGGCGATCTCGTCCGCCTCGGCGGCGTGGGCGTTTTTCAGCTCCTTGAATTTCTTGCTGTATTCCTCGCCCTGCTTCTGCATGGCGATGGTCTGCTTTTTAAAGCGGTCGTATTCCTCCACCGCGGCGTTGACGTCGGCGGTGAGCTTGTTCAGCTCCCCCTTCACGGCGCGGAGGCGGTCCAGAAGCGCCTGCGCGTTCTTTTTGTAGAAGGAAATATCTCCGCCCTCTTCGCCGACCATCTCGTCGAGGTCGGAATATTCCGCGATCTGACGGCCGATCTCCTCGGCGCGGGCGGCGAGGTCGTCGCGCAGGCGTTTCAGCTCTGCGGCGCGCTTGTCCTGCGCTTCCAGCTTCTCGCGCGCGGACTCCATGAATTTTTTCGCCTGCATGAATTTTTTGCGCTCGTCGCTCCCCGCGACCGACTGCTCGATCTTGCGAAGCTCCGCGTCTACCTTCTGATACTCCAAAAGCTGCTGTAATACCGACATATGCACTCCTTACATCAGACGCTCGTCCGTAAACACGTGGACGGGCGTCCCCTTTATTTTTTGTTTAAGATTGTCCGCAAAGCGGACGAAACCGTAGTTTTCCGAAGCGTAGTGGGTCATGAGCACGACGTTCACGCCCGCCTCGGCAAGCGCGGCGATGAGGTGGTGTTTTCCGTCCGCCGAGACGACGGTATCCGCCCCGCGTCCGATCGCGAACGCGACGGTCGCATCGTCCAGCCCCGCGCCGCAGAAGCTCGCCACCCGCCTGACGGGGCGTTCCCCGTAAACGGTGACGCGCTCCGTCGCAAACCGCGCCCCGATCCCCCCGACGAAGGCGGAAAGCGACTGCTCCTCCACGCCGTACACCCTGCCGTAGCCGCCCTCCGAGAGCGTGTGCATGATCTCGCAGGACCTGCCGCCGAGCCCGAGCATCAGCTCTTCGTCGATGCCGCCCGGGGCGGCGTCGAGATTGAGATGCGCCGAGATGACGGAGATGCCCGCCCGCGCGCAGCGCAGCACGGGATCGTCCGCTTTCAGCGAAGATACGGGGTAAAAGATCGCGGGGTGGTGGGTGAAGATGACGTTTGCGCCCACCTTCTTTGCCTCGTCCACGGCGCGGTGCGAAAGATCGAGCGAGCACAGCACGCCCGTCACGTCCTCGCCGCAGTCGAGAATGATCCCGCTGTTATCGTGAAAATTGTACGTTTCGCAGTATTCCCTGCTCAGGCGGAAGGGCGCAAGCGCGTCCGCCGCCTCATAAACGTTCGTCAATCGCATCGGCGATCCCCTCCAATTCGTGTAATCGTTCTATCAGCGTTTCCCGCTGCGCGCCCTCCGCCGCGCGGAGCGCGAAACGCACCGTTTCGGCGTCTTTTTGGATTTTTCCGAAAAAATCGCGCGTCGGGTTCAGGAGATTATCCCGCCCGTAGCGCAGCTCGAACGCGGAATATACCGTACCGCCCTCGCGCGTTCCCGTGATCAGGTCGTAAAACTTCCCGTCGCGGAAGGTCATATCCTCGCCTATCCCCGCGCCGCGCGCGCACAGAAAGGCGCGCACTTTTTCGGCGTTCTTCATGGGTTGCAGCACGAACTTCGCGGGAAGGCGTTCCCGCCGCGAGAGAATGGAGACGATCTCCTCCCCACCCATGCCCGCGATGAGCACGCAGTCAGGCTCTTCCGTCAGTCCGTCCAGCCCGTCGCAGCAGACGGGAAAGCACCGCCCCGCCGCGATCTCCTCCCGCAGAAGCTCTTCCGCCTTTTTCAGGCAGGCGGCGCTCACGTCGCACGGATAGGCGCGTTCGCACAGCCCGTTTTGAAGCGCGTAACGGGTGCAGTACCCGTGGTCGCACCCCACGTCGGCAAACACGCGGCACGCGGGGATATGCGCGCAGATGACGTCTAACCGCCCCATCAGTCGAGGAAGTCTTTGAGTTTCTTACTGCGGCTGGGGTGGCGGAGCTTGCGCAGCGCCTTCGCCTCGATCTGGCGGATG
>ERZ1643249.5607-NODE-5607-length-9974-cov-4.060389_pt1 | contig 9974 bp, 7 predicted proteins | sample MGYA00579263_ERZ1643249 | MGnify/ENA primary metagenome ERZ1643249 (study PRJEB29033, sample SAMEA4952264) | chicken gut metagenome | biome: Broiler Chicken; feature: Gastrointestinal Tract; material: Caecum | place: Ireland | collected 2018 | study: Broiler Caecal...
CCTACGACCTTCGGGTTATGAGCCCGACGAGCTACCGAACTGCTCCACCCCGCGTTATAGAAGGCTGAACTTCATCAGCCAGCTTTGTTATTATAGTACATGGATCCTAAAAATGCAAGAGGAAAATGAAAAAAAGCAAAAAAATTTTTTGAAAACCTTGGGAGGGAAAAGCGCTCTTTATTTTTTCTACGGCTTCGTTTATAATAGACCACAGGGAAAATCCCCTTTTCCTGCAGGAAATCAGGAAGACAATCCAAAGAGAGGATGTTTGCCATGATCGAAGAATATACCATTCCTCTGGCCAAAATCATTAAGGAACTTGGCCTGCGCGAGGTGCATTTGCCCAAACCGGCAGACGAGATCTTGATCCGCTCCCGCGATGTAATCCGCCCAGGATTGGAACTGTATGGATTCTGCGATTACTTTGATCCCCACCGCATCACCGTGCTGGGGCGTTCGGAAATGGCGATGTTGGGAAGCCTGGGAGAGGAAAAAAAGGCGGCAGCCATCGATCGTTTTTTTGCGCTGCATCCGGCTACGGTTATTGTAGCACGGGATATTGACCCCTGTCCGTTTATGCGGCAGGCCGCGGATAAATACCAGATCCCCCTCGTCTCCTCCAAAGATTCCACCTCCAATGTGGTGGCAGATCTGGTCTCCCTTCTCAATGTGGAGCTGGCGCCCCGCATCACCCGCCATGGGGTGCTGATTGAGGTGTATGGCGAAGGAATTCTGCTGGTGGGCGACAGCGGCGTAGGAAAAAGTGAGACTGCCATTGAGCTGATCAAGCGGGGCCACCGGCTGATTGCCGACGACGCCGTGGAAATCCGTCGGGTTTCCAGCAAGTCCCTGGTGGGGCAGGCGCCGGCAAACATCCGCCACTTCATCGAGCTGCGGGGCATCGGCATCATCAACGCCCGGCGCATCTTCGGTATGGGCGCTGTGAAGATGTCGGAGAAAATTGATATGTGCATCAATATGGAACTATGGGACGCCACAAAAATGTACGACCGCATGGGTATTGACAGCGAGTACACAGAGATTTTGGGCATTCGTGTGCCGGTGATGACCATTCCGGTCAAGCCTGGCCGGAATTTGGCAGTCATCATCGAGGTGGCGGCCATGAACAACCGGCAGAAAAAAATGGGCTACAATGCCGCCCAAGAGCTGCTCTCCAGCATGGGAGTGGATATCAGCGAGCTCCAGGGCGAGACCATTAAAAAGGATCTGGATATCTGATGAAGCAGGCGTATACAATTATAGCGGACCTCCATACACATACCATTGCCTCCACCCACGCCTACAGCACCGTGACGGAAATGGTGCAGGCTGCGGCAGCCAAGGGGCTTTACGCCCTGGCCATCACCGATCACGCCCGCACCATGCCTGGGGCGCCCCGAGAGTGGTATTTTTCCAGTCTCTATGAGCTGCCCCTGCACTACCGGGGTGTGATGACTCTGGCGGGCATTGAGGCAAATGTGCTGGACTTTGAGGGCCATATTGACCTGGAGAAAAAAGACGGGGAACGCTTGGATTGGGTGGTGGCCTCCATTCACCACCTACCTTTGGAAGGGCTGCAGAAACCGGATGTGGAAAAGTGCACCTATCTGTGGCTGCAAGTTGCCAAAAACCCCAAGGTCCATGTGATCGGCCACAGCGGAGACCTGCTGTATGCCTACGATATTGACAAGGTGATCCCCGTGTTTGGGGAACAGCACAAGCTTGTGGAAATCAACAACCACTCTTTTGTCGCCCGCAAAGAGAACATAGCCAACTGCAAAAAGATCGCCCTTGCCTGTAAGAAGTATGGGGTTCCGCTGGTGGTCAATTCGGACGCCCATTTCGAAACCCAGGTGGGGAATTTTGCCGATGCTTTGGCGCTGCTGGAGGAGATCGATTTTCCGGAAGAGCTGATTCTCAATGCGTCGGCTCGGCGGCTGAACGACTACCTTTCCCGTTACAGCCCGATTTTCCGGCAGAGAAGCTGAAAGGAGAGAGTATGAAACAGAATTACGCCTTATTGGACCGGGCCGCAGAACAACTGGGATGTTCCTGTGCGCCCCAGGAGCCCATGTGCCTGCACACCACCTTTCGGATAGGCGGTCCTGCGGATCGTCTGCTTACAGTGGAACGGGTCTCTCAGCTGGGAGAGCTGCTCAAAATCCTGCACGGGGAGGAGATTCCCTTTTTGGTGTTGGGAAAGGGATCCAATCTGTTGGTCAGCGACAAGGGCATTCGGGGAGTTGTCCTCCTGTTGGCCGGTGAGTTTAAAAAAGTGGAGCTGTTGAGCAACGGCCGTCTTCGGGCAGGGGCGGGAGCGTCTCTGGCATCGGTGTGCGCCTTTGCTCGGGACCAGGGGCTTTCCGGCTTGGAATTTGCCTGGGGCATCCCCGGGTCTGTGGGCGGCGCCGTCACCATGGACGCCGGCGCCTATGGGGGCGAGATGCGGGACGTGGTGGAGCGAGTCTGCCACCTGACGGAGGAGGGAACTCTCTCCAGCGCAGCTGGAGAGGAGCTGGGCTTCTCCTATCGGAAAAGCCGGTATACGGGAGGCCGCGAGGTGATCGCCTGGGCAGATTATAAGCTGCAGCCGGGAGACCCGACCCAAATTGGCGCCCAAATGGAGGAGCTGATGGCCCGCAGAAAGGCCAAACAGCCCTACGACATGCCCAGCGCCGGAAGCGTTTTCAAGCGTCCGGAAGGGGCCTATGCGGCAGCCCTGATTGAAGAGTGTGGTTTAAAAGGCCGCCGGGTGGGCGGCGCCCAGGTCAGCGAAAAGCATGCGGGCTTCATTGTGAACACAGGCGGGGCCACATGCGGGGACGTGCTGGCTTTGATTGGACAAATCCAGCAGGAGGTGCGGGAGAAGAAGGGCATCTCCCTGGAGACAGAAGTTCGTGTGCTGGGAGAATAAGGGGGAGCGTATGGAATTTGTCATTGTAACAGGTTTATCCGGCGCGGGGAAGACCCGGGCCATGCATGCCATGGAGGACATTGGTTTTTTCTGTGTGGACAACTTGCCGCCGGCGTTGATTCCGGTGTTTTACGACTTGTGCCTCAAGTCTGAAGGGCCCCGGAACCGGGCGGCTGTGGTGACGGATACCCGGGGCGGGGAGCTGTTTAAGTCCTTTTTCACCGCCCTGGAAACGTTAAAGCGGGATAAAAAGCCCTATAAAATCCTATTTTTGGACTCTGCCGACGGGGTGCTGGTCAACCGGTTTCAAGAGACCCGCCGCAAGCACCCTCTGGCCGATGAAATGGGCGGCGCCTTGGAACAGGCGGTGAAGCTAGAGCGGGAGATGCTCAAGCCTGTGAAGGAGTGTTCCGACTATGTGATCGACACCTCCGGCGTATCTCCGGCCCAGTTAAAGTCCCGCATTACCGAGCTGTTCCTCAGCAGCGCGCAGGATTCCCTCTCGGTGCACTGCATCAGCTTTGGCTTTAAGTTCGGCATCCCCATGGAGGCCGATTTGGTGTTTGACGTGCGCTGCCTGCCCAATCCCTTTTACGATGAGAATTTACGCCCCTTGACGGGATTGGACGCCCCGGTGCGGGACTATGTTATGGAGAAAGAGGAGACCCAAGGGTTTGTCAGCCGGTTCACAGATTTGGTGGACTACTTGCTCCCCCTCTACTCCAAAGAAGGGAAGAGCCAGCTGGTCATCGCCGTGGGATGTACCGGCGGCCATCACCGCTCGGTGGCTTTGGCCCAGTACATGTGCGACCACCTGACGGAAAAGGGCGTCAAAGCCAGCGTCACCCACCGAGATATGCAGAAGTTTTAAGAGCTGCCCCGCAGGGTGCCGAAGGAGCGTGCTTCTCCGCCGTGCAGGGTGCGCTGCTCCTCAGAGAGGGGGAGGGGCCGCTCCCCCTTGGCGGTAGGATGGCGGCAAAAAAATTCCAGGGAGAGTCGATGCCATGTCCTTTACATCGGATTGCAAACAGGAGCTCTGTAAAGTGGAGCGCAAACGGGAGTGCTGCCTGCGGGCGGAATGCTACGGGGCGTGGCTGTTTTCCCGGTGTTTTTCTCTGAAAGAGACCAGCTTTGTAACGGAAAATGGGGCCGTAGCCCGCTGGCTTTTGGAGTTGGCGGCCGCAGGCGCCGGCGTGTCCGGGGAGCTTACCTTTGGGGTCAGCCGCCGAAAAAAGCCGGCGTATCGGGTGTTTCTGCCGGATGGGGGTTCCCGGCAGGCGCTTCTGGAAGAGTTTGGCCACACTGGCCGGGAACCCAGCCTGCGCCTTAACCGGGCTAATTTGGAAAATGAGTGCTGCACCGCCGCCTTTTTGCGGGGGGCTTTCCTCACCTGCGGCACTGCCACCGACCCGGGCAAGGAGTACCACTTGGAGTTTGCCGTGGCCCATAAAAATTTGGCCAACGATTTGTACACCCTGCTCTGCGAGGTGGAGGCGTTCCCTCTCTCCCCTTCCATAGCGGAGCGAAAGGGCGCTTACGTGGTCTACCTGAAAGAAAGCGGGCCCATTGAAAACCTGCTCACCTACTTGGGGGCGCCCAACGCTGCCATGGAACTGATGCAGGTGAAAATGTACAAAGAAGTGAAAAATAATATCAATAGGAAAACGAATTTTGAGACCGCCAATATGGATCGGACTTACTCCGCTTCCGCCAGGCAGACAGCTGCCATTGCCGCCATCAGCGACACGGTGGGGTTGGGCAGTCTGCCGGAGGAGCTCCAGGAGCTGGCCCAGCTTCGGTTGGACAACCCGGAGATGACCCTGCGGGAATTGGGCCAAAAGCTGGGGCTGACCCGCAGCGGCGTTAACCACCGGCTGCAGCGCCTCTTGACCTTGGGGGAGAAGATCCTGGCGGAGCGGGGTGTGGACAATTTGCTGTAAGCCTGCTGCCGGGCAAGGGTTCCTTTCCGGCAGGCAGAGGATCCCCTTGTTTTTAACAAGGGGAAAAACCGAAAAGGGGAATGAATTTGGCAATCAAAGAAAAACTGCAAAAGCGCCTGGACAGCATGAAGGTGGAAGGGGATTGGCGCATGAAGCTGGCCGTCTATGGGGGCGCCCTGGTGATGGTGGGCGGAATTTTGCTGGTGATGTTCCTCCTGCTGGGCCAGGTGGGGACCGGTTCTCCGGAGGTGGGCACCGTCACGCTGAAAAACCAGGGGCAGGAGTACACCCCTTTGGCCAATCAGATCTATGTGACCCAACAGGGAGAGCGGCAGGAGTCCCGCCGTCTCGTGCCCAGTGAGGTGGGGGAGGAAGCCCCTTCCATTGTGTTTGACCACTCCACCTCCATTTTGTTTGCGGGCCGCTCGGACAACGGGGACTTTGCCTTCACCATCTACGACCAGGAGGGACGGGTCTATACGGAGACCACCGACAGCTTTCTCTGCCCCCAAGAGCCAGGCACCTACCTGGTGTGCGAAGAATGCTATTGGGGAACGGCCCGGGAAAACATCGGCATGGAGTACTACTTTTGGATAGAAGTGACAGAGGAGTACTTGGCCTCGGAACAGGAAGGACAGGCATAAAACAGGGAAAGGAGAGGGCGCTATGGCCTTTGCCCATTTACATGTACACACGGAATACAGCCTTTTGGACGGCGCCTGCCGGATCGAACGGCTGCTGGACGCCGCGCAGCAATTGGGACAGGACGCGGTGGCTATTACCGACCACGGCTGTATGTACGGCGTGGTCGATTTTTATAAGGCGGCCAAAAAACGGGGCATCCATCCGGTGATTGGCTGTGAGGTCTATGTGGCCCGCCGCACCCGGTTTGACAAGATCCATGAATTGGACAAGGGCAGCCGCCACCTGGTGTTGCTTTGTGAAAATGACACCGGGTATCGGAACCTGATCGCCTTGGTCTCCCAAGCCTGGGTGGAGGGTTTCTACACAAAGCCTCGGGTGGACTTGGACCTGCTGCGGCAGCATCACGAAGGGCTGATTGCCCTTTCCGCCTGTTTGGCAGGGGAAATTCCCCAGGCCTTGCTGCGGGGAGATTTTCCAGGCGCCAAAGAGGCAGCTTTGCTCTATCGGGAGATTTTTGGAGCAGAAAACTTCTATTTGGAGCTGCAGGACCACGGCCTGCCGGACCAGAAGCGGATCAATCCCCAGTTGATTCGCCTTTCCCGGGAGACGGGCATTCCCCTGGTGGCCACCAACGACTGCCACTACATTGCCCCCGAGGACAGCAAAATGCACCGGGTGCTCCTGTGTATCCAAACGGGGCACACCGTGGAGGACGAGGACACGCTGGAGTTTGGCTCGGAGGAGTTCTATCTGAAAAGCGAAGGGGAGATGGCCGCCCTGTTTCCCGATGTGCCCGAGGCCTTGGAAAACACGGAGAAAATCGCCCGCCGCTGCCAGGTGGACTTGGAGTTCGGCCAGACGAAGCTGCCCGCCTTCACCACCCCGGACGGCAGCGACAACCTGGAGTTTTTCCAGCGGCTGTGCCGCCAGGGGCTGCTAGACCGCTATGGAGAGCACCCGCCGGAAGCGTACGTCCAGCGGTTGGACTACGAGATGGGCGTCATCTCCCAAATGGGGTATGTAAACTATTACCTGATTGTCTGGGACTTTATCCGCTATGCCCGCAGCGTGAAGATTCCCGTAGGACCTGGCAGAGGGTCCGGTGCGGGAAGTTTGGCGGCCTACTGCCTGCGCATCACCAACGTGGACCCCATGCGGTACGATCTGCTGTTTGAGCGCTTCTTAAACCCGGAGCGGGTGAGTATGCCGGACTTTGACATTGACTTCAGCGACGAGCGCCGGGATGAGATGATCGACTATGTGGTGGACAAGTACGGCGCCGACCACGTGGCGCAGATTGTCACCTTTGGCACCATGGCAGCCAGAGGAGCTCTGCGGGACGTGGGCCGTGCCCTGAACATCCCCTATGGAAAAGTGGACCAGGTGGCCAAGTTGGTGCCCAATTCCCTGGGCATGACCTTGGATACGGCGCTGAAACAGTCCAAGGAGCTGCGGGAGAAAGTGGAGTCCGACCCCCAGGTGCAGGAGCTGTTTCAAATGGCCCGCAAAGTGGAGGGCATGCCCCGCCACGCCTCCACCCACGCCGCCGGCGTGGTGATTACCGACCGGCCGGTGATGGACTACGTGCCGCTCTCCAAAAACGACGATGCCGTGGTCACCCAGTACACCATGACCGCCATTGAGGAGTTGGGCCTGCTGAAAATGGACTTTTTGGGCCTGCGCAATCTCTCGGTCATCGACCATGCCCAGCAGATGATCGCGGCCAAGGAGCCCGGTTTTTCTATGGAGACCATCCCCCAAGACGACCCACAGGTGTTTCACATGTTGTCCCAGGGACAGTCCGTGGGGGTGTTCCAGTTGGAGTCTTCCGGTATGAAGCGGCTGCTCACCCAGGCACAGCCCACCTGCGTGGAGGATTTGATCGCCATCATCTCCCTCTACCGGCCAGGCCCTATGCAGTTTATCCCCCAGTACGTGGAAAGCCGGAAGGACCCTTCCAGCGTGAAATACCGCCATCCCTTGCTGCGGCCCATTTTGGAGCCCACCGGCGGGTGCATCATCTATCAAGAGCAGGTGATGCAGATCTTCCGGGATTTGGCCGGCTACTCCCTGGGCCGGGCGGACATTGTCCGGCGGGCCATGGCCAAAAAGAAGCACGATGTGCTGGAACGGGAGAGAGAGGTGTTCCTTCACGGGAAGCAGCGGGAGGACGGCTCCTGGGAGATCGACGGCTGTCTCCGGCGGGGCGTGGCTCAGCAGACGGCGGAAACTTTGTTTCAAGAGATTGAAAGCTTTGCCTCCTACGCCTTCAATAAACCCCACGCGGCAGGCTACGCGGTGGTTGCCTATGAGACAGCCTACCTCAAATGCCACTACCCCTGTGAGTATATGGCGGCCCTTCTCTCCAGTGTGCTGGGCCAGGCAGGCAAGGTGGCGGAGTATATTGAAGAGTGCGCCCGCCTGGAGATTGCCGTGCTGCCGCCCCATGTGAATTACAGCGGTGTGGGGTTCACTGTGGTGGGGAAGAACATCCGGTTTGGGTTGCAAGCGGTGAAAAATCTGGGCCGGGGCGTGATCGCCCGCATGGTGGAGGAGCGCCGGGGCGGCGGGGAGTTTACCTCCTTCTACAATTTCTGCAAGCGCATGAGCGGCCGGGATTTCAACCGGCGGGCCATTGAAAGCCTTGTGAAATGCGGCGCTTTGGACGGCCTGGGGAACAACCGCCGGGAGATGCTGCTCTCGGTAGAGCGAGTGATGGAGTCCCTGGAGGCGGACAAGCGCCGGAATGTAGAGGGGCAGCTGGGCTTTTTCGATTCGCCCCAATCAGGCGAGGCGGGGGAGCCCTCCCTGCAAAAGGCCGAAGACTTTTCCACAGCGGACAAGCTGAGCATGGAAAAAGAGGTGACCGGCATGTACCTCTCCGGCCACCCGATGGCCGCTTACGCAGGCCTGTACCAAACCGGCGGCTACGCCAGAATGGATGAGATTCTCCAAAGCGCAGGGGATCAAGAGGCAGGCCGCTATCAAGACGGTCAGTGGGTCACGGTGCTGGGTATGGTGGTTGGGGTTCGAAAAAAAGCCACGAAAAACAACACCCAAATGGCCTTTGTGTCTCTGGAGGATATGTATGGGGCCTTGACGGTGCTCCTCTTCTCCCAGGCGCTGGAGCAGTATGGGAACCTTCTGTATGAGGGCGCTGTGGTAGAGGTTGCGGGGAAGCTGAGCTTTACGGAAAACAAGGAGCCGGAGCTGGTCTGCAACGCCATGTCGGTGCCGGCGGATCCAACCTCTCTGGGCGCTCCTGCAGAGAAGCCGGTGCGGCCGGGGCTGTATCTGCGGTTCTCTTCCAAAGAGGACCCCCGCTACCGGAAGGCGCTGCAGTATATTGCCATTTTCGACGGGGTGTCGGACTTGTATGTGTCCTTCCAGGACACCGGCAAACTGCTGCGGGCCCCTGCCAAATATCGGGTGGATGTGAACCGGCCCCTGCTGCGTGCCTTAGAGGCCCTTCTGGGGGAGAAAAATGTGGCCTATTATGGGGCAAAACGCTAAAAAAAGGCCTGATTTCATGTAAAATCTTGGCACACCCCCTTGATAATTTTTTCACCTTTGGTATAATATCAAGTGATACAATCTAGGCGTATGGGCGGTTTTGCCCGATTTAAAATAGTTGGAGGAATCTACAATGGGTGCGAAATGTATTGCAGTTTTGACCAGCGGCGGCGACGCCCCCGGCATGAACGCGGCGGTGCGTGCGGTGGTCCGTACCGGGTTGAGTTTCGGTATGAAGGTGTACGGCGTTATGCGTGGCTATAACGGCTTGCTACACGGAGATTTGAAGGAAATGAACATGCGCAGCGTGTCGGACATTATGCAGCATGGCGGCACGGCGCTGTTTACGGCGCGCAGCCCTGAGTTCAACACACCCGAAGGCGTGAAAAAGGCAGCGGCTATGTGCCGTGAAAAGGGAATTGACGGCGTCGTGGTCATTGGCGGCGACGGCTCTTTCCGGGGCGCTCGGGACCTGACCGGCGAGGGGATCCTCACCATTGGCGTGCCCGGCACCATTGACAACGATATTGCCTGCACGGACTACACCGTGGGGTACGACACCGCTTTGAACACGGCCATGGAGATGATCGACCGCATCCGTGATACCACCGAGTCCCACGACCGCTGCAGCGTGGTGGAAGTTATGGGCCGCCGCTGCGGAGATATTGCTCTGAACACCGGCGTTGCCGTGGGCGCGTTGACCACGTTGGTGCCGGAGATTCCCTATGATTTCCAGAAGGACGTAATTGACCGCATCCGTTTGGCCCAGTCCACCGGCAAGCGCCATTACATCATTGTGGTGGCGGAAGGTGTGGGCCACACCCAGGAACTGGCCGAGCGTATCCAGAAGGAGACCGGGATTGAAACCCGCGCCACCATTTTGGGCCATGTGCAAAGAGGCGGCGCTCCCACCCTGCGGGACCGTGTGGTGGCCAGCCGGATGGGCTATCACGCTGTGGAGC
>ERZ1643249.5608-NODE-5608-length-9972-cov-18.752344_pt1 | contig 9972 bp, 9 predicted proteins | sample MGYA00579263_ERZ1643249 | MGnify/ENA primary metagenome ERZ1643249 (study PRJEB29033, sample SAMEA4952264) | chicken gut metagenome | biome: Broiler Chicken; feature: Gastrointestinal Tract; material: Caecum | place: Ireland | collected 2018 | study: Broiler...
TCCTAGACAATTTAAAAATTCATTAGAAATATATGAAAATCTTGTTAAATAGGTGGCAACTATGGATATAGAGAATTTTTTAATTAACTTTAATAAAGAAAATCAAATCAAACAAAAAGAAAAAATAAAAAGATATAGAATATGGCTTAATATAACAGATATATGTGATCTTAGTTGTATCTACTGTTCATCTTTTTGTGATTTAAAAGGCAAAAAGGTAAAAACTATGATGGATTTTGAAACTGCAAAAAAATCTATACATAATGCATTGGATGAGTTTAATACAAAAAAATTAAAAATATGTTTTTTTGGTGGCGAACCATTACTAAATGAGAAATTAATTTATGAGGTTGTAGAATATTGTAATAGTTTAAAAGACTATAATTTTACATTTTCAATTTCAACAAATGCTTTAAAACTAAATGACAAAATTATTGATTTTATAAGTAAAAATAATTTTGACTCTGTTCAAATAAGTATAGATGGAAACTATGAAGTGCAAAATAAGCAAAGACCAATTATAGATTCAAAAGGAAAGCAACATTATTATTCTATAGAAAATAATATAAAGAAATTATTAGAAAAAGTTGATAATAAAATAATTACAGCAAGAGCTACTTTTACTCCTTATAGTTTAGAATTAGTTGAAACTTTTAAGTATTTAGTTAATTTGGGCTTTAAAAAAATTCATTTTGAGCCTAATATATCAAGAGAAAAATTAAGTTTAAATAATAAAGAGTACTTAGAAAAATTACAGGAGCAAATAACAGAGTTAGTTAAAATATTTTTTGAATATATAAAAAGTGGTAAGATTATAAGAATGGTACCATTATCTAATTATTATGATATATTGACATTTAACAATTCTCTAGTGCATAATTGTGAGGCAGGAATATGTAGATTTGCATATGATGTTGATGGCAAAAGAAGTCCTTGCCATATGGTAAAGGGGGCAAAAAAATCTCAACTTGAAACTGCAATAAAGAAAAGAGATACCGTATGTAAAGATTGTCTGTATAACAATATTTGTCAAGGATTATGTTTAGGAGCAATATATTATGCAGAAAATGACTATAAACTATTATGTAATATTCAAAAAATGTATATAAATGCAATGATTGAATATATGAATAAAAACAAATAGTTAAAAATTTCTAAAGTGTTTTTAAATAGATTTTTCTTAATGGTTATCTTTTAAAATTGATAATTAAAATTGTATTATATATTATTAGACAAAAAACATTTACTTTTTAAGTAAATGTTTTTTTAATTAGCCTTAAATAAAAGAAAAAAATTATATTCTATATAAAATAAGTAGAAAAGTATATTATTATTAGATAATATGATATAATTTATACAAATGAGTTTTTATGAATAAAAATGCAGTAATAAAGAAGAAATTGACACTTAAAAAGATGTAAAACTATGAGAGGTATATAAATTAAGTACTTTTATATAAAATTCATTTGGGAGGAAAAAATGAGTGAAGATAAAAAGTATAAATTTAAGTGGGATAGGAAAGAAGGATTAAGGTATTTCTCAGATGATACAATTAATTTAGCTTTACTAATAATTAAAGAGGGAAAGCTAAAAATAATTCCTGAGTATAAAGATGAAAAACAAGAAGAATTAAAAGATATAATCATAGAGTCAAATATAAATTCATTATGTGATTATAAAACAACAACTAAAGAACTATATGAAAAATTTAAAAATGGTGATTTAAAAGATATTATTACATCTAATAGAAGAAAAATGGTAACTAGAATTAATAGGGACTTTATGTGTGAAAATTGTAAATATGAAAAATGTCCCAAATTGGTTGCAGCATATATAAGATATTTAAATGATAATGATATGTTAGATTCAGCATTTAAAGATAGAAATGAATTTAGACAAAAAAATGAAGTTAATGATTATTTTGAATTTAATCTTAAAGTAGAAAACGGATTAAAAAATGTTTCTAAAAAGTATTATAATTTAGCAAAAAAATTAGTGGATAAAAATTGTATTTATGTTAGAAATAGATTATCAGATAAAAATAGAGTAGTTATTGATACTAAATATAACTGTGAAGATTTTAAAATACTTACTACTGAAACGATTGAAGAGCAAAATAAAGAAAAAGATAATGGTAAAAAATTATGTATTAATAGAGCTACAACTTTAACTTTTAATCCTTGTCAAACAGATAAATGTGGTTTAGAAATGTGTCCTATAGAAATAGCAGGATATATTTATTATTTAAGAAAAATTGGTAGAGAAGATATAATATATGAGGATAGAAAATATTATAATGAAAATAAATTAGATATTGAATTAAAAAATCAAAAATTAAAAGAAAAAAACGAAAAAGAAAGAAAAGAGAGGATATCAGTATTAACTCAAGAATTTGATGATTATAAAATTCCTAATATTGAAAAATTAATAGATATAATATTAAATCCTAATCAACAAAATTTACATTGCACTATAGAAGGAGAAGATATTGTAGTAAAAGAAAAAATAGAAAATAAGATTATAGATACTTTAAGTAAAGTAAATAAGATTGCTGGAAATAGGGCGTTTTATAGGATTTCTCTTCATAATTTTGCTGCAATGAATGCGTATAGGGAGAATGTTAAATCTGAAGAAACAGATATAAATGGGATAAAATACTATACTCAAGGTGCAATAAATTATACGGAATTAAAAGAAAATCGAGTTTATTTTTTATCTAATATAAAAGAGTTTGTACAAGATTATAAAAGTACTCTGCAAAGTAAAAATAAATCTGCTGATATAGAAATAAAACAGTATAAGCATGCAATAAATTTACTTACAAAGATGATGTATAAAAATTATATTGTATTAAATGGAACAGAAAAAGAAATAAATGAATTATTAGAAATTGACCCTAAATTACAATTTATTTATCAAAATTATAGGTTTAAAATTGAAGATATATCTTTAGAAGAGATGTATAAATTATTTATTAAATTGTTAAAAAATGAATTGATAGATGAACTAAAAAAATCAGCAGATACATATAAAGAACAGTTTGTGGAATATGTGTCTTTAAATTCTAATTTTGTACCGTTTTCAAATAGAGAGTTTGCAAGTTATATTGCTATGTATTGTAATACCAAAGGAAGAGTTGAATTTCCAGAAAATATGTATAAAAAAGAAACAGTAGAAGAGTCTTTAAAAAATATTATAGGACTTGAAAGTGTAAAAGATAAGATTAAAAGTTTTGAAAAGTATATGTTATTTCAAATAAAATCAAAGGCTAAAGGTCTTAAACTAGCTTCTACTAACATGCATATGATATTTACAGGAAATCCAGGAACTGGTAAAACAACTATAGCAAGAATAATGTCTAAAATGCTTTTTGATTTAGGATTAATTAAGGAAAATAAATTAATAGAAGTCGAAAGAAAAGATTTAGTTGGAGAGTATGTGGGACAAACAGCTCCTAAAACATCAGAAGTTATAAGAAAAGCTATGGGAGGAGTTTTATTTATAGATGAGGCATATACTTTAGCATCAGAAAATAAAAATGATTTTTCTTCAGAAGCTATAGCTACATTAATTAAGGCAATGGAAGATAATAAAGATGAATTGGTAGTTATTTTTGCAGGTTATAAAAATGAGATGCAAGAATTTTTAAGAATGAATGCAGGTATTTCTTCAAGAATAGGTTACACTTTTGATTTTCCAGATTATACACCAGATGAATTAGTAGAAATATATAATTTAAAAATGCAGAAAATGGGATTTAAAATAGATAAAGAAATAAATAATCAGTTATTAAAAATCTGTAAATATTTTTCTAATAAGAAGAATTTTGGAAATGGTAGATTTGTAGATAAAATATCACAAGAAACTATAATAAAACATTCTCAAAGAGAAAATTGTGATGAGCTTTTAATAACTTTAGAAGATTTACCTACAATAGAAGAAATTAATAATGTAAAAAGGTCAGATAATGCTGATACGGATAAAATGTTAAATGAACTTATTGGATTGACAGATTTAAAAGAAAAGATAAAAGAATTTAAAACATATATAACATTTTTAAATAAAATAAAAAATACAGATATAAATATCCCATCTAAGAATATGCATATGATATTTACAGGAAATCCGGGAACTGGTAAGACAACAGTGGCAAGAATAATAGCTCAAATGCTTTTTGATCTTGGGATTATTCATGAAAATAAAGTTATAGAAGTGGAAAAGAAAGATTTAATTGCACCATATGTTGGACAAACTCCTATAAAGACATCTAATGTTATTGAATCGGCAATGGGTGGTGTGTTATTTATTGATGAAGCGTATACTTTAGCTGATAGTACAGATAGAGGTGGATATGGTAAAGAGGCAATAGCTACATTAATTAAAGCAATGGAAGATAATAAAGATGATTTGATAGTTATATTTGCTGGATACAAAAAAGAAATGGGTGAATTTTTAGATATAAATCCTGGAATTACTTCAAGAATAGGATATATATTTGATTTTAAAGATTATTCAGACAAGGAATTGATGGAGATATTTGAATTAAAAGTATCAAAAGCAAACTTAATATTAGAAAATGAAGCTAAGGCTGAAGTTATGAAAATTATGAAATATTTTGAAAATGTAGAAAATATTGGTAATGGTAGATTTGTTGATAGAGTTTTACAAGAGACTTTTTTAAATCACGCAAAGAATTGTTCAGATAATTTAGAAATAATAAAAAAAGAAGATATACCAACAATAAAAGAAATAACAAAATTACTTTTAAATGGAGAAAACATGATCGATCTTGATAAAATAAGTAAAGATGATTTATATAGAACAGCAGCTCATGAGGTTGGACATGCGGTAGTAAGACTTCTTTTAACCAAAAAAGCGGGAATAAAGAAAATAACTATAAATGCAGAAGGAACAGGAACTTTAGGATATGTTCGATATAGCATAGCTTCTGAGGGATATACTGAATCTAAAGAAGAGTTAAGAAATAAAATTAAAATTTCATTAGCTGGTATGTGTGCAGAAAAAGTGTTTTTTGGATCATATGAAAATGGCAATAGTTCAGATTTAAAAAAGGCTACAAGAATTGCTGAATATATGATAAGATATTATGGCATGTCAGATCTAGGTTTTGCAGTTATTAATAATATGACATCAGAAGTATCAAAATTAGTATATATAGAAGAAAATAAAATATTACAGGAATGTTTTGAAGAAACTATAAAATTGATTGAAGAAAATAAAGAAAAAATGATTAATGTGGTAGATTATTTAATGGAAAAGACAGAGATAAACGAAGAAGAACTTATTGAAAAATTTAAATAAGTTTATTATAAAAAAGACTTAATAACACATGGAATTAAAATTTATTGTATGTTATTAAGCCTTTTTTTATATATTAATGGTATTATTTGAGATAATAAATTGACATAAAAAGGAAAATGTGATAAAATTTACACACATTATGATTTTTTAGTCCTAAAGAAAAATTTAATAATTAAGGAGGTTCATATGAAAGGGAAAGAACAAATAAAAAAGGATATCAATTTTAATGTTGATTACAAATGGGATTTAGTAAGAATAGGAAATATAGGGAGTCGGTAGTACAGATGCCGAAAAAGCAGAAGCTATAAATTATATATTAAATAATATGTATTTTAATAGTTTTAAGACAGTAGATATAGGCTATAGTAGAGCAACTAAAAATAGAAGAAGAGTAACTATAAATTATGTAAGTGAACAAAAATTGAAATATTTTTATAAATTTAGAGCTGTATTTAATGGAGAATATCAAAATGGAAGATCATCATATAGTGAAAAACATTCTATGCTTGCAAGTATAGTTTTGGATTATAAACCCGCATCAAATGAAAATGAAATTGTTACTAATTTAAGAGAAAATTATAAAAAAATAATTGAATTTTCAAAAGATGATTCTAAGGAGTTTATAGATATTAAAAATATAGATGTAATTTATCAAGGTGAATATGATAAAATGTTAAAGCATATTTTAAGTTCAGATAAAAATTTACCATCAAATATTGATGTATCTTCTATTAAAAAGATTGCTAAAGATTTAACATATAGGATATATAAAAGAAATAAATAAAAAAATGAAGTGTTACATTATTTGTAGCACTTTATTTTTTATAAAATAGCAAAATTTTATATATTTTTTAGATGAAATAATATAAAATAATAGTAGGAGGAAAATCATGAAAAAAAAGTTAGTTATTAGTTTAATGATAATTTTTGTAATTATTGTTGTGATATTTTGCTATTTTAGCTTTTTTAAACAAAGTGATGAGCAAAAAGAAATTGTATTGAATTCATTGACTGGTACCATTTATAATATAACAGATAATGATATTGTACTAAAAGATATAAATAATGTAGAATATAATATAAATTTAGATGGTATAGATTCTGGTAGTATATATCTTGGAGACAGTGTCTCTATTGAATATGAGGGAGAACTATCAGATAAAAATGATGAAAATATCAAGATACATAATATAAAAGTAATTGATACAGAAGATAGAGTACCAATTGATTGGAATGACAATGGAATATTTAGCCATTATTATGTAGATGCATATAAAAAATTAAAAGAAATGTCAATAGATGAGAAGATAGGACAAATGTTTTTGGTAAGAGTTCCTGAAGTAAATCAAATAGAAGATATATCTAAATTTAATTTAGGTGGATATATACTTTTTGGACGTGATACTCAAAATGAAACAAAAGAATCATTAAAGACTAAGATTCAAAGTTATCAAGAAAATTCTAAAATTCCTATGATTATTGCTGTAGATGAAGAGGGAGGAACTGTAGTTAGAGTTAGTAGCAATCCTAATTTACGCAGTGAAAAATTTTCTTCACCACAGCAATTATATCAAAGTGGAGGATATGACAAAATAGAGTCAACTACATTAGAAATGAGTCAATTATTATCTAGTTTAGGATTTAATGTTAATTTAGCTCCAGTAGCAGATGTGTCAACTGATTCTAATGATTTTATATATGAAAGATCATTTGGAAAAGATGCCTCTGAAACATCTACTTTTATACAAACAGTTATAAAAGCAAGCAAACAAAATAATGTTTCTTATGTATTAAAGCATTTTCCTGGATATGGAAATAATAAAGATACTCATACTGGAATATCAATTGATGAAAGATCATTAGAGCAATTTAAAAGTGTAGACTTTTTGCCATTTCAAGCAGGGATAGATGAAGGTGCAGAAGCTATATTAGTTTCGCATAATATTATTAGTCAAGTTGAGGAGAATACACCAGCATCCTTATCTTTAAATATTCATAATATTTTAAGAAATGATTTAAAATTTACAGGTATTGTCATGACAGATGATTTAGATATGGGAGCAATAAAATATTATATAGATGATTCTCCTGCAGTAAAAGCAGTACTTGCTGGAAATGATATGCTAATTTTAACGGATTATGAACAAGCATATAATGATATTAAAAATGCAATAAATGAAGGGAAAATCACACAAGAAAGTATAGATCACAGTGCATTTAGGATAATTGCTTGGAAATATTATAAGGGACTATTATAATTATTAAAATTAATTGTAAAAAAATATAAGAATATGATATAATATTCTTATATTAAGGGGGAATTAATTATGGATAATAATGAGCAAGTAAAAAATGAAGAGGGATTAAATGATGATGCTGATGCAAAAAATAATGTAGGTATAAAGATTGAGACAGGAACTAATATAAAAGAAGAGAAATCTAAAAATAAAAGTAGTGGTTTTGCAATTGCAGCAATTATTTTAGGTATTTTATCAATAGTTTTATTTTGTGTTTGGTATATATCTATTATTGCGGGTATACTTGGAATAATATTTGGTATACTTGGATTAAAGTCTTCTGAAAGAAATGTTTCTATTGGAGGAATAGTAACTAGTGCTATAGGAATTGTTTTAGCTTTCTTTTTGGGTGCTTTAATAATATCAGCTGGCTCTTCAACATCAGATATTACATCTGAAAATGATAATGATGTTTATAGTAATTCATCAGATTTAGTTGTTGAAGATGAAAGTGAAAATAAAAGCAACGACGAAAATAAATTATTAGAAAATGAAGAAAGTAATGTATCAAAAGAATATCAAAATGCTTTAAAGAAAGCTGAAAGTTATGCGGAAATAATGCATATGTCAAAGCAAGGGATTTATGATCAGTTAATATCAGAATATGGAGAAAAATTTCCTGAAGATGCAGCACAATATGCTATAGATAATTTAAATGTGGATTATAAAGCAAATGCTTTAGAAAAGGCAAAATCTTATCAAGAAACATTAAATATGTCAAAACAAGCAATTTATGATCAACTAATATCAGAATATGGAGAGAAGTTTACACCAGAAGAGGCACAGTATGCTATTGATAATTTAGAATAAATAATGTTATATAATTATTATTAAGATAAAAATTAAAGAGCTATATATGAAATTATTTATATTGTTAACTATTTCATAAAAGCTCTATTTTTTATGGTTAATAATTAATTTATATATATCCATTGAAAAAAGATTATATTTTTGCTATTCTATTTATATAGGGTGATTTAAATATGGAAGAAAATAATAAAGAAGAAAAAAGACAAGAATTTTTAAAAAATTTAGAATCTCAAGTAGTAGATAAAGAATTATCATTAAAGCATTATAATGAGATATTTGGTAAAAATAAAGAGGAGATGTAGTATGGAAGAAAGTTTAGATAAAGAAGAAAAAAGACAAAATATTCAATCCGATGTAAGAGGAGAACTTTCTGAAAAATTAGCAATTATTAAAATGAACAGTGTGATACATGTTGATGATAAAAATATAGACAATGTAATGGCAAATTTAAAAGAAAGAATAGAAGAAATTTTACAAGAATGTAGGTATAGTGATATAAAAAGAAAACAAAAAGCAGATGACCTTATTGAAGATGCAAAATCTGAGTTAAAAAGAATTGCTAATATATCACGAAATGATGAATTTGATGAAAAGTATGAGAAAATGGTTAGGTTTATATCAATAGAAATAGATAAATTATATGAAGAACCAGGTGAGGAAGGTATAGAGCAATATAAAAGGAATACTAATAATTCTATTCAAATTACTTTTGAAGAAGAATCTAAAGAATCTATACAAACAAATTCTAATCAAAATGCAGATGTATTACTTAATTTAAAGTATAATGTGTTAAGATATTTGCAATTGGATGGCTTATCTGAGGTCGAGATAAAAAAAATAATGAGCAATACAGAAGAAAAATTAAATGAATATTATAAAGAAAATTCAGATAAAATGAATGGAAATTTATCTAATGTAGTAGAAGATGTAGCAAGAAAAGTTGAAGAACAGTGTCAAAAAGATTTTGAATTTGGAGAATATTCTAAAGAGAGACAAGAGCAACGCAAAAAATTAGAAGATATGTTTTTATAGTTTTATTTATTTTTAATTTATAACATGATATAATAAGTTTTAGAAAGGTGGTAATTTAATATGAAAGAAGAACTAAAAAATGTATTATTAATGGGGCTTGGAGCTATATCATTAACTGGTGAAAAAGCTATGGAACTAAAAAAAGAATTATTAGAAAAAGGTGAAACTTTGTATAAAGAAGGAATGATTAAAAATGAAGAATTAAAAAGAGATTTAAAAGAGAAAATAAAAGAAAATGTTACTGTTGAAGTTGCACCAACAACTAAGGAAGAATTAGTAGATATAATAAATAATATGAGCGAAGAAGATAAAAAAGAATTAAAAGAAATGTTAAAAAAATCAGATAAAAAAGAAGAAAAGAAAACAGAAACTAAAGATAAAGAATAATAAGTAAGGTTGATATTATGAGGGAAAAGGAAAGACTTAAGGAAATAATTACTATCTTAAAAGATAGTGATTTAATAAGAGGTATAACACCTGAAAAGTTATATAATACTCTTTCAAAACTTGG
>ERZ1643249.5610-NODE-5610-length-9972-cov-5.266815_pt1 | contig 9972 bp, 8 predicted proteins | sample MGYA00579263_ERZ1643249 | MGnify/ENA primary metagenome ERZ1643249 (study PRJEB29033, sample SAMEA4952264) | chicken gut metagenome | biome: Broiler Chicken; feature: Gastrointestinal Tract; material: Caecum | place: Ireland | collected 2018 | study: Broiler Caecal...
CCGAACCAACTCAAGCGCATGCAAGCCATCATTGGCTACGCCAACTATTTCATAGCCCAGCGCCTGCCAGTCAATGAGTTTCTGCATGAGTAAAACAACCTTTTTTTCATCATCTGCCAAAACAACTTTTAACATTTTTTGTCCCCCAATTGTCCTTGCCAGACAAGAAAGGGGGAAAACGCATTCGTTTTCCCCTTTTCATTATGCATCATCTTGTTGTTCGGCCTTTGCAAGCCATCCAAGACAATTTGTGATTATTCGTAATCCGCCAGATTGGAAGCATCAATCCAGGTGCTGTCCGTAATGATCTCAGCAGTCTCCAGCGTACCGCCGTCCAGCAGCGTTACCGCAGCAACCAATGCATTTTCTGCCATCGCGCCGCCATTCTGAGAAACGGTACCGGTAATGCGACCATCCTTGATCGCTTCAAAGCCATCAGGCGTGCCGTCAACGCCGGTAATAATGATGCCACTATCCGCACCGGCTGCATTGCCTGCGCCTACTGCCATACCGTCATTCTGGCAAACAATCGCATCCAGATCGTAGGCAGACAGCCAGCTTTCAACCGTGGCCTGCGCCTGTGCAGTATCCCACTGGCAGTCAGCCGGGGAAACAACCTGCTTGATGTTCGGATACTTGGCCAGAATATTTTCATAGCCTTCCATACGCTGCAGGCCGCCGGAGTCGCCGGAGGGGCCGGTCAGAATCGCGATATTGCCTTCACCATTCAGCAGATCTGCAACATTCTGCATCTCAACCTCACCTGCGGTGATATTATCGCCATAGGATACCGCAGAGATACCATTGTTCTGCCAATCTGTGCAAGCAGAAATCACATTGATCATGATAACGCCTGCATCCGCCGCATTCTTGGCTGCGTCTACAAGGCCGTCCGGATCGACAGGCTCAAAGAGAATTGCATCGAAACCTTCCGAAACACACTGCTCAATCTGGCTGATCTGCGTCGCAGCATCCTGATCGGCGCTCAAAATCGTCAGGTCAATTCCCAGTTCCTCTGCCTTGGCCTCAGCCGCTTCGGAAACAGCAATCTGAAATGCATTCGTCTGATGCTGCTGAATCAGCGCAATTTTGTAAGCGCCATCTCCGCTGCCGGATTCATCGGTATTGCCGCTTTCGGCAGAAGAATCACCGGAATCCGTGCTGCACGCAGCCATGCTAAGCGCCATCGCGCCCGCCATCAACGCTGCCAGCAATCTTTTTCTCATACTCATTTTTCTTTCCTCCTTTAAAATATCTATGGTAAAGGATGGGCTGGAGCCAGCCCATGCCCTCCACATTCGTCAGTTTTTCTTGCGCTTGCCCTTTACATCGATCAGCACTGCCAGAACAATAATCAGGCCCTTGACGATCTTCTGCCAGTGCGACGAAACGCCCAGAATATCAAGGCCATTGGTAATTACCGTAATCAGCAAGCAGCCGACCACAACACCCCACGGCTTTCCTACGCCGCCCGACATGGATACACCGCCAACTACACAAGCCGTAATCGCATCCATCTCATAGCTTTCCGCTGCGGTCGGCTGGCCAATGGTAACGCGGGAGGTCATCAGGAAACCGCTCAGACCTGCCAACAGGCCTGCAATTGCAAAAGTGGAAATGCGGATCATGGTCGTATTGATACCGGATACGCGCGCCGCCTGCAAATTGCCGCCGCACGCATAAACACGCCGACCATATACTGTCTTGGCCAGAACAAAAGCACAAATCAGGATTACAACAACCAAAAAGATTGCCAGCATAGGCACACCGAAGAACGAACTTGCAGCAACCGCCTTGTAGGAATCGCTGATGCCCGTAATCGGCTTGCCGTCCGAAGTGAGCAGTGCAAGTCCGCGCACCGCAGTCATCGTGCCAAGCGTCATAATAAACGGCGGCAGATCACCGACCGCAACACCAACACCATTGACCACGCCGACCGCAAGACCTGCAAGCATTGCAACAACCAGCGGAACCACAATCGGGAACTGGCCTTGGCCAAGCAAAGCTGCCACAATACCGGTAAATGCAACCGTCGAACCGACCGACATATCAAATCCGCCGGCGATAATGACAAACATCATGCCAAAAGCCAGAATTCCGTTAATCGAAGCTTGTTTTAAAATGTTAACCAAGTTGCTTGGCTGAATGAAGCTCGGCTTCAGGCACGTCAAAACGATCACTAACGCGATAAAAATTACGAAAATAAAATATTCGCTCTATAATGCCTTTGCACTTTTTGTCTTATTCATATTTACCCCTTCCTTTATACCTCAATCGCAGAAGCCAACGTCATGATGCGCTCCTGAGAGAACTCTTTGCGCTCAACCTGGCCAGACAGATTTCCCTCACACATTACCATGATCCGATCGCATACCCCCATCAGTTCGGGGATTTCAGAGGAGATCATGATGACTGCTTTACCTGCCTGCACCAACTGACCCAGCAGCAGATAGATATCGCGCTTCGCACCGACATCGATACCGCGCGTTGGCTCATCCAAAATAATGATATCCGGCTCATTGAGCAGCCATTTTGCGATTACAATTTTCTGTTGGTTGCCGCCCGACAGATTGCCGGCAATTTGATCGCCCGAAGGAGTTTTAATTTTCAGTTTTTTGATGTAATCCAGTGATGCGCTGCGTGCTTTACCCTTATTATATAATCCATGTGAAAGCAGCTTTTGTATTGCAACCATCGCGATATTATCGTTAACCGAACCAGAAAGATTCAGTCCGGTTCCCTTTCGGTCTTCGGTAATCAGCGCTACGCCCTCTTTGATAATATCTCGCGGAGAGTGCACATTCACTTTTTTGCCCTTCACATAGATTTCGCCGCCGGATAATGGATGCATACCGAAGATGCCCTCTACCAGTTCACTGCGTCCCGCACCGACCAGGCCGCCAATGCCCAGGATCTCACCACGGCGAACCGAGAGGCTTACGCCCTTCACCTTGTTATCCGCACGAACAATATTCTTTGCTTCAAAAATTACATCGCCAATATCCGCATCCAGCTTAGGAAATACATCGGTGATCTCGCGGCCTACCATCATCTTAATCAGCTTAGCTTCATCCAAGTCTTTGGTATCACCCGAACCGATATATTGTCCATCCCGATAGACACTGACGCGATCGCAGATCGTAAAAATCTCATCCATACGATGAGAGATATAAATAATCGCAACGCCTTTTTCTTTCAACCGTCTGATGTGTCCAAACAGCAATTCAACCTCGCGATCCGTGATTGCAGCAGTCGGCTCATCCATGATGATTACCTTCGCATTGATGGAAATTGCCTTAATGATTTCGATCAGCTGACACTGCGCAACCGTTAAATTGCGAAGCGTTTGTCTTGGCGACACATGCAGGCCGCATTCATCCATCAGGCGCTGCGCTTCCTGCATCTCGGCTTTGTTATCGACCAATCCGTTTTTTCGCAGTTCTCGTCCAACAAAAATATTTTCATATACGGTCATATCCAAAATTGGATTGAGCTCCTGATGAATCATAGCCACACCGGTATCCATTGCTTCCTTCGGATTCCCTGCATGGTAGGGCTGACCGTTAAACAGGATTTCGCCGCCTTCATCCTTGGTGTAAATCCCCATCAGGATCTTCATGAGCGTTGATTTACCTGCACCGTTTTCACCCATCAATGCATGTACTTCACCCGGCCGCACCTGCAGTTGAACATGGTCGAGTGCCTTAACACCCGGAAAAGTCTTGCTGATATCTTTCATTTCCAGTACATATTCCATAAACTTCTCCCTCCCTGCCAATTGTCTTTGTCAGTAGTTTATCAAATCACTTGCAGCCCGAAAACGTCGATTCTTCACATGGAGGGGTACTATCTTTAGATTTTATACCAAAACGTGATTTTCGCAAAAAACAGTAACGATATATTGTGCAATACTAACAATTTCAAATCAATGTTCGAGGTTTTGCTTTCAGCACAATCTTTATTTTCAATACAATATACATGAAAAAATATTGTTTTTTAGAGATGCATTGATTATAAAAACAAAAAGAGCGGTTTTACCGCTCTTTTTGTCGGGACTGGCCCGATGGGGAAATAGAAAGAAAAAGGTGAAATGAGTGATAGAAGTTCACGCTTGATGCGCTCAAACGCCTCGGATGTCTGCTTGGACAGCACGTCCGGCAAATGCGATTTTCATGTATATGTCTCTTTGCCGGAATGTCTGTTCACTCCGCTTGATTTCTTTTGATGGCTCTATTATACGGCGATACGCACGGCTTTCCAATGATACAAGCCGCTCAAAAACTGTGAAATTCTGCTGTTTTATCTTGCGTGTCCAACAGGTATCCGTCATGACGAAAAAAGAAGCATGTGAGCTATGCCATTCCGGAAGCAGGCACCCATTCAACATCACGACCTTCCGTTTTCTCACTTTTTTACTCTTAAGGGCACATTTCTTTAGATTATGCCATTGTTTGATATTAAATAAACGATAAATTATCGATTTCGTACTTGCATACACTTCTTTTCCGTGCTATAGTATACGCAACATCTGGCCAGAAAGTAACACTAAATTAACCAAGATATTATCATTTCTGGAGGTTCTTTATGAGCAAGGTTAAAGTTGGCGTAGCGGGTTATGGTGTAATTGGTCTCCGGTTAGCGACGGGTGTTGCGCTTCAGAAAGATATGGAACTGGTAGGCGTCTCGGATGTTGCACCCACGCTAGCGGTACGCGGTCTGGTAGAATCCGGCATGCCCTATGATTTTTACAATGCGCTGCCGGAGAATGAGGATAAGCTCAAGGCAGCGGGCGTGCCGATCTCCGGCACCCTGGAGGATCTTGTCGAACAGTGTGATGTGATTCTGGATGCAACCTCGGCCGGCATCGGCGCGAAGAACAAGGAACTCTACGCACGCATGGGTAAAAAAGCAATTTTCCAAGGCGGCGAGAAAAACAACGTCGCGGATGTTTTCTTCCACGGTTATGCCAACTATGAAAAGGGGCTTGGACAGCAGTTCCTCAAGCTGACCAGCTGCAACACCACCGGCCTGATCCGTGCGGTCGACATGATCGACCGGGCAGTCGGCATGGAAAAGGTCGCCATCACGATCATCCGCCGCGTGGCTGATCCCGGTGACTATCATCGCGGACTGACCAATGCGCTGCAGATGGAATACGCACCCAGCCATCAGGCACTCGATCTGATGCATATTATGCCGCACGTTGACGCAACCGGCATCCTCGTGCATGCACCGGTGACGCACGGCCATATCATCACGGTTGTCGCCACGCCCAAGAAGAAGATCAACAAGGCGGATCTGCTCGAAATGGCCGCACAGCACCCGCGTATCCGCACGGTCAAGATCGCGGACGGCTTTCTGGGCAACGCATCGCTGTTCCGCTATGCGCGCGATATGGGCAAGTTCCGCGGCGACAACTATGAAATTGCGCTGTGGGACGAGTCGATCGTCATGAGCGGCGACCAAATCATGTTTGCCATCAACATTCCGCAAGAGTCCGTTGTCATCCCCGAAAATATGGACGCCATCCGCGCTGCCATGCAGATGCAGACGACCCGTGAGGCTGGCACGGCGGAAACCAACAAATATCTCGGTATGAAAGCGCGTGGTATGCAATGAAGAAATTTGGTATTTACACACTTGATGCAATCGATGTAGCCGGAAAAACCGTGCTGCTGCGTGTCGACATCAACGAACCCATCGACCGCGCAGAGGACCAGGTCACCGACGACACCCGCATCCGCGGCTGCGTGCCCACGATTGCCGAACTGCGCGATCGCGGTGCAAAGGTTGTCGTGCTGGCGCATCAGGGCAGTGATATTGAATACAAAAACTACTATACATTGCGTCCACATGCTGCGGTACTGGAAAAGCTGCTCGGCAGTCAGGTAAAATTCATCCCGGATGTTTGCGGACCTGCCGCACAAAATGCCATTCGTGCATTACAGTCCGGTGAAGTACTGCTGCTCGATAATGTTCGCTTTATGGCAGAAGAGCAGACACTGTTCGAGCAGCCTCAAGCTGACGCATGCACAGCAGGCAGATACGCTGGTTGTACGCACGCTCGCACCGCTGGCCGATTACTATGTGTGTGATGCATTCGCAGCCGCGCATCGGGATCAGCCAACCCTGTGCGGCTTCGAACAGCTGCTTCCCTCGGCAATGGGTCGATTGTTCGAAAAGGAATACAGCGTGATTTCTTCCCTGATGGAAGCACCCGCTCGCCCGTGTGTATTCGTGTTGGGCGGCGCAAAAATTGCAGATGCATTCCTCATGATGCAAACCGTACTGGATCGCGGCATCGCGGATCAGGTGCTGTCCGGCGGTGTGGTTGCCAATATCCTGCTGGCTGCCAAGGGCGAGGATATCGGTGCGGCATCGCGCGGCTTCATCGAAAAGCAAGGCTACGGCAGCTTTATCGAAACAGCCAAACCTCTGCTAGCCAAGTACGGCGATCGCATTGTACTGCCGGTTGATTTGGCTTATACTGAAAATGGTACACGCAGCGAAGCTATGGTCGGGCATCTCCCCCAAGACAGCATGCTCGTCGACATCGGCGTGCAAACCGCCGCCATGTATCGCGCAGCCATTCTGGCGGCCAAAACCGTATTTGTCAACGGCCCAATGGGTATTTTCGAACAGGAAGAAACCGAATTCGGCACAAAGGAAGTCTGGCAATCGTTGGCCGACACTGCTGCATACACGGTTGTCGGCGGCGGCGACAGCGTCACCGCAACCAACAAATATCATCTTGCTGCCAAAATAGACTACATCTGTACAGGCGGCGGCGCACTGATCCGTTTCCTGAGCGGCGAGGAACTGCCTGTCGTGCGTGCACTGCGCCATGCGGCCGGTGCGTTTCCTCTGGACTGAACGGAAGAGAAAGAAGGATATTGCATGGAAACCTATAAAATTGCAGTCATCGCAGGCGACGGTGTCGGCCCCGAGGTGATCAGCGAAGGCATGAAAGTGCTCAACAAGGTCGCCGAACTGGACGGTACGTTCCGGTTTGAATTCACTGAATTCCCATGGGGCTGCGAATACTACCTCAAAACCGGCAAAATGATGGATGATGACGGCATCGAAACGCTCAAGAAATTCGATGCGATCTATCTTGGTGCGGTTGGCGCACCCGGTGTGCCCGACCATATCTCGCTCTGGGATCTGCTGCTGCGCATCCGGCACGACTTCGACGAATATGTCAATGTCCGTCCGGTCAAGCTGCTCGACGGTGCCCCCTGCCCGCTGGCAGGCTGCAAAAAGGGCGACATCGATATGGTTGTCATCCGTGAGAACAGCGAGGGCGAGTATGCAGGCGCGGGAGATTGGCTGTACAAGGGACAGCCTAACGAAGTCGTATTGCAAACCGGCGTATTCTCCCGCCATGGCACCGAGCGCATTATCCGCTATGCGTTCGAACTTGCACGCAAGGAAAAGAAGAGCCTGACCAGCATCAGCAAAGGCAACGCGCTGAATTATTCGATGGTATTCTGGGATCAGGTATTCGAAGAAGTCAGCCGCGACTACCCGGACGTTGAAACGCACTCCCTGCTGGTCGACGCAGCAAGCATGTTCTTCGTTAAGAACCCGCAGCGTTTTCAGATCGTTGTCACTTCCAACCTGTTCGGCGATATCATCACCGACCTTGGTGCGGCAATCTCGGGCGGCATGGGTCTGGCTGCAGGTGCCAATCTCAATCCGGAACGCAAATTCCCGTCCATGTTTGAACCGATTCACGGCTCGGCACCCGATATCGCGGGCAAGAAAATTTCCAACCCGCTCGCATCCATTTGGTCGGCCAGCCAGATGCTCGATTTCTTCGGCCACGAGGACTGGGGCAAAAAGCTGATCGATGTCATTGAGCATGTAATGGTCGAGAAAAAAGCGCTGACCCCCGATATGGGCGGCACGGCTTCCACCGATCAGGTAGGCGACGAGGTCATTCGCGTGCTCTGTAATTTATGCAACCTATTATAATATATCTCCCCACTGAAAAAGGAGTCGCTGAACTTGCTGCGGCTCCTTTTTCCAGTAACACAATTTTCTTTTGCGTTCTGCGTTTTCTGGCACAGGCCCCAGAAATTCCTATATAATAAACCTGTGATACTCGATAAATGTGATACAAACACGGTTTGCAAAGGAGCGACAAACATGAAAAATATTTTAATCATCTCCAGCAGTCCTAGAAAAGCCGGTAATTCCCAGCTTCTATGTGAACAGTTCAAGGCCGGTGCAGAAGCTTCCGGTCATAAGGTCACGCTGGTACGGCTCGCCGAAAAGCAGATTGGCTTTTGCCGCGCGTGCGATGCCTGTATGCGTAACGGCGGAACCTGTATTTTGCGCGATGATATGCACGAGCTAATCGAGGCATTCCAAAAAGCGGATGTTCTGGTGTTGGCGACCCCGGTCTACTTTTATGGCATCAGTTCCCTCATGAAGCTCTTTATCGATAGAATGTATCCGATTTGGCAACAGCTCGGGTGTAAAGAGATATATTATATCGTTTCCGCCGGTCTGGGAACGGATATTATTTCCCGCTCTCTTGGCGACTTGGATGGATTTGTAGAACATTTGCAGCATTATGAACGCAAAGGAAAAATTTTTGCTTCTAATGTTATGGACGCTGGCGCTGTGCGGTCATTACCCATTATACAAGAGGCATATCGAATGGGGCAATCGGTATAATGATAGCCCGCAGTTCGTTTATGGTGCATAGAAAGTAAAACCCTAACTGTCTCGCGCACGCTTGCTCGCGCTCTTGTTCCTGACCTTTCGCACCGCATCCCGATACTCCTGCTCAATATTGATCCGGCCAGCCCTCTGCGCCTGCATTGGCTCATACGATGCATCTACCGTAATATCTTCCTCTGCCGCTGCCGCATCCCGGTTGGGTCGAACCGAAATATAATCCCCCGGCAATTCATTCCATACATCCAGAATCACAGTATCACCGGCGTCTGCAAAGCAGGACGCTGTGATTTCCGCGCGAATTTCGCTGCGCCCTTCCACCATGCACTCCGCCTGATCGATCACGAGATGCATATCATTTTCCGGAATATTGTCCCACAGCACGCGCCTGTTCATCTTATGCCAGAGCCTTGCAAGGAAATCCGCATCGGTAAAATCACTCCGCATCTCCTGCTCATCCAGAATGTCATGCCCCATCAGGTATTGCAGTTCATCTTCCTCCATACCGCACACGCTGACCATGGCAGTCGCAAAATTCCTGCGCAACAGATAGGCTGTAATGTCTTTCTCCTCAAACGCAGCATCCCGGTTCATTTCCGTCGTCAGATCCGCAATCGCTGTTTCATCCCGAAACTCCTTACGCAATAGCCCGGCGCACAGCTCCAATGCTGTGCGCCTTTTGCATGGTTCAATCCACTTGGTGTCCTTACAGACGATCGGATAGGCAGACAAATCTCCGTCGAGCCTTGTCCGCATCCCTTTTTCCCGTTGTCGAAGCAGGGCATCCAGTTCAGAAGGGATTGGCAGAATACGGTATGCATTTCGCGTTTTCAGCCGATAATCGACTGCATTGTCCTCCTTCCGCTGCTTATAGATATACAGACAGCGGATCTCATCCTGATAGCCGTATAATGGCCGGATATCTCCGAAAGTCAGCCCAAGGCATTCGGATGGACGCATCCCCAGATACAGCATCATCGCAAGTGCCATATAGCTACCCCGGCGGACATAATTATGTGTGAGCTGCCGGATCAAGTGCTGCTCCTGCAACAACGTCAGCGACCTTGGCAGCCGGGTTGCTCGCTGAATCTGTTCACGCCGCTCTCGCGCGATATCCGCCTTCGTTTTCTTCCCCGCTGGCTTCTTCGTCTCAGCAGTTGGTGAAACTCTCCATGCCTGATTGGCGCATACGTCAAAATACAGTCCATCCGAACAGCGCTCTGCGAACCGACACAAATCCCGAAAGATACTGACCATCATCTCCAGTGTACGGTCGCTATAAGG
>ERZ1643249.5613-NODE-5613-length-9968-cov-5.238273_pt1 | contig 9968 bp, 9 predicted proteins | sample MGYA00579263_ERZ1643249 | MGnify/ENA primary metagenome ERZ1643249 (study PRJEB29033, sample SAMEA4952264) | chicken gut metagenome | biome: Broiler Chicken; feature: Gastrointestinal Tract; material: Caecum | place: Ireland | collected 2018 | study: Broiler Caecal...
AAAGACCGGGAAGTACAACGGTGTGTATCATGTGCTTCACGGGGCGATCTCACCGATGCTGGGAATCGGTCCGGGAGATATCCGCTTAAAGGAATTGATGGAGCGGCTCCAGGGAGACGTTGAGGAGGTTATCATTGCGACTAACTCCAGTCTTGAAGGTGAGACGACGGCAATGTATATCAGCAAGCTTATCAAACCTGCAGGCATCAAGGTCAGCAGGATCGCCAGCGGAGTTCCCGTGGGCGGAGATCTGGAGTATATAGACGAAGTTACGCTCCTGCGCGCGCTTGAAGGCAGGACGGAGCTGTGAGGGAACTTAAAAGGGAAAGAGGAACATGCCGCGCTCTTGCTGATTAAGAGGGCGGCATGTGCTGCAAGAGAGGTTTTATGGCAGGAAAAAAGGTGACATCATCAGATGTGGCAGAGCGGGCGGGAGTGTCTCAGGCTACCGTGTCGATGGTGCTGAATAAGAAATATAATGTATCTTTTTCTAAGGATGTCGTCCGCAGAGTAGAAGAGGCGGCGGCAGAGCTCGGATATGTGCTTCCCAGGAGAAAGAAGCGCCAGGAGGAGCGAAGGGAAAAGCTTCTCGTGGTCATCAGCCCGAATCTGACGAATCCCTATTATGTTATGCTGCTTCAGGGAATCGAATCCCGGGCTGCCGAGCAGGGCTTTGGAATCTTTGTATGCAACACTCAGAGGGATCTGAAGCTGGAGGAGCGGTATCTTAAGATGATCTCTTCACTGAATCCTCACGGTATCATCTACATGTGCAATCCGGGCCAGTGTTTTATGGGACAGGTAGAAGAGATTTCGAAAAAGGTTCCGGTGGTGGTTATAAACAACCAGGATGAACGGCTGAATGTGGATGCGGTAGACCTTGACAATTCGAAGCTGGGACGGCTGATGGCAAGACATCTGCTGGAGCTGGGACACAGGGATGTCGCATATATCGCGCCGCCTCTCACTGCAAGGCAGAAGCAGCGTTCCAGAAGGGTAGAGGGATTTTTAAAGGAGTTTAAAAATGCAGGACTGGGCGGGCACGTAGCGATTAGGGCGGCGGATGAGCAGATTGACAAGGATGTGCCGGGAATTGATTCGGAATACCGGATCGGATATGACCTGACGAGGGAGCTTATGGAAGAGCGGCAGGATCTGACTGCCATCGTAGGACTGAATGATATGATCGCCTTCGGTATTATGGATGCCCTGCATGATATGAAATATAAAGTTCCGGGAGACATATCTGTAATGGGATGCGACAATACACTGTTCGCGAAGGTGAAAAGAGTGTCACTCACTACCATTGAACATTTTGTGATCTATAAAGGGATGGACGCCTGTGATATCATCATGAAAAAGATTCAGTCCCACAGAAAACGATACACAGAGATTGAGCCTGTGAGCATCTACCACGTGGAATATGAGCCCAAGGTTGTTGTGCGCGGAACAACCTCTTATCCCAAGTCTGAAAAAAGAAAAATTAATAAAAATGTACCATAATATTAGTAATAAAAAAGTATAAGGTTTGTGCTATGAAATAAGAGATATTTTTAAAATACAAGAAATACTCATGAATATTGAAAAATACAATTATGAAATATTAGTTAATATAAATTAAATTCCAGTAATAAAATTGATTATAAGTTTATTTTTTGTATTTATAATTTTTGCTGCTGTTGACCAGTGTTTTTTTGGTGGATATAATCAGGGCAGAGATAAGCGCTTTTTATATTTAAAGGAGGAACACAAAATGAAATTCTTTATCGACACAGCAAATGTTGACGACATCAGGAAAGCAAACGACATGGGCGTGATCTGCGGAGTTACGACAAACCCGTCTCTCATTGCAAAAGAAGGCCGGGTATTCGAAGAGGTGATCGCAGAGATCGCGTCTATCGTTGACGGACCCATCAGCGGTGAAGTGAAGGCTACGACAACTGATGCGGAGGGCATGATCAAAGAAGGACGCGAGATCGCCAGGATACATCCGAACATGATTGTTAAGATTCCGATGACAGTTGAAGGGCTTAAGGCTGTAAAAGTCCTTGCGGCTGAGGGGATCAAGACAAATGTTACTCTGATATTTACTGCGAATCAGGCGCTCCTTGCGGCAAGAGCCGGCGCTACATACGTTTCACCGTTCCTTGGACGGCTGGACGACATTTCTGTGAGAGGCGTTGATCTTATATCCGAGATCGCGGAGATCTTTGCGGCAGCAGACGTAGAGACAGAGATCATCGCGGCGAGCGTGCGAGGCACGATCCACGTTACAGACTGCGCGCTTGCAGGGGCTGATATTGCCACAGTGCCGTACAAGGTGATCGAGCAGATGACACATCATCCGCTTACAGACGCGGGAATCAAAAAATTCCAGGAAGACTACAGGGCAGTCTTCGGAGAATAAAGTTCAGCCGAACTTGATTTATCATATTATTTTTATTAAGGAGGCAATCATGGACAAGTTAAAGTTGATGAAAACTGCAAATGAGATCCGCAAGAGCATTGTGACCGCAGTTCACAGCGCCAAAGCCGGACATCCGGGCGGATCTTTATCTGCGGCAGATATCTTTGCATATCTGTATTTTGAGGAGATGAATATTGATCCGGAAGATCCGAAGAAAGCGGACCGTGACCGTTTTGTCCTGTCTAAGGGACACACAGCCCCGGGACTCTACTCAACTCTGGCTGAGAGAGGATATTTCCCGAAGGAGGATCTTAAGACACTGCGCCACACAGGCTCCTATCTTCAGGGCCACCCGGATATGAAACACATCCCGGGCGTGGATATGTCCTCAGGTTCTCTTGGACAGGGAATCTCGGCGGCAGTCGGAATGGCGGTCGCGGGTAAGCTCTCCAATGCGGATTACAGAGTGTATACGCTGCTCGGAGACGGAGAGATCCAGGAAGGACAGGTGTGGGAAGCTTCAATGCTTGCGGCGCACAAGAAGCTGGACAACCTTGTAGTCATTGTAGATAACAATAATCTTCAGATCGACGGAGCTATTGATGAGGTCAACTCTCCGTATCCGATCGACAAGAAATTCGAGGCATTTAATTTCCATGTGATTAATATTGATGGAAATGACTTCGATCAGATCGACGCTGCGTTTAAAGAGGCAAAGACAGTGAAGGGACAGCCTACGGCAATCATTGCAAAAACGCTCAAGGGCAAGGGGGTTTCTTATATGGAGAATCAGGCCGGATGGCATGGAAAAGCTCCCAATGACGAGGAATATAAGATCGCTATGGAAGATCTGGAAAAGGCAGGTGAAGCGATATGTCAGATGTAAAGAAGATCGCAACAAGAGACAGTTATGGAAATGCGCTGGCCCAGCTTGGAACAGAGCATGAGGACGTGGTCGTACTGGACGCTGACCTTGCGGCAGCGACAAAGACAGGCGTGTTTAAAAAAACACACCAGGAACGATTCATTGACTGCGGCATCGCAGAGTGCAATATGATGGGCGTAGCGGCAGGCCTGGCGGCCGCAGGCAAAGTGCCGTTCGCAAGTTCATTTGCAATGTTCGCGGCAGGACGCGCGTTCGAGCAGGTGAGAAACTCCATCGGGTATCCTCATTTGAATGTAAAGATCGGCGCGACCCATGCCGGCATCTCTGTCGGCGAGGATGGAGCGACACATCAGTGCAATGAGGATATCGCGCTGATGCGCACGATCCCGGGGATGGTCGTTATCAACCCGTCTGATGATGTGGAGGCTAAAGCGGCGGTTCGCGCGGCGTATGAGCATGAAGGCCCGGTGTACTTAAGATTCGGGCGTCTTGCAGTTCCGGTGATCAACGACAGACCGGATTATAAATTCGAACTCGGCAAAGGCGTTGTGTTAAGAGAAGGAAAAGACGTGACGATCATCGCCACAGGCCTCCCGGTGAACAACTGTCTTGAGGCGGCGGAAAAGCTGGCGGCAGACGGTATCGAGGCGAAAGTCATCAACATCCATACGATCAAACCTCTGGACGAGGAGCTGGTCGTTGCAGCGGCAAAAGAGACAGGGAAAGTCGTTACCGTTGAGGAACATTCTGTCATCGGCGGACTGGGAAGCGCAGTGTGCGACGTGCTCTCTGAGAAAGCGCCGACACAGGTGATAAAGATCGGCGTGAACGATACGTTCGGGGAATCAGGGCCCGCAGTTGAGCTGTTGAAGAAATATGGACTGGATACGGACAGTATCTATGAGAAGATAAAGAACTTCATCGGATGATAATATGTGGAAATAATTAATATCTTGAGTTTCCGCAAACTTATAGGTTGATTATAGAAGAGAGCGTATCAAACATTTCATGTGATACGCTCTCTTTTTTTATATCATAGGAACAACATCTGGCATGCCGCTCCCACTATATTATAATAACCGCAGTGTCTCGAGCAGCCCGCAGTATTTATCAGTTAATACAATGATCCAGCCTTCTTTTGTGCACGGGAACCGAAAGAAAGTAACCGGCCACATATGGCTGAGGATGACGTCTTTTTCGGTAGGATTAAGTGAAAAATATTTTCCTGCGTTTTTAAGCGCCCGTTTTGGATGTGTCAGTCCGTGGAGCCGCTCTCCGGTCAGTCTGCCATGAGTGTGCCAGTCATAGAGGAACATATCGTGGAGCATTCCGGCTCTTGCTGCGGAACGGTAATCCAGATGGAGACGGCGGCACCATTTATAATTATAAAATGCGACGTGCAGACAGTGGTCGTAGCAGTTTGTTCTCCCGTGGTGGGGGTACTGTCTCATCCGGCGGACGGCCGGATGGCGAAAAATATCAGATATATGTGAGCAAAAGGCATTTCGTTCAAAGTGCCTTTTTTGATCTGCTTTTCTTTTAAATAACATGCGTATCACCCTCTTTATGTGTTTGCTTTTATAAATCATAACATTTTTTACATAGAAAAAGAAGGGAAAAATGTGTAAATTATACGCGTTCTTTTGTCGAACTTATCTGACATCAACTGATAAATTCAGCTAATTCCATGTGCTATGCTTAGAAAAAATTTCAAGCAGAGGTGAATATAAATGGAAAGACAGTTACCGAAAAATGTGCGTCAGATCGGCAATGTAAGCGATACGCCGAAGATTTATGTAGAGGATTATGTGGATACATTTTTTACCCAGTTGTGCGAAAAATGTGAGAAAGCAGGAAAGGGGCCCATGGGCGCGTTCCTTGTGGGTGATATCCAGTCAGGAGACAATGAAGAATATGTATACATATACGGAGCGATCCAGATGCATGACCTGAAGATGTCGGGCAGTGAGTATGTACTGGATGAAGATGCGTGGAAACATGCATATGAGGACTGCAAGCAGTATTTTGAGGATGGAGAGATGCTGGGATGGTTCGTGGCACATCCGGGTGTTCCGCTCATTCCGGAGGCATCTACAGTCAAGCTGCACAAGAAATCATTTCCCAAAAAGAACACTGTCTTTATCATGAAAGACCCGGTGGAAAAGGAAGAAACCTATTATGTGCATAAAATGAACGACCTTATGGAGATCGGAGGACACTACACGTATTATGAGAAAAATCCGTGTATGCAGAATTACATGATCTCCAGTCGAAAAAAAAATGGGGTATTTCCCACAGAGACTGTTGAGGACAGAGCTGCGAAGGACTTTCGTGATTTGGTTAGAAAACGGGGGGAACATCAAAAAGGAAGAAAAGCAGGAAGTCTGATGTACGCGGCAAGCGCCTGCCTCGTGCTCGTCCTGATCGTGATGGGGGTCTCTCTTATTAATAGTTTTGACCGTATGCAGTCTGTGCAGAATACGTTAAATTCACTGGCGGGTGAAACGGATAATATCGAGGCGAGAGAGACAAGCGGCACAGTAACCGCTGTGACTGAGGAGCAGACAGGAAGCGGACAGGATGGACAAGCCTCAGACAGCGCAGAAGATGACAGCACAGATGTTTTACAGGATGCAGCGGATGCAAAGGGAGCGGACCGTGTATCCCAGACGACATCAGACGCTGATACGAATGGACAGGCCATTTCTTCTTCCGGGGAGAATGGAAGCGATGGGGTGTATATTGTTGAGGAAGGCGATACACTTGCCATCATCAGCAAAAAAATGTATGGCGATCTCTCCCACGTAGATGCAATCTGCAAGATGAACGGGATCGAGAACGGGAATCTGATTTATGTCGGACAGAAATTGATATTACCATAAAATCGTGGTATAATGATCGCGCAAAGCGCGATCTATGCCGCATTTGCGGTATACCCCGGTATTTGGGGATTATACGGGAGCCGCCGCCTGGAAAGAAAATATCCTGCGGTGCAGGGAGCCTGCTGGACCGCTGTTTGTGTGAAAACAGAAAATAAGGGGAGTTATATGTCGCAAAAGAAAAAAGTACGTTTTAAGATCCTGGCTGCCCCGGATGATCTGAGCGAGATAAAGAACAAAGTAAAAAAGTTCCGCATCAGAAAGATACGGCGGCTTCTTGTTCCGGCGGTACTTATCCTCCTTGCCGTGTGCGGCACTTATCTTCTTTTGAAGAATCAGACCTATACACAGGCGAGGACAACACGGGAATATCCGGCTGATATTTCGGATACGAGCAGTTATACCCGGTTTGAGGACGGAATTGTCCGCTATAACAGGGACGGGGTCGCCTTTTTAAATAAAAAGAATGAAGAGCAGTGGATACAGCCCGCACAGATACAGAATCCGATTATAGTGGTCAAAGAGAAAGCGTTTGCCGTGGCGGATAATGGCGGAAATAATATCATGGTGTTTACGGAGGAGGGACTCAAAGGAGAGATCGAGACCACACTTCCGATTGAGAAGATCACAGTTTCGGATCAGGGAATCGTGAGTGCGGTATTAAAAGATGAGAGTTCTCCGAAGATTATTTCTTATGACGCTACCGGAAATATCCTTGTGGAGCAGAAAACGACGGCCGGGACAACCGGATACCCGGTGGCGCTGGAAGTGTCGGATGACGGACGGATGCTGGCGGCATCTTATCTGTATACAGAAGGAGCGGTAATTAAATCGAGGGTAGTCTTTTATAATTTTGGAGAGACAGGACAGGGTAAGACGGACAATATTGTTTCTTCATATGAGTATGACGATACGGTAGCGGCAGAGATCTTTTTTATGGGAGAGGATCGTTCGATTGTGGTAGGGGATAATAGCTTTATTATTTACAAAGGAAAGGAGGAGCCCCAGAAGGAAAAGGAGATCACGGTCGGCCAGGAGATACAGAGCGTGTTCCATTCGGATCAATACATCGGGTTTGTTCTTCTGAACCGTGATAAATCAGGGTATGAGCTCCGGCTGTATAACCGCTTAGGAGAACAGATCCTGAACAGGGATATACCGGCAAAATACGATAATGTGAAAATCGACGGTGACGAGGTCATAATGTTTGACGGAACGAAATGCTGTATCGTGACAGCGACCGGGATTATCAAGTTCAACGGAGATATTAAGATCAACGCACTGGAAATGTTCCGCGCGTCGGGACTGAACAGATACTATGTGATGAGCGTGGATGAATTGAGAGTGATTTATCTGACGAAATAGGAGATATTATGAATAATTGGCTTTTGATCATTGTTGTAACAATATTTGTCATCTGTATAGTGGCGGGATATATAAGAGGCTTCTTAAAGCTTGGAATTTCTCTTCTTTCAACAGTCCTGACACTTGTGCTTATATTATTTCTTTCGCCGTATGTGGCGGATGCGCTGGTGAAGTTTACACCTGTAGATGATTTCATCAAGAAGAAAACCATGGAAGCATTCGTGCCTGAGATCACGGAAGAGCAGCTTGCACAGTTGAAGGTAGAGGGAACTCCGCTGGAAGAACTCAGCCGGGAGCAGCTTCAGAACCTGAATGATCTGAACTGGGAGATGTACGGTATCACAGTGGAAGATATCTTGAATATCATCGGCGAGATTCCGAAGGATATTCAGATCAGCCAGATCGAGAACGCGCCCATGCCGCAGTTTCTTAAAGATGAGCTCATAGAGAACAACAACAGTACCATTTACTCGGAGCTGGGGGTCCAGAGCTTTCCCCAGTATGTGGCGACATATATATCAAGACTGATTCTGAATCTGGTCTCGTTCCTCGTGACATTCCTTCTGGCCATCATTATTGTAAAAGCGCTGATGTTCGCGGTAAATATTATCGGAGAACTGCCTGTGCTCGGCGTGGTCAACCATATCGCGGGCGGTGTGCTCGGACTTGTGCTGGCGGTTGTGATCGTGTGGCTGGGCTTCCTGGTTATGACCCTTGCTTACGCGACAGAAGCAGGGGCGGCATGTTTTGAAATGATGGAACAAAGCAATATCCTTAGATTTATGTATGAGACCAATCCGCTACTCATCCGGCTTCTCGGCTTCTGAGAGATCAACTGCCAAAAAACTATTGACACTTTCCCGGGAATATGGTATTTTAAAAAAGTTCTCGGGAACACTTTGGGGGATTAGCTCAGTTGGGAGAGCGCCTGCCTTGCAAGCAGGAGGTCACGAGTTCGACTCTCGTATTCTCCACGTAAAGCTTAAACACTATATAAAGTAAAGAAGGGGCCGTCTGCTCATGCTTGCATGAGCAGACGGCCCCTTCTTTACTTTATATAGTGCGCAGTCCGTGGGCGAAAAAGGCGGCACTCTTTGTTCTTGCTCCTTTCCATATAACGCGGTATAATTGATACTAGGTATACAGGCGAACGGGGGCGTCTGCGCTTCACATAGAAAGACAGAATATTACGGCAGGAAGGTACAGAAGATGAAAAGATGTTCCCGGGAAAAAGCGCAAAATGGACAGAGTATAAAAATAAAACTGCTGGCTGCCGCCGGTCTGCTGCTTTTAAGCGCCATACTTATGATATCAGCGGTTAAGGCGCCGGGGTTTGCAGAGTGGTACGCCGAGATCATATATCCGTTGTTCGTGACTACCGCAGGAAGGATCTGGGGAATCTTTCCGTTCTCAGTGTCAGAGGTTATGCTTTATCTGATGGCGGCGGCGTTTGTCGTGTCACTCGTGGTACTTGTGGCAAGAATAGTCCGTTCACGGGACGCAGAGTTTTTAATATCCTGGCTTTCCGCGGTTGTTCTTGCGGCAGGGATGCTTGCATTTCTTTATACGTTATGCTGCGGGATTAATTACCACAGAAGATCTTTTTCCGAGGAAGCCAGGATTGTGACATATGCATACAGCGTAGAAGAATTAGAGGAGATCTGCCTTTGGCTGACGGAAGAGGTGAATTCCATCGCCGAGGAGGTTGAGCGGAACGGAAACGGAGTGATGAAGCTAAGCGCTCCCGAAGGCGCAGGAGCTGTGGAGGCGATGTATTCGCTGGCAGAACAGTTTACGGAGCTTGACGGATATTATCCCATGCCTAAAAAAATAATGATGTCAGAGATCTTATCCTATCAATGTCTGACGGGAATCTATTCACCCTTCACAGTGGAGGCGAATTACAACGGAGATATGACAGCATACAATATCCCTTTTACCGCGTGTCATGAACTTTCGCACCTGAGGGGATTCATGCAGGAGGAAGAGGCGAATTTTATCGGGTTTCTTGCCTGTATCGGATCAGAGCGGGTGGATTTCAGATACAGCGGTTATCTGTCGGGATGGGTATACTGCATGAATGCTCTGTACCGGAGCGACTATGAGAGTTGGAGCAAGATCCGCCCGCTGTTGGATGAGAGAGCGGAAGCTGATCTGGCGGCGAATAATGCGTTTTGGGAGAAATACGAGGGAACGCTTTCAAAGATGGCAGACAAGGTGAATGATACATATTTGAAAGCAAACGGGCAGGCGGACGGCGTGCAGAGTTATAACAGGATGGTCGATCTGATCGTGGCATATTTTCATAAAAATCAAAACATATAAGAAAAATAAATAAAAAGGATGGAGGAAAAGCATATGAGAACACAGGCAAAGAAACTGGCGGCAGCAGCGCTGACAGCAGCAATGACCGTGACGATGCTGGCGGCAT